>ENA-UONY01001035-UONY01001035.1-human-gut-metagenome-genome-assembly--contig:-CS9-NODE-1035-length-26467-cov-4.819135_pt1 | contig 26467 bp, 23 predicted proteins | sample MGYA00242465_ERZ724012 | MGnify/ENA metagenome assembly ERZ724012 | reverse complement strand
CATTCCGGGGACTGCCGCTGGCGAGCAGGATTTTGACACAGAGTTTTTGGACTACATCCTGGCCGTGAAGGTGGTGGACAGCGTGGACGCCGCCATCGACCACATCGCCCACCACTCCACCGGTCACAGCGACGCCATCCTGACCACCGACGACGCCGCCGCAAAGAAGTTCACCGCCCTGGTGGACTCCGCCGCCGTCTACGTCAACGCCTCCACCCGGTTCACCGACGGCGGCGAGTTCGGTCTGGGCTGCGAGATGGGCATCTCCACCCAGAAGCTCCACGCCCGCGGCCCCATGGGGCTGGATGAGCTGAGCACCTACAAATACGTCGTCACCGGCGACGGACAGATCCGCTGAAAAAAGGCTCCCGGCCAGTTCAACTGGCCGGGAGCCTTCTGCGCAGTGTTAGACGTTGGGAACATCGGTGAGGTGTGCCGTCCGCTCCTCCATGGGGATGTAATGGCCATGGATGGTGACGGCGCGATACGCCGGACGCATGATGCGGCGGCAGGTGATCAGCTCCTCCATGCGGTTGGCGCACCAGCCCGCGATACGGGCGGAGGCAAACAGCGGTGTGAACACATCCGGCGGGATGCCCAGCATGGTGTATACCAAGCCGGAGTACATATCCACGTTGGCGCACAGCGGCGTGTCGTCGTGGCGGTGCTCCTGCACCAGCGGGATGCCCAGCTCCTCCACCTTCTGCAAAAGGGCGAAGTCCTCGGCATAGCCCTTGATCTCCGCCAGATGCTGGGCGTACTTCTTCAGCAGCACGGCGCGGGGGTCGGAGATGGTGTACACCGCGTGACCGAGGCCGTACAGCTTGCCGGAGTGGTCGCCCGCCTCCTTGTCCAGCAGCTTGTTCAGATAGTCCCGGATGGAGCCGTCATCATGGGGGTCTACGTTCTCCTTGATGTAGTGGAACATCTCCATGACCTTGGCGTTGGCGCCGCCGTGGAGCGGGCCCTTCAAAGAGCCGACGGCCCCGGCGATGGCGCTGTATGTGTCCGTTCCGCTGGAGGACATGGCGCGGCACACGAAGGTGGAGTTGTTGCCGCCGCCGTGCTCCGCGTGGACCATGAGCATCATGTCCAGCAGATGGGCTTCCTCCTCGGTATAGTTGGTGTCCGGCCGGATCATCCGCAGGAAGTTCTCCGCCGTGGACAGCTCCGGAACGGGGAAGTGGATGTGCAGGGAGTCCCCTTGGAAATAGTGGCGCTTCACCGCGTAGGAGTTGGCCACGATGGAGGGGAAGCGGCCGATGAGCTTCACAGACTGCAACAGCAGATTGGCGATGGATGTATCGTCCGGGTCGGGGTCGTAGGAGTACAGACTCAGTACGCTGCGGGCCAGCTCATTCATCATATTCTCGCTGGGGTGACGCATGATCATGCCCTCGGTGAAGCCCTCCGGCAGCTTCCGCGCCTGACTCATGATCCGGTCGAACCGCGCCAGCTCATCCTTGGTGGGCAGGAAGCCCATCAGCAGCAGGTAGGCTACCTCCTCAAAGCCGAAGGTACCTGCCTTGCGGTGTGCCTCCACGATGTCGTTCAGCTCGATGCCCCGGTAGTACAGGCGGCCGGGGGTAGGCACCCGCTGGCCGTCCTGCAGCAGGTAGCCCTGCACGCTGCCCACCTTGGTGACGCCTACCAGCACGCCGGTGCCGTCGCTGTTTCGCAGACCCTTCTTGACCTCGCCGTGGTAGAACTCCTCTCCGATGGCGTATTCCTCTTGAATACGGCGGCTCAGCGGCCCTGTATAGCGTTCCAGAATACCGTTGTTTCTTTCGACCATGATGTGTTCCTTTCCCCCGCACCGGGTGCGGGCCTTTTATCCTGTTGCTCCGATTATAGCGCGGTGGATAGTGTTTTGCAAGTTAAAAAACAGTAAATTTCATAAATGACGGGAAATTTTCTTGACAATACGAAGAATAGGGGAAATGAGACGGATAAAATGCAATAAAAAAATTGTGCACTTTCATTTTGGGGCTTGCGATACGGGAAAAATCTGTTATACTGGTATCCATAGGATATACCTGTAAAAATTCTCCGAAAAGGAGCGTGACCATATGATCCAGTTGCACCACGGCGGCGTCACCCTGCACGGCGGCGTCCCCACCCCCGCCGAGGCTGCCGTACCGGCGGCGCGGGAAAAGACCATGGCCTACCAGATCCTCCGCCGCCACGATACCCCGGCAGGGGACGGCCTGCTGCACCTGACCTTTGACAGTCTTATCTCCCACGATATCACCTATGTGGGCGTGATCCAGACCGCCAAGGCCAGCGGCATGACGGAGTTCCCCGTACCCTATGTGCTGACCAACTGCCACAATAGCCTGTGCGCCGTGGGCGGCACCATCAACGAGGACGACCATGTGTTCGGACTGTCCGCCGCCATCAAGTACGGCGGCGACTACGTCCCCGCCAATCAGGCGGTGATCCACCAGTACGCACGGGAGATGATGAGCGGCTGCGGCCGCATGATCCTGGGCTCTGACAGCCACACACGCTACGGTGCGCTGGGTACCATGGGCGTGGGGGAAGGCGGCCCGGAGATCGTCAAGCAGCTGCTGAAAAACACCTACGACATCGCCGCGCCGGAGGTCATTCTGGTGTGGCTCACCGGCCAGCCGCCCCGCGGCGTCGGCCCCCACGATGTGGCCATCGCCCTGTGCGGCGCGGTGTACAAGAACGGCTTCGTGAAGAATAAGGTGCTGGAATTTGCCGGCCCCGCCGTTTCCCGCCTGCCCATGGACTACCGCATCGGTATCGACGTGATGACCACGGAGACCGCCTGTCTCAGCTCCATCTGGGAGACGGACGGCGCCGTGGCGGACTATCTGACCCTCCACGGACGCGAAGAGGCGTTCACCGCCCTGCACCCGCAGGGCGGTGCGTACTACGACGGCATGATCACCATCGACCTTGACCGCATGGAGCCTATGGCCGCCCTGCCGTTCCACCCCTCCGAGGCGGTGACGCTCCGCGAGCTGCTCCACGATCCCGGCGACCACCTGCGGGAGGTGGAGAAGCGCGCCGCCGCCCAGTTCGGCGGTAAGGCGGGCCTGCACCTGACGGATAAGCTGGTGGACGGCAAGCTGGTGGTGGATCAGGGCGTCATCGCCGGGTGTGCCGGCGGTATGTACGACAACATCGCCGAGGCCGCCGCCATTCTGGACGGCCACGACACCGGCAGCGGCTATTTCTCCCTGTCGGTGTATCCGCCCTCCGTCCCCGTCAATCTGGAGCTGATGGAAAACGGCGTCCAGCAGTCTCTGCTGGCCTCCGGCGCACTGTTCAAGCCCTGCTTCTGCGGCCCCTGCTTCGGCGCGGGGGATGTGCCCGCCAACAATGGGCTGTCCATCCGTCACACCACCCGCAACTTCCCCAACCGGGAGGGCTCCAAGCCCGCCGACGGTCAGCTGGCCGGCGTCATCCTCATGGACGCCCGCTCCATCGCCGCTACGGCGCGGAACCACGGCGTCCTCACCTCCGCCGCCGATGTGGACTACACGCCGCCTGCGCCGGTGCAGCGCCGGTTCGATCGTGCGGTGTATGACCGCCGGGTCTACTTCGGCTTCGGTAAGGCGCAGCCGGACGCGCCCTTGAAGTACGGCCCCAATATTGCCGAGTGGCCCGCCATCCCCGCCCTGTCCGATGATCTTCTCATGCAGGTGGCCTCCGTCCTGCGGGACGAGGTGACCACCACCGACGAGCTGATCCCCTCCGGCGAGACGTCCTCCTACCGCTCCAACCCCATGAAGCTGGCGGAGTTTGCTCTGTCCCGCCGCGACCCGGACTATGTGCCGCGCGCCAAGGCCACGCAGACGCTGGAGGCGGCCCGTGCCGCCGGTACGGTGACGCCGGAGCTGCAAGCGGTGCTGACGGCGCTGCACCTGCCGGAGAGCGCCCTGTCCCGTATGCACATCGGCTCTGTGCTCTTTGCCAACAAGCCCGGCGACGGCTCCGCCCGGGAGCAGGCGGCGTCCTGCCAGCGGGTGCTGGGGGGCTGCGCCAATATCTGCTACGACTTCGCCACCAAGCGCTACCGCTCCAACTGCGTCAACTGGGGTATGCTGCCCTTTACGCTGGCGGACGGCGCGCCCTTCGACGCCGTACCGGGGGATTTCATCTTCGTCCCCGCTGTCCGGGAGAAGGTGGCGCGAGGCGACCAGGAATTCCCCGCCGTTCTCGTCCATGACGGGCAGACGCAGGCGCTGACGCTGTACCTGAAGAACACCAACGCGGAGGAACGGGAGCTGCTGCTCACCGGCTGCCTCATGAACCACTACGCCGCGCAGAACAGGAGGTAACGATGGAAAAGATCAAAATGCCTGTCCCCATCGCCGAGCTGGACGGCGATGAGATGACCCACATCCTGTGGGGAATGATAAAGGATCAGCTGATAACGCCCTTTGTGGAGCTGAACACCGAGTATTACGACCTGTCGCTGCCCAACCGGGACAAGACGGAGGATGCCGTGACCCGGCAGGCGGCGGAGGCCATCAAGCGCCTCCATGTGGGCGTGAAGTGCGCCACCATCACCCCCAACTACCAGCGGCAGGAGGAGTACGGCCTCAAGCAGCTGTGGAAGTCCCCCAACGCCACCATCCGTGCGGCGCTGGACGGCACAGTGTTCCGCGCCCCCATCCTCATCTCCCGCGTGAAGCCGGTGGTGACCTGCTGGAAAAAGCCCATCACCATCGCCCGCCACGCCTACGGCGACGTATATAAGGCGGTGGAGTACCGCGTCCCCGGCCCCGGTAAGGCGGAGCTGGTGTTCACCGACGACCACGGCGCGGAGCTGAGCCGCCAGACGGTCTACGACTTCACCGGCCCCGGCGTGTTGCAGGCCATGCACAACCGGGACGACTCCATCCTGTCCTTCGCCCGCTGCTGCTTCGCCTACGCGCTGGACGTGAAGCAGGATGTCTGGTTCTCCTCCAAGGATACCATCTCCAAGGACTATGACCAGACGTTCAAGCTGCTGTTCCAGAAGGTGTTCGACGAGGAGTACCGCGCCGCCTTTGAGCAGGCGGGGCTGTATTACCGCTACGCCCTCATCGACGACGTGGCCGCCAAGGTCATCCGCTCCTCCGGCGGTATCATCTGGGCGTGCAAGAACTACGACGGCGACGTGATGAGCGACCTCATCGCCGCTGCCTCCGGCTCGCTGCCCATGATGACCAGCGTGCTGGTGTCGCCGGACGGCAATTTCGAGTACGAGGCCGCCCACGGCACGGTCACTGACCATTTCTACCGCTGGCGCAAGGGGGAAAAGGTGTCCACCAACCCGCTGGCGACCATGGCCGCATGGTCCGGCGCCCTGAAAAAGCGGGGCGAGCTGGATGGCAGCGCCGCGCTGGTGCATTTTGCCGATTGTCTCTATCAGGCGGGACTGGACGTGTTCGAGGAGGGGTATCTCTCCGAGGATCTGGCGCCCCTGTGCGACCCGGCGGAGCTGAAGGAGATGCCGGACAACGACCGGCTCATCGCCCTCATCCGCCGGCGGCTGGAGACGCTGCTGGCAGGATAAGAGGTCGGCGGTATCCCATACAGACAAAACAAGACCTCCGGCATTGCGCCGGAGGTCTTGTTTTGTCTTGAAATGCCGGATAAGCAGCTGTCGGAGGACTGCCGCGCAGGGCAGGGGGGCCTACCGGGCGGGAGTGATCTCTGTGCCGGAAACCGTCACCTTCCACGCCTCCTGTACGGCGCGGACCGGCTCCGCCTGTATCGCTTCGGCGAACACCTCAAGCACCTGATACACAGTCTTACCATCTGCCAGCTCTACCGTATCCAGTGTAATGGGGGCGCACAGGATCCCTGTTTTCGCATCGGGCTCTACCGGGGTGGGGTAGTAGTAGGTGTGATCCGCCCCGGCGATCCACCCGTCTTGCAGGGTGAGCGCGGGATATTGGGAGGAGACTCTTCCTGCAATGTCGCCGTTGTCATCCACATAGTAGGACACGAGCCGTATGCGGAGATATGCCGCCGCGTTGCCGGTGTTTTTCACACAGACGTCGCTCTTTACACCGGAGAGAAGGGATTCCTCGACCTTGCAGGTGACCTTCGCCGGTACAAAGGTGTTGGTCTTCTCCGTTTTTTTGAACATGAAGGAGAGGGTCACGCCCACCGCGGCGGCGGCGCACAGAGCAAGCGCCGCGATCAGCCAAAGCCGTATTCTTTTGGACATATCGCGTCACCTCTTTCTGTTGACTTCCCGATCACTGCTGCCATTGAGCCACTTGTTCTCGACGGGTGTGCTGCCGAAGGTAACTACTTTGCTGCCACCCTCAGTGACCTTCACCGTTTGACTTGTGTCCGCATACCGCCACGACCAGCCGTTTTGCTGCTCGATCGTATAGGTGAAGCAGAACAAATTCTTGATGGTCACGCTGCCGTTTCCTTTTATGGAGACAAACAGCTCGAAGGAGGGATCTTTTGTTGTCGTGATGCGGTACACAAAGACGCGGTCGCCGTTCCCCTCGTCGTCAGATGCATTGCTGCGGGTGATGGTCAGATCACCGAGCACGGGGACGAACTTCGCATAGAACGTATTGTCCTTCGGTATGGCCTCAAGCTTGCTCTTATTAGGAACAAGCCGATTTGTCGTTGAAACCACGGTCCCCTCAACGGCGGTAACGGGCTTTGTGCAGTTTTCGTCCAGATACCATCCCTTAAACCGGTAACCGGGCTTTTCTGTTGGCGTTGAACCCTTGAACAAGGTACCGCCTTCAACGACCTCCTTGCTTGGGCTGACCGTTCCGCCGCCCTGCGGCCATACCTGATAATCCACGCTGTATTGCACGGGCTGGTAGAAGAAGAAAATGTTGTTCTGCTTCTCGTCTGACCGCAGCAGGAGCGTCTGCTGTTTGTCGGATACGCAGCTCCAGCCTGCTATATCTTTGGCGGTTCCCGTAACTGTCTGACCGAATTTGCCGACATCCGTTTTGACGGCAGCCAGTACGCCGTTTTCGTGCGCCGGATCGGCGGCATTATATTCCAGCTTGGACAGATCCGTGGTAGAAGTACCGTACTTTAAGTAGTATACGTTGTATTCCTGCTGGTTGCGCGTATAGAAGACGTACAGATCCGTGCCGTTCTGATCGATGGTGATAGGAAAGTATGTGCCGCTAAGCGTTATATTCTTTTCAGTGGTCGTGGTACCAGCCGTCGTTATCTCCGTCGTTATCTGAATACCCTTTTTGCTCACCGAGAACCCGCTGAAGGTCTGGGGTGTGACAGAGAGCGTACGGCCTGTCTCACCGATGCCTTGAATACGGGCCTCGTCCTCTGCGTAGTATTTATAATTTCCGTTTGCGTCAGTCTCCAATTCGGACTGATTTTTGAGCGCGGCATCGAGGGTCTGCAGCATATGGTGAACGGCATAGGGGGCGTGTGTATTATTTTTGGTATAATAGAACACCACCACATTGTCCTGCGAGGTAACGTTGCCATCCGCATCAACCTTCACAGCGAGGATCAGCCGCTTATAGAAGGCGTCGGGAATATGGTCCTGGATGACCGCAAACCGTTCAGTCACCACTGCCTTGTCGGAGGACTTTGGCACCTTTCCGCTGTAGGGAGCCGAGGAGATCAGCTCATTATTGTCCGCATAGCGATACTCCACGGTATAGGAGATCCTTTCCGCACGCGCATAGGTAAAGGTGAAGACATTCTCCACCGGCGCGGTTTTGTCGTATTCAGATTCCACGGTGATGGAGTGGCTGGCCAGCGTCGGGTAACAGCCGGTGTTGAAGTCAGCATACAGCTCGTTCAGCGGATCGCCTACCTTTGGATAGAAGGTGCGGGTATTGCCCTGATAGGCATAGCCGGTGGAATCAGCCGCGATCTGCCGGTGGAACTGACCATCCGATGTCAGGTACACATAGGTGCGTGTCTCACCAGCCACCGACACCGTAAAGGTCTGGTTGTTGCCCGGCGCCGTCTCGCCGGAGGCGGTATGCAGCGCCGCTGTCCACTTAGTTTCCGTCTCCCCCGTGTGCAGGGCATAGTGGACCAGATAGGGCTGCGCCGTATGGGAGCCCCAGTCTGCGAAGACATTCAGATCCCTTGTGACCGGTATATCCTGCGGCGCGTAGGCTGTCTTTTTGCCGGCCAGCATATAGAACCAACCGCTGAAGTCATAGCTGTGTCCGGAGTTGTCTGTGGGATCAGTCACAGATCCCACCTTTGCGCCGTGCGCGACTTCAGAGATCTGGATGAGACCGGTTTTATCGCCCGTTTTCTCGTAGGCCAGCATAGCGTCATAGGTCTGGAAGAAACGGACGGTGCGTGTGACCGGCGTCCACTTGGCGTAGAGCGTGATATCTCCGGCGGGCATGGTGTCACCCGGCTGATACTTCGTGCCGTCATAGCAGCCGGAGGAGTAATACCAGCCGCCGAAGGTATAGGCGTCAGCCTCCAGCTTGCTGGGATACGCCGGTTTATCGGGGACAGAAGGGGCCAACGGGGTCTGGTACAGCAGCGTATCTGTGAACACCGCTTCGTTGTAATTGTGCAGCGTCAGCGTATAGGATTCGCGCTTGTAGAAAAACTGCGCCGTAAAGGATTTTCTGCCGTCGCTCGTGTCGTCATTATTCTGCTGTTGCTGGTCGTCCGTGGTAAAGCCGTGCAGTGTCGGCTGCGTCTGATGACTGATGCCATCGTTGTTGTCTGCGGTGTCGATGGTTTTTATAAGCTTGTATTTCTTTCCATTGTAGGTGAGATTAGGTGTTTCACCGTCAAGGACAGGTACATACAGCTCATACAGCCACTGCCACGGCTTACTCCAGTCAACATCAGCGCCGTTACAGAAATACCCGAGGAAATTGACCACGTCCGAAGAGCCCTCGGAGGAGTCGTACAGCAGATTTTCATCCAGCCGCTGGAACATACCCTTGATGGTGGAGTTTGCCTTGTCATGTGTATACTTCACCTTGAATTCGCCGTTCCAGCCAGCCAGATAGGCGTAGTTGCCCCACTGGTCGTTGTCCATATACAGGTATGCATCGTTAGCGTGGTGAGTACCCTGCACACGGACACGCTCAAAGCAATCGCCGGGCCAAAGCGCGGACAGATCGGCGTCAAATCGAGCGTTCAGATCAAGGTAATAGTAAGTGTAATCGCCGCTAACCAGACTACCCGGGGTGTATTTGTCTGCGTATTCGTCCTTCAGCTTAGGCTCGCCAGTGATGTTTCCCCAGTCGTTCACCGCAGCCAGCAGGTTATCCACAGTGTAGGAGGTCGGGCGATTATGGGTTTTATTGCCGAAGGGGTAGGTGGTGCCGCCTACCAGCTGAAACTGGCCGGCACTGTTTTTCCGCGCATAGAAAAACCGCAGCGTGTAGGCTTTTCTGTCATAATACACGTTGACGGTGGTTGAACCGTCGCCCTTGATGGTGACGTTCTTCTGGGTCTTCGCATCATTATAGACAAGCTGGTTAAAATTTTGGGGATAGCAGTCAGTATTATGTATGTGCGTGGTGTCGGTATTGCCGCACAGGGGGTATTCTTCTGCAGCGAATCGCCGCCGGATACGGTCGTGCCGCTCTGGGCGTTGCCCTTGACGCTGCCGATAAAGCTGTACTCGTCGTTATCGGCGTTTTGCAGCCAATATACGGTGGTGTAGGTGGTGTCCACCGTGCGCCAGAGCGCCTTATAGGTGCGGTTTTCAGCGGGGATAGTGGCGGGCAGCGTATCGGGATGGCTGTCTCCCGTACCGTCCGTCACATCGTCCCAGCCAACAAATTCGTAGCCGTGGCGGGTAGGCGCGTTCACGATGAACGCCGTGCCGTATCGGGCATAGACCGGCTCCGTACCGTAGCCGCCGTCCATGTCGAATTTCAGCATATAATAGTTGCGGTCGTAGTAGCACTGAAAGACGGTAGAGCCGTCCGCGGCCACTGCTTCGGGGTAGTGATACAGCTTGGTAAAGCCCTCGGCTTCCCCCACAGGCAGCTTTAGCGTTTCATCGGAGATGATGGTGCCGGTTTTGGCGGCGGAGACGCGGTAGAGTCCCACATCCTCGGAGTATGTGTCGTCATGGATGTTCTGAAAATAGTAGCGCACAGCATAGGGAACGTCGATGGCCTTGTAGTAGACGTTGACCACATACGTCGGCGCAGAATAGGAGGCCGGAATATCCAGATGGATGGTTGTCGCATCATTAATGGCTGCCGAAGTAACCGTATCGGAAGGGGCAGCCGCGTTGTAAAAGGGAGCGTAACCCAGATAGGCCGGTGAGATCACGGTGGAGGTGTAGCCCGTACCCTTCGCGATCTGCGCCTGATAGCTCTTGTAGATGCTCTTTCCCGTCACAGCGTCCAGATAGTTGATGGTGATCTCCACATACTCCTCCGACGTCGCCGCAGGGGCGCGCGCAGGTGCGCGGAGAGCCGGGACTCTTCCGGTCGGGGCGGCGTTGGCGTCGGCCTCGTCCTCGGCGCCGGTCTCTACCGGGATCGTGCGCGCCGCCGTGACGCAGACAACGTTGGAGTCGATGGTCTGGCCGGACGCCGTCACGCGGCAGCGGACATAGGCGCTGCCCGTATCGTCCGCGAGGGAGTTGAGCAGCGCACAGGACAGCGCCAGCGACTGTTCCGTGGCGTCATAGATATTCACCCAAAGCTCCGATGCGATATCCGCGAGGATCTGCCACTGATAGGAGGCATCTGTCACATCCGAGGCGCACACGGCCGTGAGGGTGGTGCGCTCATCCTGCGGAAGGGACAGCGAATCCACCGCGCTGCCCTTGTGGGTCACAGTCACCGCTGCGCCGCTATCGGGCGCGGTATCTGTGCCGGAGGCGGCAAGCGCCGTTGTCATCAGCCCTGACGGTATAATAGATAGAAACAGGCAAAGGCACAGAATGAGTGACACAAGCCGTCTGAATCCGGTGGGGGTCGTATTCTGCTTTGCCCGGTAGGTTTCCTTCAAAATAGCCACCTGCTTTCTATGTGGGGTCATTTGCCTTTCACGGCGTTCCATGCGGCCTCAGCACGGTCAGCTTCCGTATATCCTGCCGTAAGTCCCTCCGAGAAGCCGTGATACTGCACCGCTGTGGCGCTGATCTTGATGGACAGCGGCGCTGCCGACGCTGCAAGTGTGTCAAGCTGTGATCTGGTGATATGCTCGCTGACAGTGATCTTGCCGCCGTCTGCCAGCACATCAGCGTGCAGCACAGTATTGGCGTTAACGATGCAGTAATACACAGAGGTGCTGCCGTCCTCCTGGAGGTAGGTCCATTCCGTATCATCTACGGCCCAGTTGAGGAGGCCGGTTCCGGCGGTATAGTGGAAGTTGTCCGCAGCGCGCGTCCAGCCGTTGGCCGTGATCGCACAGAACACATAGCAGGCCATCTCGCTGCCCTCGAAGTCCACAACGGCCTTTTTGATCATGTTCACACCCGGGAGGATGACCCGTTGATCCAACCCTCCCGTTTCGGTCACGGTGAGCTCCTTCATCATTGCCACCCGCGCGCTGTCACTCACCGTTGTCCCGGTTACATAGCGGGAGAAGGTCACGCCGGACAGAGCCGCGGCGATCAGTGCGAGATACAGCAGCGCGGCGGAAAAAGGAAGCCGAAATTTTGCTTTTTTATTTTGCTTTGTCTGTTGTTCCATGTTTCCGCCCCCTTGACCATGTGCAGTGTTTCTATTGTTGTCGTTTGCGGCGCACGAAGTCCGTGATGCCCGGCAGCTCCAGCAGCAGGCCGATCACCGCCAGCAGACTCAGTACCCCGGCCGGCGTCCGCACAAAGCGGATGACAGCGCCGATCTTCGGGATCACCAGCACGACCTTGCCGACAACGGCGTCCTGCGGGATGTCCGCGCCGTCGTCGGTGTTGTTGGCGTCGCCCTTTGTGCGATATCCGTTTTCGTGTACGGCGATAATGCGGTGCGTTACCGACATACCACCGGTCTGATAGGTGACGATATCGCCGACCTTGTAGGCGTCCTGCCGGTGGGTGATGATAACGTCGTCCGATTGGATGGCATCCACCATGCTGCCGGTCAGCACTACGGCGGAGGAGAAGCCCAGCACCGTAGGCGCAGTCTGTCCGAAAAAGCGCTGCGCCGCAATACGGTACAGGCTGCCCAGCAGCACCAGCAAAACGACGGCCAGCAGCAGTATCCGCCATATCCACCGGATAACGGTCAGCGCTTTTTTAGCCTTCATCCGCGCTGCTCTTTTCTCCGCGTAACGGCCAGGAAGATACACAGGCCGCCGCTGATCAGCATGAGCACGACATACCCCTCGATCATGCTGTCGTCTCCGGTCCTGACGGAGGGCCGGATGGGGTCGTTGCCTCCCTCGATGCCGCTGCTGCCGCCGCCCGTGTCGGAAACGACCAGATAAAAGCCCAGCGTCACCTGGTCCGCATCGCCGCCCGCGGCCTTGCTGCCCAGATAGGTGTCAAGCCGGTCGCGCTCGCTGACGTCCGACGCATCCTCGTAGTTCCAAAACCAGTTGATGGTGAAGTCCTGTATCTTCTTGCCATCCAGCTTGCCGCTGACGGCGCGGACCACCGATCCCGGCTTGACCGATCCGGGAAGCGTGTAGTCGGAGGTATCCGAAAACCCCTCGCCCGAGAGCTGACTGCCGATGTCGAGAAGCGGCGAGGTCGAAAGGGAGTAGAGGATCGCCGTGTAGGTGATGGTCTGTCTGGCGTCGTTCTTGAGCCGGATGATGCTGTCCTTGCCGGTGCCGGGCGCCAGTATGCTTTCGGCGCTGTCGGCGCTGACATTGCTGTGCGGCGTTTCGAAGAAGGATAGCTCCGCCGAGCCGTCCGGGCGCACCGAGGTCGCCGCATCCCAGACAAGCGAGCCTGTCTTGTAGGTGAGGGTATGCTCCGGCCGCTCTGCCGGAACGGCATAGGTAAAGCCGACCACCACCGGCAGCAGCATGACCTGCAATATAAAGAGTATCAGTATGGCGGGAAACAGCCATGCCCGCAGCTTGTTGCTTTGATCCATATACACCTCGTCATGAAAAGCCGGGTTTTCCGGCAAAGCGGATATTGTCGTTTTTCGGGGGATCCGCACAGCGTCCGGCCGGAGGATAGCCGGCGGCTCTGCGGATAGTCCGAAAATATCCCCCCGCCCGCCACATGGCGGGGGGATATTGCCGTCAGACAGACGCGGTACGAAACCGGCAGATCAGTCGATCTGGGTAACGGTCGCAGTGAGTATAAGGTGGACTGAGGGAGAATAGTTGCCGACCCCTACGCCGGAAACGGTCGCACCTGGAGTGACAAGAGTACCCAGTAGCGTGTCAGCCTTATCGGTAATGGCAGTATCTTCAAAAGCCCACTTCCAGGACAGGGTGTAGGTACCGAACTCTGCGCCAAGATCTGTACCGGCTTTATAGTCCTTGGTAAGAGTGCCAAGTTTCGTATTGATATCGCTGATCGTACCGCTTTTCAGTACAGCGCCATTCTGTTTCAGAGTGAAAACAACGGGATGGTACGGATTGTCAAGGGTGAACTTATCGTCGGGATCGGGAGTGGTGAGGTCAGGATATGTGCCTGCATTAAGAACCACATCCGTTCCTGTCATAGAAAGCGCCACGCGTACCGCGACCTCAGGCTTTCCGGTAATGGAGAGTGTAGCAGCATCGTCCTCTCCTGTACCTGGTGCAACAAGACTATCAGTTGTAGTGGTAGCAACAGAGTTGAAACTAACACCGGTACCGGCATCAACCGTATCATAGGTGGTCTTAAATGCGGTATTATCATGAGCCTCTATCACCACGCCGAACCTGGCAACGCGGGCAGAGTCAGAAGCGCTTTTACTGGTCACATACTTTGCAAACGTACCGCCCACAAAGCATGAGGTGATCAGTACGAGAGCAAACAGAAGACCGGCTGCTCTCAGGGTCCAGTGCTTTTTTGAAGTCATAGGATATCCCCCTTCATCGTAAAAATTGTTGAGACGAACGTTTCGTCACTTGGGATCGTGAGACGACGGTCATCGCCTCAACACGAGGGCGTACCCTCAGTTATATCACCGCATCGCCGGCTGTGGCGCCGTCTCCGCGGAGGATACCTGCATTTACTCGATGCTGCTGCCGCCATCCTTTTCTCCGGCGGCGGCCCGCAGCCGCTCCAGCTCTGCCTTCAGCGCCGCCGTTTCCTCGTCCTTTTTCCCGGCGCTCTTCTGGCGGCTGATGATGTCGTAGATGATGAACGCGCACACCGGTATGCCGATGAACACCGCCATACCCAGCGGCTTTTGCAGGAACATGGTGAAGTCACCCAGCTTGGGGATGCGGCCCTTATACAGGCCGAACACAACGTCCTCGCTGACCAGAGGATCCTCGGTGTTGTTGGCGTCGCCCTTGGTCAGAAAGCTGCGCTTGCCGTCCGCTCCGGTCTCCACCGCCACAATGCGGTGGGTGACGGCGATCTGACCGTCCATGTAGGAGATGATATCGCCGGCCTTCAGCTTGTCCACATCCGGCTTTACGGTGAAGATCATGGTCCTTGGCGCTGCTGCTCATGGAGCCGGACTGCACCACCATGGGCGTGACGCCCAGCACCGAGGGCGGAAGCTCCGGGTGTATGATCCCCTTGATGATGATCGTCAGGTTGCCGACGAGCATGACGGCAAATATGACGCACAGCGCCATCCCAATGGTAAATACGATTCGATTGGCTGTTTTCTTTTTAGCCATACGGTCATCCTCCCGATGTGGTATCGCAGGTTTTACTCCCCGCAGCGATGCGATCCCCGGCCAATGCCGGAAGCCCCGAAAGCCTGATGCGACAGCGGTTTCAAGGGTACAGAGGGCTGGTTCGGATCGCTTTGCGAAACTGCTTTTCACTGGCAGATTATTTTTGCGAGCAAATATACAACATGATAACACGATACATTCCAAAAATCAAACAAAGTTCGACAAGTTAAAAAATTTTTTTATACGGGCTAAAAATTTTTCATTTGCTGAAACATACGCAAACAAGATGAGGTGAAGCAGGCACAATTCTGCGCCTGCTTCACCTCATCGTATGCACTTGAAGCTCCGGCGGCCCTTGTCACCGCCTGATGCCCGCTACCTGATACATCCGTTCGTCGGATATACAGATATCCACATCGCAGTACGGCGTCAGCAGTGCCCGCAGCGCATCCTCGTGCATCAACCCGTTGGACACCGGATGGGCCGCACCGTTGTGGTGACTGTCGATGGCGGCCCGGCTCATGCCGTGGGCCACGGACAGCCGTCCGCCGGGCCGCACCAGCGATGCCAGACGGGCGATGAGCCGCGCCGGATCGGGGAAGTGGGGGAAGGCATTGTACACCATGACCACGTCGAATGTCTCCGGGAAGGCTGTCTCCTCCACATCGCCGCAGAGCACCTGCACCCGCGGCTCACCGGTGAATTTTGCCGCCGCGATGCGCGCCATCTCCGGGGAGATGTCGATGCCCGTGACCGATGCGCCCCGCGCCAGATAGTCGGGGAACAGCACGCCGGTGCCGCAGGCCACATCCAGCACCCGTGTGCCGTCGCCCACGCCCGCATTGTCCAGTATGGCCTGGATCACCGGCTCGTGGCGGATCATCTCCGCGTCCCACACCGCTGCGCGCTTGTCAAAAAACGCGATCACATCCCGCTTGTCGATCATCTCCGCACCCCCTGTACCATTTTTTCTATCGTACAGGATGCACGGTGACGGCGCAACCCCGGATGGGGGATAAAAAAGGGGCTGTATCCACGGATACAGCCCCTTTTTATACGGAGGTTACCTGAAAAACTCAAAGCGCGGCGCGTCCTTGGTGACGACGCCCGTTTCGATCTCGATGCCGTCACCGAAGTACCGGCGCAGCAGCGCCGTCAGCTCCTCGGCAGCGGCGCGCACCTCATCGGCGTTCACATCGGAGAAGCCGTCGATGGGGAACAGGATAGCCGTCGTTTCCTCGGTGATCTTGCCACGCTCCGACTGCCGCCATGTCCAGCGGCGGGTGCGGATCTCACTGCCGGAGGCATACACCGCCTCGCCTGCGTCCGGTGTCTCCGTCTCGGTGCTGCCGAAGGGGATAAAGGTGTCGCCCTCCCGCGCCAGCCGCACGTCCAGCCCTTCGTCGATGGTGCCGAGATCATGGGCGCCCATGGGCAGGCGATGCTTGATGGACACGGCGTTGCCCAGATCCACGGCGGCGTTGATGTGGGGGAAGCCCTTGCCCTTGGCGATACGGGTCAGCAGCGCCTCGATGGAGCAGAGAAATTTGTTGGGGTTGATGCCCAGCGCCGTAAAGGCGGCGCGGTAGGGGAGGATATCCTCCGTCTCCTTGGGCTTTTTCCCGGCGAAATACGTCTCGCAGGCGGCAACGTTTTCCGCCAGCATCTGCTCCAGCTCGGGGATATCGTGGGTGTTGTCCAGTCCCCGCACGGCCACCGCGCCGAAGCAGGCGTTGGGCAGCTTGTCAAAGAATTCCTGGGATACCTGATAGTACATGGTGTGGCCTCCTTGCTGCAAATGTTTCCCGCTATGTCTGTGTGTTGGGTGCATTATAGACCTGTTTTCGCCGTTTGCCAAGGGAAAATTTCCAGGGAAACCGAACAGGAATAGGAAATACCCGCAACCGTCAGGCTGCGGTATGAATTTTGTGGGAAATAAAAAAGCAGAGTGTCCATTACAGGATACTCAGATCCCATAAGGACACTCTGCATGGTCGGAGTGGGGGGACTTGAACCCCCGGCCTCTTGGTCCCGAACCAAGCGCGCTACCAGCTGCGCTACACCCCGTCAGCCGTTCCATTATAGGCGCTGTTGCCCGCGCTGTCAAGGAAAATTTACCACGTCCCGCCACTTTACGGACTTTCAACGTTTCCGGCATACCGGATATCCCCGTGAACGCCCCGGTTTGGCGTCTATCTCCGGACAGGCGCGCATAGACTGTGGCAAAAAGGGGGTGCATCCTATGCCGCAGCGCTCATCCGTCCGCCGTAATGCCTACCATGCCCGCGTCCGTGCCGCCGCCCGGCGCAGAGCCCCTGCCGCGCCGCACCGCGCCGCCGCGCCGAGGGCGGCAAATACGAAGCCGCCGTCCGCACGGGACAGACGCCGGATGCTCCAGCTCCTGTGCAGCGGCGCGGTGCTGGTGGTGGCCATCGCCGTTAAGCTCCTGATGCCAGATGTGCTGGCGGAGTACCGCGCCCGTTTGCTGGCACTGCTGGGAACGGACACCGATTTTGTGGAGGTGTTCTCGGCGGCAGGACGCGCCTTTTCATCGGAGGGCGCCATCGGCGGGGCACTGAACGACGCCTACACCGCTGTATTCGGCCCCTCCGTTCCCGCAGAGAACCCTACTCCTACGGCGGCGGTGTACACACCCGACGCCCAGCCCGCCAACACCGAGCTTCTCCAGCAGGTGCTGGGCTTTGCCTACGCCTCGCCGGTGGCGGGGCAGCTCTCCTCCAGCTTTGGACTGCGCACCGATCCGCTGGAGGGAGGGCGCCGCTTTCATTACGGGCTGGACATCGCCGCAGAGGAGGGGGCGGTGGTGTCCAGCTTTGCCGACGGGACGGTGACGGCGGTGGGGGAGAGCAGCGAGCTGGGGCGCTATGTCACCGTGTCCCACCCCAACGGCTACGCCACGCTGTACGCCCATTGCACCCGCATCACCGCCTCCTCCGGACAGCAGGTGTCCCGCGGCGACCCCATCGCGGAGGTGGGGGAGACGGGCCGGGCCACGGGCAATCATCTCCATTTCGAGCTGCACCACGGCAGCACCTACCTAAATCCTATATATTATGTGGCGTTCCGCTGATGTTTCCGTCCGGGTCATGCCCTCCGCGCTGCTGACACCGGCGGCTTTTCTGCTGCTTACGGACACGCCCGCGCTGTTGGCGGCGCTGCTGCTGGCGGCGCTGCTCCACGAGCTGGCGCACTACGCCGTGCTGCGGCTTTTTGGCGTCCGCACCGCCCGCTTCACCGTCACGGGGCTGGGTGCGACCCTCTGCGTGCCGGAGCTGCACCGCCTGTCCTACGGCGCGGAGCTGCTCAGCGCCGCCGCGGGGCCGCTGATGAACCTGCTCCTGTGGGTGGTGCTGAGCCTGACCGGGCGGGACGAGCTGACCCTGTTCGCCGGGGCGCAGATGGTGCTGGGCATTCTGAATCTGCTGCCCGTCCGGCCTATGGACGGCGGGCGCATCCTCTGGCTGGCGGCGGCCTATCTGACGGAGCCGTACACCGCCGACCGTGTCGCCGCCGCCGTAGGGCTGGCGGTGTCCTCGGCACTGTTTCTGCTGTGCCTCTGGCTGGTGCTGACCACCGGGAACGGCGTATTTTTGCTGCTGGGCGCCCTGTGGCTGGTGTACCGCAGTCTGCCCGCGGAACTTTTTTTGCCCAGCCGCCTTGCCAAAACGCAGAAAAGCAGGTAGAATAAACTGTTACTGAAATACACCGCAAGGAGAATGACTGTGGATAAACGATTAGAACGCATCCTGCCCCGCGTGCAGAAGCCCGCACGCTATGTGGGCGGCGAATATAACGCCGTGCTGAAGGACAAGGCACAGGTAGATACCCGCATCGCCTTCTGCTTCCCGGACACCTACGAGATCGGTATGTCCAATCTGGGTATGCGCATCCTGTACGGTGTCATGAACGGGATGGACGGCGTCTGGTGTGAGCGTGTGTTTGCCCCGTGGGGCGACATGGAGGAGGAGATGCGCAAGGCGGATATGCCTCTTTTCGCGCTGGAATCCGGCGACCCCATCACCGACTTCGACATCGTGGCCTTTTCCGTAGGTTACGAGATGGCGTTTCCCGCCATCCTGAATATGCTGGATCTGGCGCGCATCCCCCTTCATGCCTCGGAGCGCACCGGCCTTTCGCCGCTGGTCATCGCCGGCGGCACCGCCATGTACAACGCCGAGCCTATGGCGGACTTTATCGACCTTGTCAGTCTGGGCGAGGGCGAGGACCTGACCGTGGAGCTGGTGGAGCTGTACCGCACCGCCCGGCGGGAGGGGTGGAGCAAGCAGCAGCTGCTTCGCGCCGCCGCCCAACTGGACAGCGTCTACGTTCCCAGCCTGTACGATGTGACATACCACGACGACGGCACCGTGGCGGCCATTACGCCGCTGGACGGCGCGCCCGCCAAGGTGACCAAGCGCATCGTCCACGATATGGACAAGTCCTATTTCCCGGTCAAGACCATCGTCCCCAGCACGGAGATCGTGCAGGATCGGGTGACGCTGGAGCTGTTCCGCGGCTGTATCCGGGGCTGCCGGTTCTGTCAGGCGGGCTATGTCTACCGTCCGGTGCGCAACCGCAGCCGTGACCTGTGCGCCGATTACTGCGTCCGCTCCTGCGACGACACCGGCTATCAGGAGGTGACGCTGTCCAGCCTGTCCACCAGCGATTACCCGCCGCTGACCGGCCTGTGCGATGAGCTGGAGCCGTTCTGCGACCAGCGCCATGTCAGCCTGTCCCTGCCGTCCCTGCGGGCGGACAACTTCTCCATGGAGCTGATGCAGCGTCTGGCCAAGGGCCGCAAGACCGGCCTGACCTTCGCACCGGAGGCCGGCACCCAGCGGTTGCGGGACGTGATCAACAAGAATGTGACGCTGGACGACCTGCTGCAAAGCTGCCGCACCGCCTTTGCCGGCGGATACAGCGCCGTGAAGCTGTACTTCATGCTGGGCCTGCCTACGGAGACGGACGAGGATGTGCTGGGCATCGCCGACGTGGCCGCCCGGGTCATGCACGCATGGCGGGAGAGCGCCCAGAACAAACAGCGTGGCGTCCGCATCACCGTATCCACCAGCTGGTTCGTCCCCAAGCCCCACACCGCCTTCCAATGGGAGCCCCAGATCTCCAAGGAGGAGTACGAGCGCCGTGTGGCGCTGCTGCGGGAGGCCATCAAGACGAAGACCGTCACCTACAACTGGCACGACTCCGACACCAGCTTTCTGGAGGCGGTGCTGGCGCGCGGCGACCGCCGCATGGGAAAGGTGCTGGAAACAGCGTGGCGTAAAGGCGCAAAGCTTGACGCCTGGGAGGAGTATTTCTCCCTGAACCGTTGGCTGGAGGCTTTTGATGAGTGCGGCCTCGACCCCCATTTCTACGCCAACCGCACCCGCGCAGAGGACGAGCTGATGCCGTGGAGCATGATCTCCTCCGGCGTCACGGAGCAGTACCTGCTGCGGGAGCGCCATCGGGCGTATGAGTCCGTGACCACGCCGGACTGCCGCACCCACTGCAACGGCTGCGGCGCCAATCTGCTGGTAGGAGGGAAATGCGATGTCTAAGCTGCGGCTGCTGTTTATCAAGGAGGCGCAGGCCTCCTATATCTCCCATCTCGACCTGCTGCGCACGTTCCAGCGCGCCTTCCCCCGGACGGAGCTGGACATCAAGCACTCGCAGGGATACCATCCCCATCCCATCATCTCCATCGTCCTGCCCCTGCCGGTGGGACAGTCCAGCGACTGCGAGCTGCTGGATTTCGAGGTGACGCAGGATACCGACGGCCGCGGCATCGCGGAGAAGCTGAACACCGGTATGCCCAGCGGCCTGCGGGTGCTGGACTGCTACCCCGCCGTCCGGCCTGTCCGGGAGCTGACGTACCTCCGGGCGGATGTGACGCTGGAATATGACAACGGTGTGCCGGAAAACGCCGCCGCCCGCCTGACGGAGCTGCTGGGGCGTCAGGAGCTGGTCATCCAGAAGCGCACCAAGCGCAAGGAACTGGCGGACGTAGATATCGCGCCGATGATAAAGGACTTTTCCTTTACAGAGATAGAGGGGGCCGTTACCGGCACGGTGACGGTGCTGGCCCAGAATCCCGGCTTGAATCCGCAGCTGCTGGAAAAGGCGGTGGCGCGGTACCTGCCCGACCTGACGCCGGACTTCCTGCGGGTGCGCCGCCGCGCCGTGCTGGACGCCGAGGGACGGGATTTCCGGTAAAAACCCGCTGCTCACCGCGGCCGGGAGCGGAAACCAGCAAAAATGCGGAAAAAATGTAAAGAAAGCTCTTGCATTTCCGAAATTTCTGTGATATCCTATCATGGCGTAAAAAGGGCGGTCATCTGTCGCCGGCGCTCCAAGGAAGCGAGCGCCGCATACATGGCGGCATGAACACCTATATTTTTAGGAGGAAAAATCCATGGATCTCATCAAGGCTCTGAACGAGAAGCAGCTGAAGGAAGTGCCTCAGGTACTGGTGGGCGATACCGTCCGCGTACACGTGAAGGTCAAGGAAGGCGCCCGCGAGCGTATCCAGGTCTTCGAGGGCACTGTCATCGCCAAGAAGCACGGCGGTATCGAGGAGACCATCACCGTCCGCCGCCTGTCCTACGGCGTCGGCGTGGAGAAGGTGTTCCCCGTTCACTCTCCTTCCATCGAGAAGATCGAGACTGTGCGCCACGGTTATGTCCGCCGCGCCAAGCTGTACTACCTGCGTGACCGCGTTGGTAAGGCAGCCAAGGTCCGCGAGAAGCTGTAAGCAATCACCGAGATCGAAAAAGCGCCCACATCCGTGGGCGCTTTTTGCCGTCTTTTTCCCGTTTGCAACAGGGGGAAAAGTATGGTATACTGCTGTGAAGCGCAGAATGCACCGCAAAATCGGAGGGGTGTATGTCCGGTTGGGTGCAGGAGAGATACAACAATTTACCGGAGGAGGTGTGCGCCGTGCAGATCGAAGGACTGAGTTGGTTTCCCGGCCACATGACAAAAACAAAACGGATGATCGCCGCCGAGATCGGCCACATGGACGCAGTCTGCGAGATCGTGGACGCCCGAATCCCCCAGTCCAGCCGCAACCCGGATGTGGACGAGTTGACGGCGGGGAAGCCCCGGATGATCGTGCTGAACCGGGTGGATCAGGCGGATCCCGCCGAGACGAAGAAATGGGCAGCGGCCTTCCGGGCGCAGGGATATGCGGTGCTGGAGGCCAACGCCAAGGGCGGCGCGGGCACGGAAAAATTTGCCGCCGCCGTCCGGGAGCTGCTGAAGGAGAAGCTGGCGGCCTACGCCGAAAAGGGACAGGTGGGCCGCACCATCCGCGTGATGGTGCTGGGCATCCCCAACGTGGGGAAATCTACGTTCATCAACAAGGTGGCCAAGCGAAAGACCGCCAGAGCCGAGGATCGTCCCGGCGTGACCCGCTCCAAGCAGTGGGTGCCGGTGGACGCCACGCTGGAGCTGCTGGATACCCCCGGCATCCTTTGGCCTAAGTTCGACGACACCGAGGTTGGCAAGCGCCTTGCCTTTACAGGCGCGATCAAGGATGACGTGCTGGATATCGAGGAGCTGGCCTGCTATCTGATGGACTATCTGGCCCTGCACTACGCCGATGTGCTGCGGGAGCGGTACAAGATCGACGTGGAGGAGGGGGACAGCGGCTACGACCTGCTGGAAAAGGCGGGACGGAAGCGGGGCTTCCTCATGCGGGGGGCGCAGGTGGACACCGAGCGTATGGCCCGCATCCTGCTGGATGAGTTCCGAGGCGGCAAGTTGGGACGCTTTACACTGGAGACGGCGGAGGACTGTGAAAAATGAGAGAGACGCCGGAGCTGTGGACATACGAACGGCAGGCGGCGGCCGAGGGCTTTGCGGCGGTATGCGGCGTGGACGAGGCCGGCGCCGGACCGCTGATGGGGCCGGTGTACGCGGCGGCGGTGATCCTGCCGGAGGACTGCGACCTGCCGGAGCTGAACGACTCCAAAAAGCTGACGGAGAAAAAGCGGGAAAAGCTGTTCCCACTGATACAGGAGCAGGCCGTTGCGTGGTCGGTGGCGCGGGTGGAGGCGTCGGAGATCGACGAGACGGACATCCTCAGCGCCCGGATGAAGGCCATGCAGCTGGCCATAGACGGCCTGTCCGTGATGCCGGACCTGGCACTCATCGACGGCAACCGTGACAAGGGACACAGCGCCGCCATCACCACGGCGCACCGGTGTATCGTGGGCGGCGACGGGATATCCGCGTCCATCGCGGCGGCATCGGTGCTGGCCAAGGTCAGCCGTGACCGCTATGTGACGGAGGTGCTGGACAAGGCGTACCCCCAGTACCAGTTCGCCCGGCACAAGGGCTACGGCACCAAGCTGCACTATGAGATGCTGGACAAGTACGGCCCCTGCCCGGAGCATCGGCGGAGCTTCCTGAAAAAGTGGGAGGCAAAGCGATGAGCGGGGCGCGGTCTGCGCCGGAGAAGGGCGGACGGGCCGAGGGTACATGGGGCGAGGCGCTGGCGGCGGACTACCTGCGGCAGCGGGGATACCGGCTGGCGGCTCACAGCTACCAATGCCGGTTCGGAGAGATCGACCTCATCGCGTGGGATGGGGAGATCCTGTGCTTCGTGGAGGTCAAGACCCGCACCAATACGGACATGGCGCTGCCCCGTGAGTATGTGACACCCGCCAAGCAGCGGCGGCTGAAAAAGACGGCGCTGTGCTATCTGCAAGAAAAAGCGCTGGACTGTCCGGCGCGGTTCGACGTGGCGGAGGTCTACGCGGACAGTCCGTACAGTCGGGAGAATGCCCGCATAGAATATCTGGAAAACGCCTTTGAATAGAGGAGTGACAGCATGGCAATACCATATTTTGACGCGCACTGCGATACCATCTGGCGCTGCATGGTGACAGAGCCGGTGGCGGACTACGGCGAGACGGAGGCGGAGCGGCGCGCCTACTTTCAGGCAGGCGGCAGCCTGCGGAAAAACGGCGGTCACATCGATCTGGAGCGGAGCAGGGGCTTCGCCGGGCGCGGGCAGTTCTTTGCCTTGTACGACGATGTGAAGAGCCTGCCGCCGGACACGGCGTGGCAGCGATGCCGGGAGATGCACGACTGGTTTTTGCGGGAGCTGGCGGACAATGAGGACATGGCCGTGCTGTGCCGCACCGGAGACGAGGCCAACGCAGCGGTGCGCAGCGGGAGGATGGCGGCGTTCCTCAGCGTGGAGGGTGCCGACCTGCTGGACTGTAAAGTAGAGAACCTATACACCGCGGCGGACTGGGGTGTGCGCCTTCTGAACCCGGTGTGGAACAACGCCAACGCCCTCAGCGGCAGCTGCGCCGAGGAACCGGATCGGGGTCTTTCGGTACAGGGTAGAGACTTCATCCGGGAGATGGAGCGTCTGGGCGTCTACGCCGACGTGTCCCATCTGTCCGACCCGGGCTTCTGGGAGCTGTTCCGCATGACGGAGCGGCCCATTGTGGCGTCCCACTCCAATGCGCGGGCGCTGTGTCCCCACCGGCGAAACCTGACGGACGATATGTTCCGCGCCATCCGGGATACCGGCGGCGTGGTGGGCATCAACCTATACCGGGACTTTGTGGGCGGTACGTCCATGGACGCGCTGGTGGCGCATATCGAGCATTTTTTGGCGCTGGACGGAGAAAAGACCCTGTGCATCGGCGGCGATCTGGACGGCTGTGAGGCGCTGGCGGCGGGGATGCAGGGCGTAGAGGACATACCCCATCTGTACGAGGCACTGGAGAGACGCGGGTACGGAAAGTCCCTGCTGGAGGACATATTCTGGAACAATCTGTGCAGGCTGCTGTGAGACGGTGGCCGGAGAAAGGAGGGACGCCATGGCGCTGTACGCCATCGGAGACCTGCATCTGTCGCTGAACAGCGACAAGCCCATGGATATCTTCGGCGAGAAGTGGCACGGGTATGTGGATAAGATCAAGGCGGGCTTTGCACCGCTGGGGGAAAATGATGTGACCGTGCTGTGCGGCGACCTGAGCTGGGGCATGAGTCTGGAGGAGTCTCTGGCGGACTTTCAGTTCATCCACGCCCTGCCGGGGAAGAAGATCCTGATGAAGGGCAACCACGACTACTGGTGGAACACCGCGTCCAAGATGCAGCGGTTTTTTGACCAGCACGGACTGGACTCCTTTACGAGCTGGACAGTGAGGGGACCCACAACGGCAAGATGCTGGCCCGGGAGGCCGGACGGCTGGAGACGTCCCTACAGGCGGCGGGGGATCGGGAGAAGCTGTGCTTCCTCCACTATCCGCCGCTGTATCAGGGATACGAGTGTCCGGAGATCCTGCGGCTTTTGCAGCGTTACGGCGTAAAGCAGTGCTTTTACGGGCATCTTCACGGCGCCAGCCACAAGCGGGCGCTGGAGGGAATGCACGGCGGCACCGCGTTTTCGCTGGTGGCGGGAGACTGGCTGGATTTCGTCCCTAAAAAAATTTGCGAATAAGAGAAAAAACAGTGGAAATTCCCATTCTTTTCTGTTATCATACTATATTGCATTGGTTTGCTATGAATACGGACCGGTGCGGAACGGAGGAATAAACAAATGACTGTGAAAAGCTGTGAAAAACTGGAGAAGAGCAGAGTCGCTCTGACCATCGAGGCGAGCGCCGAGGAGTTCGAGGCTGCCGTCAACAAGGCGTATCTGAAGATGCGCGGTAAGATCAACGTACCCGGCTTCCGTGTTGGCAAGGCCCCCCGCAAGATCATCGAGAAGATGTACGGCGAAGAGGTCTTCTATGAGGAGGCTGTCAATATCATTCTGCCCGACGCCTATGAGGACGCGATAAAGGAGCAGAAGCTGGATGTGGTGGGCTATCCCGAGGTGGAGCTGGAGTCCTGCACCAAGGACGGCGTGGTGTTCAAATGCACCGTGGCCGTGTATCCCGAGGTGAAGCTGGGCCAGTACAAGGGTCTGGAGGCGCCTAAGGCCGAGGTCAAGGTGGCGGCCGCCGACGTCAACGCCCGCCTGAAGGAGATGGCAGACCGCAACAGCCGTCTGGTGTCCGTGGAGCGCGCCGTCAAGAAGGGCGATACCGCCGTCATCGACTTCGAGGGCTTCGACAACGGCGTGGCCTTTGACGGCGGCAAGGGCGAGAACTTCGATCTGGAGATCGGCTCCGGCAGCTTCGTCCCCGGCTTTGAGGAGCAGCTCATCGGCATGAAGGCCGGCGAGGAGAAGGATATCGACATCACCTTCCCCGAGAACTACGCCCCCGAGCTGGCCGGCAAGCCCGTGGTCTTCCATGTGAAGGTCAACGAGGTCAAGGTCAAGGAGGTCCCCGCCGTTGACGACGAGTTCGCCAAGGACGTGTCCGAGTTCGACACCCTGAAGGAGCTGAAGGCCGACATCAAGAAGAAGATGACCGCCGAGCGCACCGAGGCCGCCCAGCGCGCCTTTGAGGATGTGCTGATGGCCAAGGTCGCCGAGGGCGTGGAGGCCGAGATCCCCCATGAGATGGTGGAGCTGCAGGCCGAGCGCATGATGGAGCAGTTCAAGCAGCAGCTGGCCGCACAGGGTATCCCCTTCGACCAGTATCTGAAGATGACCGGCACCACCGAGGCCGATTTCCGCAAGCAGGCTGACGGCCCCGCCGCCGAGCAGGTGAAGATGGATCTGGCTGTGGAGGCCATCATCAAGGCCGAGGGTCTGGAGGCCACCGACGAGGACGTGGAGAACGAGCTGAAGAACGTGGCCGAGAAGTACGGCATGGATCTGGAGACCGTGAAGAAGTACCTGCGTCCCGAGGACGTG
>ENA-UONY01001033-UONY01001033.1-human-gut-metagenome-genome-assembly--contig:-CS9-NODE-1033-length-26514-cov-4.591708_pt1 | contig 26514 bp, 21 predicted proteins | sample MGYA00242465_ERZ724012 | MGnify/ENA metagenome assembly ERZ724012 | reverse complement strand
ACAAGCAACACGATCATGGCGGCCAGTAAGAGGAGGGCCAGCAAATCGCCCAGCCGGAACGGGTACGCTTTGTATCCCGCCCCTCTTGTCCGCAGGGAAAAGCCCCGCACCTGGGCGGATACGGCGCCGCTATCGACTTTTTTCACCGAGGAAACCAGCAGCGGCACGCACAAAGGCACAATCAGTCCAATCTTTTTAAAGATGTTGCGGGTATCGAATTCCACCCCCCGGGCCTTTTGGGCATCCATAATGTCGTGGAATTCCCCGGCCAAAATGGGGATAAACCGGAACGCCGTCGTTAGGATGAACATGTACCGGTAGGGCACGTGCAGCCGGTTCACCATCGCGTTGGTGAGGTCATTCATCTGGGTAATCGCAAACATCATCAAAAGGGGCAGCGTCGCGTTGATAATCCGCAGGGTAAACAGCGCCGCATAGTAAAGCCCGTCGCTGGTTACCAGCGGGAACCCTCCGGGCAGGACCAGGTATCCCACCCCGCCGCGCATGAAAATCAGCTGCAAAATAATCATTAAAATACAGAAAAATAGCAGCGTGCGCAGCAGCCCCATGGCCTTTTCACCGATGCCTGCCGCAAAGGCGATAATCATCAAAAATGCCAACAGCCCCACTTGAATCAGCAGATTATTGGAAAGCAGGCTGCAAATACAAAACAGAAAAGCCAGCACAATTTTTGTAATGGGGTTCAGCCGGTGCAAAAAGGAATCGCCCGGCACAAATTCCAAGATATTGCCCATATCAGCCACGCTCCTTTTCCAGGGCCGCTACCATATCGGCCACCGTGTACACATCGGAAAATGTATCGCCAAACCGCAGTGCCAGCGCCGGGATCTGGGCCGGCATCACTTTGGCCGCGTGCAGTGTCTGTTCGTCCTTCATGATTTGCCGCACCGGGCCGTCACCCAGCAGCTGCCCGCCTGACAGTACCAAAACCCGTTTTGCGTAACTTTGCACCAATTCCATATCGTGGGAAACCATCAGCACCGTTGTCTGCTTTTCCCGGTTTAACGCCGTTACATACTCCATAATTTCGGTGCATTCCCGGTAATCCAGCCCCGTAGTGGGTTCGTCCAAAATAATCAGTTCCGGTTCGTGGATCAGCACCGACGCCAGCGCAATGCGCTGCCGCTCCCCGCGGGACCGGGTAAACGGTTCCCATTTTGGGTCCAGGTGGAAGGTTTCCAACGCTTTTTCCACCCGCTCTTTTTGTTCCGCTTCGCTAACGCCCTGTACCTGCAAGCCAAACGCCAATTCGTCATATACTGTGTTTTTGCAGATCTGGCGGTCAGGATTCTGAAACAGAAAACCAATTTTCCGGGCCAGGGCGCTGGTGCGCACTTTTTTGGTGTCCATACCGGTCACCCGCACATGGCCCTTACTGGGCAGTAACAACCCGTTGCACAACCGGCTGACGGTGGATTTGCCCGCGCCGTTAGCACCGATCAGCGCCACCATATCGCCCTTTTCGATGGTAAAACTCAGGTCCGGCAGAATGACCGCCCGGCCATATCCAAAGTGTACATGATCAAATTCCAGCATGGCGGCCACCACGCAGCACCTCCCTTACCATTTTTTCTCCTTCTTCCACATTCAGCGGCACCTGCCCGTTATACAGCCCTTTTTTCCGCAGCTGTCCGCACAGGGTCACCACCCGGGGTACATTGATACCGATGTCTTCAAAGGTTTGTGTGTGACGGACCACATCCCGGGCCGGGCCGTCAAACACAATGGCACCTTCATTCATTACGATCATGCGGTCGACGTATTCGCACAGCAGCATGATTTTTTGTTCCACAATCAGCACGGTAATACCAAATTGCTCATTGAGTTGCCGCAGCAGGCGGAAAATTTGCAAGCTGCTTTCGGGATCGAGTTCGCCGGTGGGTTCATCCAATACGATGATCTGCGGCCGAAGGGCTACGATAGATGCGATGGCCACCTTCTGTTTTTGCCCGCCCGACAGGGACGACAGTGCCCGGTACCGAAGATCACGGATGCCCAATGTATCCAGTACATTTTCTAGCCGCTCGCTGATCTCTTCCCGGGAAAAACCGAAGTTTTCCAGCCCATACAGGATTTCATCTTCCACAACGGAAGCCACCATCTGGCTGTCAATATCCTGGAACACGCTGCCCACCACGCGGTACAAATCTTCGCCCCGGCATTCTACGGTATCCATGCCGTTGACCCGTACACTGCCGTAAAAGTCGCCTTTGTAGTGATGGGGGATCATGCCGGTAAGCGTATGCGTCAGGCTGGTTTTGCCGGCGCCCGAAACGCCAATCAGGCCTACAAATTCCCCGTCCTGGATGGTGAGGTTGATGTCCCGCAGCGCCATATGGTCGCTGCCGCTATATTGAAAACCCATTTTGCTGATTTCGATCATGGGGGTGGCTCCTTTCGCCGTGGTTCATAAAGAAAAGCGGACGGTAACCGCCCGCCTTTTCTTTTTCTGTTTTCTCTTTATTCGTCTTTTTTCAAAATGCCTCGCAGCGGCAGCACCAGAATCTGGACAATCACACAGTTGAGGGCTGCGGTAACCAGGGTGGTCAGGGCCATGCTGATGAACTGGGCCATGGACATGGGGTTTACATACACCAGTGCCGCCATGCCGATAAAGGCAAATCCGCTAACCAGCGTCGTCAGCAGCGTGCACACGATGGGCTGCAGATTCAGTTTCCCTACGTGCATGGGGATGAAAATTAGCAGAAACATGACAACGGCCCCGATGGTTTCCGACACAATCCCAATCCATGCCATGGACGTGCCGATCTGGCTAATCACACCGGACAGGATGCCGATAATGACGGATTCGAGGAAATTGGGCCGCACCAGCAAAATCGCTAGGCAGTAGGTGGCAATTAGGAAATTCGGGTGGAACCCGCCCACATTGATGACCCCGGCTAACAGCCGCAGTACAATGCCCACTGCCATGAGCACCCCGACAAGGATCAGGTTATTCAGATCCCGCAATCCTTTCTTCTGTTCGACGATAACGCTTCTTTTTTCCATGGTTCTGTTTTCCTTTCTGTGTGCAGAAATTTGGCCTTCCCTTCCGTCTGCACCATCCGGAAGGGAGAAATGCGTGCACGCCGGCGCGTCATTTCTGCCGCATCAGACTGGCAAAATAAGAAGCCCGAAAATAAAAAGATCTGTCCTTAAATTTCTTTAAGGACAGATCTAGAAAAATCTGCGGTACCACCTTACTTGCCCTGCTGCATCCAACAGAACCGCTCTTGCGAAATGCCAACACATTTCTTGCCCGTAACGGGGGCACCCGTCTCAGATACTCAGCTGACAGCCAGCCTTTCGCCTCGCCCTCTGTGGTCCATTTGCCGATCCGCCTTTCCACGGGATTTCCATCATCGCCCGCTCTCTGTAGGTGCGCTTTCGGTGTGATCTCCACTTCACTGGTTTAAAGTTATTTGAGTTGTTCCTAGGATACCACGCTTTGCACAGATTGTCAATGACTTTTTCTTTTTTTTGCAAGAAATTACCGCCGAACTTTCATAACAGCTGGGTACGGGGGCCCTGGGGCTTTTGCAAGAGCCGGTCAAAGAGCTCGCCGGCGGTCATAAAATACCGCCCGCCAAACAATAGCCGGCCCCCATCCGTACGGATTTGGGAGCTGACAAGCGGATTGCGCAACCAGCTGTACGCTTCGTACCCATCCAGTTCATGCAGATCCAGCGTAATGCGCGCCCCTGCCGCCAGGGTGATAAAAATACACCCGCCGTCCAGAGGATTGACATCGCGGATCCACGGAGTGCCGCTGGCATTCGTTTTTAGCGAATCCATCCAGGTTTCATCCGGTGTACCGGCATGGCTTGTAGGCCCCAGTTCTTCCCGGTTTTGGGCCCCAAACAGCGCGCACAGCACTTCTTCTGCCGTCAGCGCGTGGCCATCCGAAAACTGGAAACCCATGCCGGTTTCGTCCACCGTTACCGACTGGAATACCGCGGCGTCACTCAGCCACGGCCATCGGGCCGCTAGGCAAGGCCTACGCCCATCGATTGTATGCCCGGTGTGCAGATTTAAAAACCAGCGATCCCGGGTTGTTTGGATTTGATCCACCATTTTTTCCATACCTGCGGCCCTCCTTACTTCATGGTATGCAGTGTCCTACCAAAATGTTCCGTTTTTTATGCCATTTGAAAAACAATGCCGCACACGGCCGCGCCGCCAATGTACACCACCGGGTGCTTTTTATACCGCCGCATCAGCCAATAACACAAAATGAACAGACACATGGCTTTGTAGTTGATGAGGTCGGCGGGGTTCATAGTTTTCATAAAGTCCCCAATGGTAAACAGGGTGGTTTCCATGACTTGCCAGCAGGCAGCCGCAATCATGGCGGTCACGCACGGGCGAAGCCCGGCAAACGTATCTTTTACCAGCCGGTTTTCCTTAAATTTTTCCAGGATTTTGGCGACAATCACAATCACAATGATGGATGGCAGCACCAGAGCAAAGGTGGCAACCACCCCGCCTAACACGCCATAGGCATGATACCCGGCATAGGTCGCCATATTCACGCCCAGCGGTCCCGGGGTGGATTCCGAAATGGCGACCATGTCGGTAATGCTTTCCACGCTCATCCAGTCATAGCGCGACGCAATGTCGTACAAAAACGGCAGTGTCGCCAATCCGCCGCCCACAGCAAACAGACCGGCTTTAAAGAATTCGAAAAACAGTTCCCACAAAACGATCATATCAGACCTTCACCCCTGCTCTGCCAAGGCCCAGGCCAACCAGTGCTGCGCCAATGACCACCAAAATGGGCGATGCATCCAGCGCAATCATGACGGCCAACACGATCAGGAACAGGGCGATGCCCCACACGGATTTTACGTTCTTCTTCCACAGCTTCACAATGGCATCCAGAATCAGCGCACATACGGCCACCCGAATGCCCGCAAAGGCCTGCTGCACATAGATGATATGGGAAAAATTCTGCAAACACGCGGCAATCACCGTAATAATGCACAGCGAAGGGAAAATCACGCCTAACGTGGCAAAAATAGCCCCGGGAATCCCCTTGCGCCGGTACCCGATAAACGTGGCGGTATTCACCGCAATAATCCCCGGCGTACATTGACCGATGGCATAATAGTCCATCAGTTCTTCATCGGTAGCCCAGTGGTATTTTTCCACCACTTCCCGCTGCAGCATGGGCAGCATGGCGTACCCGCCGCCAAATGTCAGCCCGCCAATCCGGCAGAAAGTAAGAAACATGACTCACAGTTCTTTCACGCGGTCCCCTCCTCTTTGGTTACAATCTGCGGTTTTTCGTCCATCATCAGGCACACCGGGCCGTAATGGTAAAACGTGGCATGGAAAATATGGATGTCTTCTTCCTCACCCGGAACCGTACCCTCCAAAATACCGCGGCCCAGCGCCAGCAAATTGTCGGGGTTCGCGTCATCCACGGCACCGTGTCCGCCCGCAATCTGGTCATACTCCGTATGCAGGGCTTTGAGTTCTTCCACCTTATGCATCCAGGTGGCGAGCACCGCTTTCCGGTCTTCCCCAGGGGCGCAAATCAGTTCCAGCCCCTGCAGGGTATCCCCCGCAAATAAAATCCGGCGGTCGCGGTCCAAAAAGCACACCGACCCGGCCGTATGGCCGGGGGTGGCCATAACCTCCAGCGTGCGTCCGCCCAGGTCCACCTTCTCCCCGTCATACAGCGGTTCTATGACGGGAAAGGCCCCGCCAGCCGGCATCTTCTCGGGCACATGGCCGCACACCGATTCAGCATAAGCCTGCCGCCCTTCCAACGTAATGCTGCGGGCCAGCTCGATGTCCCCGGGGTGCAAATGGGCCCGGGCAAACTGCCGGATGCCACCGGCATGGTCGACATGCCCGTGGGTTAAATACACCTCATACGGTTTCTCGGTCAGGGACCGCACCAGTGCATCCAAATCACCGGTTCCGCTGCCCGTATCAATCAACACGGCGCGGTCGGTCCCTTCCACCACATACAGTGCATCCAGCCCGCCTTCGTCAATGTGCCATGTACCGTCGGCGATTTTTTCCACCCGATACAGCGTCTGTTCCATGATGGTATGTTCCTCCCCTGTTTTCTTTCTTACTCCTCGGTTTTTGTCACAGCAATGCCCAAATCTTCCAGCTGCTGGCCGTCTACCGGGCTGGGAGCCATGGTCATCAGTTCCGTCGCGTTCTGCACCTTCGGGAACGCCACCACATCCCGCAGGCTTTCACAACCCAGCATCTGCATAACCAGCCGGTCCAGCCCCAGGCCCATACCGCCGTGAGGTGGAGCACCAAAGCGGAACGCATCCAACAAAAAGCCGAATTTTTCGTACGCTTCTTCGTCCGACATACCCAGCAGTTCGAAAATCCGGTTCTGCAGCTCGGGGTCGGTAATGCGGATGGAACCGGAAGCGAGCTCGATGCCGTTTAGCACCAAGTCATAGCACTTGGCGCGCACACGGCCCTTGTCGCTTTCCAAATACGGCAGGCATTCGTCCATGGGCGCCGTGAAGGGATGGTGCATGGCCACATACTGTCCCAGATCTTCGTCGTATTCAAAGAACGGGAATTCCACAATCCACAGCAGGTTATACCCTTTGCGCTCAATCTTCAGTTTATCGGCTACGGTCAGGCGCAGCTGTCCCAGCTGGGGCAATACATGGCTGGTTTTCGTGTCGGCTACAATCAGCACCACGTCGCCGGTTTCGGCCCCGGCGCGCTGCAGAATGGCCTGCATTTCGTCTTCCGTCATGAACTTCTGGAACGAGCACTTCATGCCGTCTTTGGCCATGCGAATCCACGCAAGGCCTTTGCCGCCAATGCCGCGGATCATTTCCGTCAGCTTGTCGATTTCCTTGCGGGTCAGGGTATCCACGGCGTTTTTCGCCGTGATGCACCGCACACTGCCGCCGCCCTGCACGGCACTGCTGAATACGCCAAAGCCGCAGTCTTTGACCAAATCGCTCAGGTCGATCAGTTCCATGCCAAAGCGCGTATCGGGTTTATCACTGCCATACCGCTCCATCGCCTGCTGATACGTCAGCCGGGGCAGCGGCAGCGGGATGTCCACCCCCAGCGCTTCGCGGAAGACCCGCTCCATGAACCCTTCGCCAATGGCCAGAATGTCTTCCATATCCACAAAGGACATTTCCAGGTCGATCTGGGTGAATTCCGGCTGGCGGTCGGCCCGCAGATCTTCGTCCCGGAAGCAGCGGGCAATCTGCATATACCGGTCAAAACCGGCCACCATGGACAGCTGCTTGTACAGCTGGGGCGACTGGGGCAGGGCATAGAACGAGCCCTTGTGAATGCGGCTGGGCACCAAAAAGTCCCGGGCGCCTTCCGGCGTGCTGCGCATGAGCATGGGGGTTTCGATTTCAATAAACCCATTTTCGTCAAAATAGTCACGGGTGATCTTGGCGATCTTGTGACGCATCAGGATATTTTTCTGCAAATCCGGCCGCCGCAGGTCGAGATACCGGTATTTCAGCCGCAAGTCTTCTTTTACGTTGGAATGTTCCACGATCTCAAAGGGCGGCGTTTCGGCTTTATTCAAAATCCGCAGTTCGGTCACGTAAATTTCCACGTCACCGGTGGGAATCTTATCGGTTTTGGCGTCCCGTTCGCGCACCACACCGCAAGCCGCCAGCACAAATTCCGACCGGCAGGAAGCCGCTTTGCGGAAAATTTCGGGGTCGGTGGCGTCGTCAAACGTCAGCTGTACAATACCCGTACGGTCGCGCAGGTCGATAAAGATCAGCCCGCCCAGGTCCCGCTGACGCTGTACCCAGCCAAACACCGTTTCTTTCTGTCCCACATGTTCCATGCGAAGCTCCCCGCAATAATGGGTGCGGTGGAGCCCCGATACCAATTCTGCCATCTGTCTTTCCTCCTGTATCTTAGTCCGTCAAGCCCGGCATTTTCGTCGTAATGGCAAGGTACTCCCCTATGAACGTTTCGCCCAGCGAAATGGGATTTACTTCGCCGGTCTTCATATTTTTCACCTGGGCCTTCCCCTGCTGCAATTCGTCGTCCCCCAGTACCATGGTAAACGCCGCGCCGATTTTGTTGGCGTACTTCATTTGCGCCTTCAGGCTGCGCCCGCACACATCCACTTCGGCCGCTACGCCGCAGCGGTGCAGCTGTTCGGTCAAAGCAAACGCCCGGCGGGAGGCCGCCTCGCCCATGGAAGCCAGGAAAACTTCGCAAGGTTTATCCTCGGGCAATTCGATGCCCTGGGCCTGCAAAATCAGCATCAGCCGTTCCATACCGAGCCCAAAGCCCAAACCCGGCATAGGTTTGCCGCCCATCTGTTCAATCAGCCCGTCGTACCGGCCGCCGCCGCACACAGTGCTCTGGGCCCCCAGATCGTTGGACACAAATTCAAACACCGTGCGGGTGTAATAATCCAGCCCGCGCACAATGGTGGGGTTCACCGTAAACGCCAGCCCGGCTTCGGTCAGGTACTGCTTCACGCTTTCAAAGTGGTCGCGGCAATCCTCGCACAGGTAATCGAGGATCACCGGCGCCCCTTCGGCGATTTTGCTGCACACCGGGCTTTTGCAGTCCAGAATCCGCATGGGGTTACGCTCCAGGCGGGACTGGCACGTTTCGCACAGTTCGTCTTTCCGGCCGGTAAAGTACGCTTTCAGCGCTTCGTGATACCGGGCGCGGCAGGTGGGACATCCGATGGAATTGAGTTCCAGGGTCAGGTTTTTGACCCCCAGCCGGTCAAAAATGCCTTTGGCCAGGCAGATGACTTCCGCATCGGCCGCCGGTTGGGCCGCCCCGAACATTTCCACGCCAAACTGGTGGAATTCCCGCAAGCGCCCCGCCTGGGGTTTTTCATAGCGGTAGCAGCTGGTGTGGTAGTACACCTTCACCGGCAGGCCGTCGTTATACATCGCGTGTTCCAGCATGGCGCGGGCCACCCCGGCCGTCCCTTCCGGACGCAAAGTCACGGAACGTCCGCCTTTGTCTTCAAATGTGTACATCTGCTTTTCGACCACATCGGTGGTATCCCCTACACTGCGCAAGAACAGTTCGGTGTGTTCAAACACCGGGGTACGCACTTCGCCAAAGCCGTGTACGGCCGCTTCCGAGCGCATAACTTCTTCGGCGGTTCTCCATTTGGCGCTTTCCCGGGGAAGCAAATCCTGCGTACCCTTGGGCGCCTGCGTCAATAGTGCCATGGTTTTTTCTCCTTCTCTTGAAACAATGGTAGACTGGCCGGCCATGTAGCCGGCGGTAAAATAAAAAAAGAACCCCCGTCCCACAAAGGGACGAGGGACTACTGCCTCGTGGTGCCACCCTTTTTCAGAGCTGCCTGCCGGGCAGACAGCTCCCTTTCCCCGTAACGCCGGGATACGGGTACCAATTGGTACCAAAAACGGCTCACGGGTGTCTTTCCCCTTTTTTCGTGTGCAGCGCGCTTCCAGCCTTGGCACGCCTCTCTGTGGCGGAAAAAAGGGTACTCATCCCGGTCATCACCGTATTCACTTTCTGGAATATTTCACCTTATGCTTTGGGGTTCAGAATATCGCGCCAATCCAGATCGCCACGTTCCAACCCGTGAATCAGCACTTCCGCCGTGGCAATGTTGGTAGCCACGGGAATGTTGTGCATGTCGCACAGGCGCAGCATATTCATATCATTGGGTTCCTGGGGCTTTGCCGTCAGCGGATCACGGAAAAATAAGAGTAAGTCCACTTCGTTACAGGCAATCCGAGCGGCAATCTGCTGATCGCCCCCCTGCGGGCCGCTTAAAAAGCGCTGCACCTGTAAACCGGTTGCCTCCGACACCAGTTTTCCCGTTGTTCCTGTTGCGCAAAGGGAATGACGGCTTAATAGTCCGCAATAAGCAATGCAGAACTGCACCATCAGTTCTTTTTTCGCATCGTGTGCAATCAAAGCGATATTCATGTCCGTATCATCCTCTCCTAAAACTTACGTTCCCCCGGCTCTTTGTTTTTTAAAACTTACGCAAAGAGCCAAGCGGAACCGATTCTCCTTCCAAACGAGCGGCCAAACGTTGCATGGCGGCAAAACCTGCCGAACGCCGCAGCAGCAGGCTTTTCTGATCGCCATTTTTGGCCAGCAAAGTATCTTCCGGAACAATTCCCATCAGACGGATGCCGGCGGTATCGATCACACTATCCAGATCATCAAAATCATCTTGCCGGCGAAACGCTGCGTAGGAAAAGCGGTTAATAATCAGCCGCTGCTGCCGGATCCCCCGGTCCGTTAACAGCCGGTGCACATGTTCCGAACTGCGCAGGCAAACCGGCGTGCATTGCGTCACAACCAACGCACGCTGGGCCGCCGCACAAGCTGCTTCGAACCCTTCATCAATTCCGGCCGGACTGTCGATGAGCACATGGTCATAATAATCGGCGAGCAATTCGGCCAGTTGGCGCATCACGTACGGCGACAGGCGGTTTTCCCATGTCTGGGGGGCCGGCAAAAGCCATAACCCCTGGGTATCGGGGCATTCATAAATCGCCCGAATCGGCTCACAATTCCCCCTCACAACGTCGCCCATATCAAAAAGCAGGGAAGAAGATACGCCCAAAAGCAAATCCTGGCAGCGCAGCCCGGCGTCTCCGTCCAAAATCAGCACCCGGCGCCCTCTCATAGCCAAAGCGCGCCCTAAATGTGCCGTAATGGTGGATTTGCCGACTCCGCCTTTTCCCGATGTTACAACCGTGATCGCACCCATTTCTCTTTTACCTCAGTTTACATACTATCACAAATTCCCATGGCTGTCAAAATTTTTTTCCATGGTATTGCACAAAACCCCCGAAAAAAAGCGGGGGCTTTGTCGTTTTGTCTGTTCTTTTATTCTTCGGTTTTCGTCTGCTGCGAAGTGGCCGACGGAACCTGAATATTTCCATCCTCATCCACATAGGCCCCATAAAAATAGGCATCGAGCAAATCGCGAACCACATTCATCGAATAGGTGGCTTTGTCACCATACTCAATCACAACCACAATGGCAATCTGAGGATCATCGTACGGTGCATAGCCCACAAACAGTTCGTTATCCGAATGGCTGGGGTTTTCGGCCGTACCGGTTTTACCCGCTACAGCAATCCCATAATCCGCCAAAGAACGGCCGGTACCGTCCGAAGAAGCACACACAGCTCGCAGACCTTCCTGCACAATTTGCAGGTTTTCTAAATCCACGCCGCAGGTGTTGAGTTCTTCCCGGCCGATCTGTTCCACAACTTCTTGGCCGGTGTAATCGGTAATTTTATCTTCCAAATGCAGCCGGATGCGTACCCCATCGTTCGCGATGGTGGTGATATAGCTGGCGAGTTGTACCGGGGTAAACGAGTTGTCGCTCTGCCCAATGGAAGCCTGTACCGTAATACCGCTGGTCCAGCTGCTGCCGTGGTTCTTTTCATAGTCTGTGGGATTGGCCAGCAAGCCATCCCCTTCACTGACTTCTACGCCACTGGGTTCGCCCAGCCCAAACAGTGTTCCATAGGCATCAATTTTTTCAATCCCCAACCGGCGGCCTGTTTCACAGAAAAACACGTTACAGGATCTTTCCAGTGCGGTGATCACATTGATCGAACCGTGAGTTCCCATACAGCCTAGCGTAAACCCGGTATCGGCAAAGTAATCGTACACACCGCTGCAGTGAATGGTAGTATCTTCTGTTAGAACCCCTTCCTGCAAAGCGGCAGAGGCCACCAGCGGTTTAAACGTCGAACCGGGGGTAAACTGCCCGCTGAAAGCCCGGTTGACCATGGGGGTGGTTTCTTCTTCATTGATATTTTTGTTGTATTTGGAGTTGGTCAGATACTCATTGATATCATACGTCGGGAAGGTGGAGGCACACAGAATGCCCCCTGTTTCCACATCGACCATAATAGCGGCGCCGGCCACACAGTCTTGGCCATACCACTCATCATCCGCCGATGTCTGTCCGGCTTCCGCAGAAGCCTTCACATTTTTCGCCAACGATGCATTGGCCACTTCTTGAATCCGGGAATTAAGGGTCAGCCACACCGTATTGCCCGCTTCGGGCTGAACGGTAACTTCATCCTGGGCCACTTCCCCGTTACTGTCAATCGACAGTTCTTCTTTTCCGTATGTGCCGCGCAAATCGCTTTCAAATACCGATTCAATCCCGCTTTTCCCGATGACATCGTCATAGGTGTACCCCGAAAGGTTATCGGCCGAGTAAAGCCGGCCATCTTCTTTCAGCTGGTCGTACTGCTCCTGGCTGAGGTACCCGGTCTGCCCGATAATGTGCGGGGCCAGCGAGCCATCGGTATATTCCCGCACGGTGCCCACCTGTACATAAACTCCCGGCAGTTCCAGACTTTTTTCGCTGATAATCTGCATGGTGTCGCTGCTGACATCATCGGCAAACAAGTACGGCGTGTAATAGCCGAACTGGTTTTTCACCATATTATAGCGCACCGAAATAATGGCGCGCTGTTCTTCTTTTGTATACCCCTGGCACTGAAACATCTCCACAAACTGAGCCATACACTGGTCGGCTGTGGCATAGTCGTTCACATTGAGCATACTGGCGCTCTTCATATACGAAATCTCGCTGTCGCTATCCGCCCGGAATTCGTACGTGCCGTCTTCTTTCAGATCGATGGGCAAATTGTCAATCCATTTTTCATCCCGCTCTTCCAGCAGCTGCACCAGGGCCAGAATGGTATCGTTGATGGTATCCATATCCACTTCTGTACGTTTAAACGCAATCTGGTAGGCGGTACGATTGGCCGCCAAGGCATTGCCTTCGCTGTCAAGGATTTCCCCCCGGGCTGCCGTCAGCTTAATAAAGGACGAGGTAGAGGAATCGGAAAGGTTCAAAAATGTTTCCCCTTCCACCAACTGCCACTGCATCAGACGAACGGCATAGATGCCAAACACCATGGCGATCACCAAACACAAAAACAGCGGACGCGCCACGTTTTGCAGCTTTTTCAAAACGGCATATCTCCTTTCCTGAAACTCCCGGCTTTTTTAATCCTGAGCAGAACGCAAACGCATGAAAAATGCGCGGTTGAAGAAATACGTAAACGGCGTCCAAATCACCGTGATCCCGTATCGGGGCAAATAGTGATGGGTCAGGGCATAGACCCGGTACTGGTCATACACCAGCACATAATCAAACACCCAGTCGCACAAGAACACCAGCGCCAGCGCCCCTATACTCACGATGAACGCCGTCAATACGTTATTGCGCAGCAAATTGCGGCTGAAACTGCTGATCACATAGCACAGCACCGCCATCATCAGCGCATGCATACCCATCACACCGCCCATGCCGTAATCTACCAAGAGCCCGCCAAAGACGCCAAAGGCCATGGCGGGGATTTCGCTTTCGAATTGGGCAATGGCGATCATGCACAAAAACAGGAACGAAGGCCGTTCTCCCCATAGACTGAACATCAGCCCAGGGGTTTCCTGCAAAATGAACAACACAATGAGTTCCAGGGAATACGCCAGGTACCGAATGGCTTTTCGTTTATCCATCAGGAATCCCCTTTCGAACTTTCCTCACTGCTTTCGCTGCTCTCTTTGCCGCTGTTATCCTGCGCGGTAGTATCGGTTGTCGATTCGCTGATCTCGCCTTTTCCGTAGAAATCGGTGATCACAAACACATCGTGCACTTCTTTAACGTCCACATACGGCTCAATCAACGCACAGCGGGTGACACCGCCGTCGGACACTTCCAAACTCTTGACCTGTCCTACAATGAGGTCTTTGGGGTAGATCCCCGCCAGCCCCGTGGTCGTGATAATATCCCCTTCTTCCAGCTTGGTTTCCGCTGTTAAAAAGGACATGCGCACCAATCCCTGGTCGGCTAACTTTAAATCAGAACTAACGACGCCGCTTTCCCGCCTTTCCTTGCTGATGACACCAATATTCGTTTCGGGCGACAGAATCGTGGTCACATAACTGGTGGTGGCTTCCACCTTGGATACCCAGCCGACCACACCATCGCTGGTGATCACCGGATCATTGACGCTGATCCCCGATAGGCGCCCCTGGTCGATGGTAAAACCGCCGAACAGCTCAGCCGGATCGCGGCTGATCACCGCGGCCGACACCATTTGGAAATCCTTGTTATTCTGTTTGATTTCCAAAATGGATTCGTACTGTTCGTTTTTCTGCTTCATTTCATAGTAATCCACCAATTGATCCCGCAGCCGCTGGTTTTCTTCTTCCAGCTTTTTAATCTCTGCCTGTAAGTCTTCCGTTGAAACCGTCGCATCTTCCACAGCGGCCGAAGCATTATTGACCGCCAGCGTCGAAACCCGCTCCAGCGGTGACGAAACAAACGAAAACAGGCTGGCCGTCAACGTGCCGTCCATGCTGGCACTGTACAGCATAAACGCCAGCAAAACCGCGATGGTGCCCAGCAGCATGCGAAAATTATGTGTATGAAAAAAATCTTTCACACCAAAGCCCCCTATCATCCCATTTTGGGCTGTTTTTCACGGGAAAACAAAGCGCGGGGAGCCGTCTTCCTCACAGCCCTCCGCACTTTCCGTCCTTTTTTCTCTTATCGTCTGCGGGCTTTGTAATACGAAGCCGGGAGCGCCACTTCCAACCGCTTGCCGGTCCCGTCTACCACGCAGTCCAGCGGCCGTTCAGCCACATGTACCGGCATACCGGTTTCGCGGCTCACCAACTGGTCCAGGCCCCGCAGCAGGGCACCGCCGCCCGTGAGCATAATCCCGTGGTCGATAATATCCGCCGACAGTTCCGGCGGCGTTTTTTCCAGCGTGTTCTTAATGGCTTCTACAATGGTCTGCAGCGAATCGCCCAGCGCTTCGCGCACTTCATCCGCCGAAACCACGACGTTTTTCGGCAGCCCGTCTACCAGGTTGCGGCCTTTGATTTCCATGGTAGCGTTTTCTGTTTCCTCCGTGGGATAGGCCGAACCAATGCGGATTTTGATATCTTCTGCCGTGCGTTCCCCGATGAGCAGGTTGTACTTCTTTTTCACATAGGAAATAATCGCTTCATCAAATTTATCCCCGGCGACACGCACGGAAACCGACGTAACAATATCCCCCAGGGAAATGACGGCCACTTCTGCCGTACCGCCGCCGATATCCACCACCATGCTGCCCGTGGGTTCCGCCACCGGCAAACCGGCGCCAATGGCCGCCGCCATGGGTTCTTCAATCAATTCGACATCTTTGGCGCCGGCCTGACGGGCGGCGTCTTCTACCGCGCGGCGTTCCACTTCCGTTACGCCAGAGGGAATGCACACCACTACGCGCGGACGGCTGAAGGAGCTGTTATGCAGCGCCTTGCGGATAAAATGCTTGAGCATGGTCGCCGTTACGTCAAAGTCGGCAATGACGCCGTCTTTCAGCGGACGAACCGCTACAATGGAACCGGGTGTACGGCCAATCATTTCTTTGGCCTGCGTACCCACAGCCAGTACGTCTTCGGTGCGCACATCGACGGCTACCACCGAAGGTTCACGCATGACAATGCCCTTGCCCTTCATGAATACCAGCGTATTGGCGGTACCCAGATCGATCCCGATATCTTTTGAAAACATGAATGCTTCCCCTTTCCCATTCGGCATGCAAAATCCGCCCCAACACCCTGTGCCAGGCGGCTTTGTTTTTCCATATAATAAAGTAGAGAAAACGCAAAAGGGCGGCTATGCCCCTTTGGTGCCTATTATACCGCTTTTTTGGCTTTTACTCAACCGAAAATTGCCCAGGGGTCTGGTTTTTTGTGTTTTTCGGCGGGAATGAAAAAACCAGCCCATCACAACGCAGTCTTTTTCGTATAACTTACCGGGCAAATACGGACGCAATATGAAAAAATCGCAAAATTTCAGCAAAATTTCAAAACGCTTAGCGCTACCAGATGCCTGGCAGCACCAGCTTTCGGTTTTCAGTCCTTAATATGGATCCGGCTGTACACCAAAATCGCCACAAACAGCAAAATCGCCTGGGCCACGTTGATATCCACCATCAGCCCAAAATTCACCTGCAAAATCGCCAGATCCAGTGTGCTGGGCTGCAGCCCAAACTGGGCGCTGAGCCCCAACCAGCTTAAAAACGATACGCTTTGGCTCACGTCGCCTACCACTTTCCCCAGCACCACCGCTAATACCAGCAGTACCACCAATAGTAAGGTGCGCAAAATTCCTTTTTTCATCGCCATCCTCCTTTTTTGTTACCGGACGCCTGTTGAACCAAATCCGTTTTCGCCCCGGACGGTTTCTTCCAGGCTGTCCACTTCCCGGAAAGAGCCCATCCACACGGGCATGACCACCAGCTGGGCTATGCGGTCCCCGGGAGAAATCGTATAGCTTTCCCCGGAAAAATTACAGAGCCCTACACATACTTCCCCCCGGTAGTCACTGTCGATCACCCCGACGCCGTTGGAAAGGGCAATGCCTTTGCGTGTCCCCAATCCGCTGCGGGCAAACAGGAAGCCGGCCCATCCTTCGGGCACGGCCAGGGCAAACCCGGCCGGGATCATGCCCCGTTCTCCCGGCTGTAGGGTATACGGTTCCGTTATGCAGGCACACACATCCATTCCTGCACTGCCCGGCGTGGCGCGCCGGGGCAAAATAGCCTGTGGCCGTACTTTTTTGATGCTAATTTCCTTCATCTTTTTCCTCGCTTTACCCGCTGATTCAGAACTTTCCCCCGGTTTTCCCGGGCTTTCCCCAGCTTTTCAACATTTTAAACAGAGTTTTCAACTTTCCTGCCATCCGTGGACATAAAGCCCACGGGTACTGGGTCCTGGGCATGGTTGTCCCTCCCGGGCCCGGCGCAAAATCTCGTCACATTCCACCATATTTTCCACCGTAAACCGTAAAACGCCAAAATCCTGGCCTTGTATCTCCTGCATCCGTCCGGTCATACACAACGGCACACTGTTGAGCACCTCAATTTGACGGCTGCCACCGCTGTTCCGGCAAAAAACGGGGAATTTGGCCCCTTTTCGGTCGGTCAATTCCGGGGGCTGCGAGCAGTGCTGGCACCCGCCCGGCGCATTGGCCGCGGGGCAGTTCCGGCACAGCATAAGCGGCAGCCGCCCGTAAATCAACAGTCCTCTTGGCATGATGCCGCCAATCCGGGCCGCTTTGGTCAGTGGCAATTCAAAGGAAAGCTCCTGAGAGAGCACGCCCAACTGCTCCAGCCGCTGCAGGGAGGAGGTATTGGTCACATTCAGCGAAAAACCGCCGTGGCACCGCATCCCTTCTTGGCGGGCCAGGGCCAGCGCCCCCAGCGAACCGCACCATACATCCAGAAAACCGGCCGCTTTCTTTTCCCGTAAATACCGGCGTACCGTCTCTTCTCCCCCGAAAAAGGCACGGGGCATTTCGGCTCCCAACCGGTACCCTTTTTCCCGCAGGGCCTCCCATGCAGGCAACGGCACTTCCAGGGGCAAGTAAATTCTTTCGCAAAAACGGGCTTCTTCCCCAATTTGCCGGATGGAGGCATAATGCGCCCGCAACGGGAGAGGCTGTAGGTGGGTCTTTCGGGATGGTTGCCCCACCGGCCATTCCGGCATGGTAAAGGCATAGGGCGGGCGGTGCTGCCGCTTCTGGCTCAGTTCTTCGAGCACCTGGCGCCGTAACTGGTTGACCGCCGAAATGGGGGCTGTCGCTCCCTCTTCAATCTGGCAATCAATTTTTCCAGGGGTAAATGGTGTGCCTCCGGTTTTTTCCAACTGTTCCTGGCAGCGCACCGGGTCCATAGCACGCACCCGGGCTTCTTCGGCCCGGACAGCCGAAACGGCAAACGCCGAAAACCCGTCACCATCCCGGGCAGCCAGGGTCAGGCATTCCCCTGTTTCCACGGTCAAAATCATATCCACCGGTACCCGAGGCCGTTCCGCCCGGTAGAGGTCCCGCAGCCGCGTCATCACATCTTTGGTCGAAGCCGTCACATCTTCGTAGGTACGGGTGCCGAACATGGCCCGCCCCAGCTGGCCGTCAGGATAACCCGTTGTAAAACCAGAGCGTGAAAATACAGCTCGTAAATCATGTAACTCCCGCAGGCTCACCCCTTGCCCGTCGGCATCCCGCCGGCACCCGGCGACCGCACCAGCCACGTATTCCGGCCGCTTCATGCGCCCTTCGATTTTGGCCGATAAAATGCCTGCCTGCCGCAATTCCGAAAGCCGGCCAATCATGGAAAGATCTTTTAAACTTAAATCATGTCCCGTCCCCCGAGGGGCCGCAAAAGGCAGACGGCAGGGCTGTTTGCACCGGCCCCGGTTCCCGCTCTGCCCCCCTAATACGGCACTGAAGTAGCATTGTCCCGATACCGACATACACAAAGCCCCGTGAGCAAAGGCTTCCAGCTCCACATCGGGCACCCGGTCCGCTACCTGCCGGATTTCCTGCAGGGACATTTCCCGGGCCAACACCACACGGGTGGCGCCCATTTCGTGTAAAAGCGCCGCTCCTTCCGGGGTGTGCAAACTCATTTGGGTGGAAGCGTGCAGCGGCAGGGAAGGCGCCGCCTGGTGCATCAGGGTAAAAAGCCCCAGATCCTGTACAATGATAGCGTCTACCGGCAACGAACAGGCATACTCAATGAGCTCTAACGCCTGGGGCAGCTCTTCATCTGTCAAAAGCGTGTTGACCGTCAAATGGACATCCACCCCGTACGCATGGCAATAGGCGACCGCTTCCTTTAGTTCTTCGCGGTTAAAATTTCGGGCCGACGCCCGGGCGCTGAACATATCGGCCCCCAGGTACACTTCGTCGGCCCCGGCCCGTACGGCGGCCGTGAGCGCTTCCATGCTTCCGGCCGGGGCCAAAATCCGGATCGCTTCGGGCTGTTTTCTGTTGGGGTCCATAAAAAGCTAAGCTCCTTTCTCATAAAACCGGATAAAATTTCTGCCCTGCAGGGAAACCCTGCAAGGCAGGCATATGTTTTGACATATAGAAAGGGGTAGATTATTCTTCCTTTTTTTCAAAAAAGCTCATAAATCCTTCTTGTTCCGGCGTAATATCCCGGTGCAAAGGATTATAAAAACTGCCATGAACCGGCGCCGGGGAACCCCCATTGGTCTTTTTGACCGGCACATCGGCTTCTTCCTTACTGTCCTCTTTTTTCTGTTCTTCGGTTAACCGGGCGCGCAGCGTCTGGATTTCTTTTTTCAAATGTTCAATTTCCTTGCGGGCTTCGTCCGCTTCCATCCGGGCCCGGGATGAATCGCTCAAATAATCCCGCACCTGGGCGCGCATGCCTTCTGTGAGCTCTTCCTGCTTATGTTTTTCATCGCAGTAACTCAGGGCGGTTACCACGGCTGCCTTCACCAGAGAAACGCCTTCGTTGTTCGTTGTGAGCGACAAAATGGCGTTTTCCACTTCTTTGCCAACTTTCATCACATATTCCTGCTCGTCTTCCGTCAGCAATGCGCAGGAGATCCCGCAAATATTCAGTTTAACCTTGTTTTTGCTCATAACAGCTCCCGTCCTTTTCCGGGGAATGATCTCCCTCTGTTTTCATTCCTTATTATACGGCATTTGCGAACGGGTGAAAAGCCCTGTGACAAGGAAAAAAACGTTTTCCTAAGCAAAATAACGAAAATTTCGTTCTTCCTGTTTTTTCCTTGCCATCCTGAGGAAAAACCGTTATACTAATTTATAGGTCTGTATGGACACAATTCGTGCAGATTTTTTTATTTTCTTTCTTGTTTTTACCCATTCACGATTTTTTACAATTCTGTTCTTTTCGAATTATTTTGAGCAGAACCACAAATCATTATATGGATATGGAGGGTATTGCTATGAAATTTGACCTTACATCCGCTCAGGTCAAAACCATGATCGTGGATAAGCTTTCCCACAACTTCGGCGTCAGCCCGGAAAACGCCACCGACGAACAGTTCTATAAGGCCTGCGCGTTGATCCTGCGGGATTTGATGGTGTGCCGCTACAGCGAACTGCGCAAAAAGGCAAACGAAGCCGGCACGAAATGCGTATACTATTTATGTATGGAATTCCTGCTGGGCCGTTCTTTGCGTAACACTCTTTTTAACCTGAATTTGGAAGACACCTTCCGCACGGCGCTGGGGAGTATGGACGTCAAGCTGGATAACCTGTTTGAGCAGGAACCCGATGCCGGTCTGGGCAACGGGGGGCTGGGCCGTCTGGCGGCCTGTTTCCTGGATGGCCTTGCGTCCCAAGGGTACAGTGCCATCGGTTACAGCCTGCGGTATGAATATGGCATCTTCCGCCAGAAGCTGGTCGAAGGCTGGCAGACCGAACTGCCCGACTTCTGGCTGCCCGGCGGCCGTGTGTGGATGCAGGAAGTACCCGAATCCGCTGTGGAAGTCCACTTGGATGGCCATGTGGAAGAAAGCTGGGACAACAACTTCCATGTAACCCGTCATAAAGATTATACCGCCCTAACGGCGATTCCATATGATATGTATATCGCCGGCAAAGACGGCAAGGGTATCGCCCGGCTGCGCCTGTGGAAAGCGGATACGGCTGCTTTTGATATGGGCCTGTTTAACTCCGGCAACTATATGCGCGCGATGGAACGGGAAGCTATGGCGGAAGTCATCACCAAAGTGCTGTATCCCGAAGATAACCACGCCGAAGGCAAGAGCCTGCGCCTGATGCAGCAGTACTTCCTGGTGTCCGCTACCATTCAGGATATTATCCGCCGTCATCTGTTGCACCATGCGACCTTGGATGATCTGCCCGAGTGCGCCGCCATTCATCTGAACGATACGCATCCTGTTTTGGTGATTCCGGAAATGATGCGCATTATGCTTGACGAATGTGGGTATGGCTGGGATAACGCTTGGGATATCGTCACCCGTACGGTGGGGTACACCAACCACACCGTTATGGCCGAAGCGCTGGAATGTTGGGGTGTGGATCTGTTCAAATTCCATTTGCCCCGCATTTACCAGATCGTCGAAGAAATCAACCGCCGTTTCTGTGCCGAAATGCACGCCCGCGGTGTGGATGGTTATAAAGTGGGCCGTATGGCGCCGCTCAATGACGGCTATGTAAAAATGGCCAATCTGGCCGTAATCAGCAGCCACCATGTCAACGGTGTGTCGGCGCTGCACAGCCAGATTTTGAAGGATTCGGTATTCCACGATTTCTACACCGTGATGCCGCAAAAGTTCACGAATGTCACCAACGGCATTGCGCACCGCCGCTGGCTGAATCAGGCTAACCCGGATCTGGCTGCTCTTATTACGGAGCTGATCGGGGAAGGTTATATTTACGACGCTTCGGAACTGGAAAAGCTGCTGCCTTATCAGAACGATGCATCGGTGCTCAGCCGCATGCAGAAAATCAAGCGGTCTAACAAAGAAAGACTGGCTGCGTACGTGAAAAAGGCCAACGGTATTACCCTGGACCCGGATTCCATTTTCGATGTGCAGGTCAAACGTATGCATGAATACAAGCGCCAGCACATGAACGCGTTGCACATTCTGGCGGAATACCAGTGGCTGCGCGACAATCCCCAGGCCGACTACGTGCCCCACACCTATTTCTTCGGGGCCAAGAGCGCACCGGGTTACCACTTTGCCAAACAGATGATCCGCTTCATCGTCACCCTGGGCAATGTGATCAACAATGATCCCCGTGTCAACCAGAAGTTGAAAGTTGTCTTTATGGAAAACTACTCGGTATCCCTGGCGGAGCTGATGATTCCCGCTGCGGAAATCAGCGAACAGATCTCGCTGGCCGGTACGGAAGCCAGCGGCACGTCGAACATGAAGTTCATGATCAACTCGGCTTTGACGCTGGGCACGCTGGACGGTGCCAATGTGGAAATTCACGACGCCGTGGGCAGCGAAAACATGTTCCTGTTCGGTTTGACAACACCGGAAGTCAATTCCCTCAAGCGCGGGTATAACCCCCGGGTGTATGTGGATAATAACCCTGTCATCCGCAGGGCGATTGAAGAAGTCAACCACGGCATTGGTGGCGTAAACTTCAACGAAATTTATCGTTCGCTCACCAGTTCTGACCCGTATATGGTTATGGCCGACTTTGAATCGTACAGCACGGCGCAGAAGAAAGCCCAGAACCTCTACCGTTCCGACCCCACGGCTTGGACGCGTATGGGCCTGATTAACACCGCCCATGCCGGTATTTTTGCGGCTGACCGCGCCATTCGCGAGTATGCGGACAACATCTGGTTTGCTTCCCCCATTCCGGACGATACGGATGAGGACTAAGCACTCCTGAATCCAAAAGGCGGCCTGACCTCAAGCCGCCTTTTCTCTATTTCCGTATAGTAAAGGAATGACGTTATCATGTTCAATTCGCGCAGCCCGATTTACCGCTGTCCCACCGGGGCAGTCGCCGATGGAACGAATATTCACTTTAAAATTAACCTGCCGCGCAACCTGCGGGTTACCGGCGCGTTTCTGTGTGTGGAAAACGACAACGGCCCCGTGCGCCGCGATTCCATGTTTTGGTGCGGCCAGCAGGATGCCAGCAACGAATGGTGGGAATGCGATTATGCGCCCGAAAAACCCGGCCTGTATTTCTATTACTTCGAAATTTTGACCTGGAGCGGCACCATGCGCCTGTCCCGCGTGCAGGGGGGCGAAGCCGTGCTGGGGGGCATGGAACGCTGGCAGCTTACCGTCTACCGCCACGACTACACGTCACCGGATTGGCCGGCCGGCGGGATTATGTATCAGATTTTCCCCGACCGCTTTGCCTGTTCGGGGGTCAAAAAAGAAAATGTCCCGTCCGACCGGCATGGCCATGCCGACTGGCTGGAAGAACCCGAATGGCGCCCCAATGAACGGGGCGAAGTGCTCAACAAAGATTTCTTTGGCGGCGATTTACGGGGTATTGAAGAAAAATTGCCGTATTTAAAGGAATTGGGGGTTACGTGCCTGTACCTGAACCCGATTTTCGAATCCCATTCCAATCACCGGTACGACACGGCGAATTATGAAAAAATTGATCCCATTTTGGGTACCAACGAAGATTTTGAGCGACTGGCCCACTGTGCCAAGGCCTTCGGGATCCGTTTGATGCTGGATGGTGTGTTCAGCCACACCGGCAGCGACAGCATCTATTTTAACAAAGAAAACCGCTACCCCACCCCCGGCGCCTACCAGTCGCAGGACAGCCCCTATTATCCGTGGTACTCGTTTTCCCATTGGCCGGACCAGTACAACTGCTGGTGGGGCTTCCCCACCCTGCCCAATGTAGATGAAACCAATCCCTCGTTTGATGCCTATATCAACGGGGAAAACGGCATTTGCCGTACGTGGCTGCGGCGCGGGGCATCGGCCTGGCGGTTGGACGTGGCCGATGAACTGCCCGACGTATTTTTGGATCATTTAAACGCCGCGGCCAAAGCCGAAGACCCCCAGGCAATCGTCTTAGGCGAAGTATGGGAAGATGCCAGCAATAAATCCGCCTATGGCGTGCGCCGCCGGTATCTATTGGGCGGCCAGCTGGATTCCGTCATGAACTATCCGTTCCGCGATGCCATTCTGGGTTTCTTGCGGGGCGGCAATCCATCGGATATGATGGAAATCATCCTCAATGTGCTGGAAAACTACCCGCCCCATGTCATCCGCATTTTGATGAACCACATCGGTACCCACGACACCGACCGGGCGATTACGGCTCTGGCCGGGGAACCCGCGGGAAACCGGGGGCGTGACTGGCAGAGCGTCACCCATATGACGCCGGAACAGTACAGCCGGGGGATTATCCTGATGAAACTGGCTTCGGTCATGCAATACACGCTTCCGGGTGTCCCCTGCATTTATTACGGGGATGAAGCCGGTGTGGAAGGCTACCGTGACCCGTTTAACCGTACGTGTTACCCCTGGGGCCAGGAAAACCAAGAATTGCTGGACTGGTACCGCCAGCTGGGTGCCCTTCGCAAAAGTTTACCCTGCTTGCGGGACGGCAGCTTTGAACCTCTCATGGCGTATGGCCATACCATGTCCTATCTGCGCCGTGGGGCCGGACAGGAACTGATGATTGCGATTAACGCCGGGGATCAGCCGGCCGAAATTCCCGTGGCGCCCTGGTGGGGCGAAAGCCAAACCCTTTTGGGACAACGGGACGAAAACGGCTGTCTGCCGCCGTTATCCTGCCTGGTGATGGTACGGTCCGTCAAAGGCGAAGACGGCGATAATGAACCGGAAGAAACCGACAATTCTACCGTCAGCCTGACCATTCCGCCCGAATCTGCTTCGCGCATTCTGACTACGCTTCCCAAGGACCCGGAAAAGAACGAAAAAGCATAAAAAACTTTTTTCTTACCCCTTGACATTTATTTCCCTCTGGGCTATAATAATAAAGCTGTCAAACAGCTTATGCGCTCGTAGCTCAGCTGGATAGAGTGTCTGACTACGAATCAGAAGGTCGGGGGTTCGAGTCCCTTCTGGCGCGCCACAAAAAGTCAACTTAGCGCTTGTCGCTGAGTTGGCTTTTTTCTTTTTCTTTCGCCGCTCATCCTCCAATCGCACTTCGCCCTAGGGGCTCGTGTTCTTGGGAAGAAACGCAGGGCACGCCATAAAGAGTCAATTAAGTGCTTGTCGCTTAATTGACTTTTTCTTTTTCTCTCGCCTCTCATCCTCCAATCGCACTTCGCCCGAAGGGACGTGTATCCGAGGGAGGAATACAAATACACCCTGATAGATATGCTTTATTTTCTGGAAAACTTCTGGATTTTCTTTCAAAAATTGGTTTCATCTGTTAGAAGATCTCTTTGAACTGTAAAAAATATTAACTGGATAAAACTATTATAATCAATCCAGAAAAATACAGAAAAAAAGCCGTGATAAAGTTAAAAAGTATTAGGCAATACGATCAAAACGGAGGTGATAGGATAAATTTGGATGGCCTAAATTCTTTTGGGAGAGATTGATAGGAAAAGGAGAAACATTATGAAACAGCGAAGGATTGCTTGGCTGTTGGCGCTCACCATGCTGTTCAGCGGGACGGGCCTTGGGAATGTGGTTTCCATGGCTGTGACCGCGGAACCGGGCGTCCAATGGACAGGCAGCGAATGGACTGGGCAGCCCACGCAGTATCAAGTGAACCGCGAACCTGCCCACACCGCATTTGTCCCGTACGATACGGAAGAAAAAGCGCTCGCACGGTCCGAAGAGGACTCCGCGTACTACCAGCTCTTGAACGGGGACTGGGCATTCCAGTATGCGGACAAACCAGCGGACCGCAACACGGAATTTTTCAAAGAGGACTACGACGTCAGCGACTGGGATACCATCCAGGTCCCCGGCAACTGGCAGACCCAGGGGTATGATAAGCCGATTTACTCCAACTCGACTTACCCGTGGACGATGAACGGCGGCGGTTCGGCCGATACCACCAACGCCACTGCGCCGACCTCGTACAACCCGGTCGGTTCCTACCGCCGGAGCTTTACTGTGAAGCCCGAGATGCTGGAAGGCGGACGCCAGATCTTCATCTCGTTCCAGGGCGTGGAATCCGCATTCTATCTCTGGATCAATGGCCAGCAGGTGGGCTACAGCGAGGACAGCTACACCCCAGCGGACTTTAACATCACCCCCTATCTCCACGAGGGTGAAAACTCCGTCTCCGTCCAGGTATACCGCTGGTCGGACGGCAGTTACATGGAGGACCAGGACTTCATCCGTCTGAGCGGTATTTTCCGAGACGTATACCTCTATTCCAAAGACGAAGTCGAAATCTTCGACTATGAGGTGGTCACCGACCTCGACGACGCCTATGAAAATGCGCAGTTCGAGCTTTCCATCAAGGCGCGCCAGCTGACGCAGGATGCGCCGGAGGGATATACGGTCCACGCCCGCCTGCTGGACGGCCAGCAGAATGCCATCGTGGAGCAGGAATTCCCGGTAACGTTCGGCAGCGACGTCGATGAGAAGGGGCATGCGGTCTGCACCATGGACTATGAGCAGACCATCCTCTCCCCCAAGCTCTGGAGCGCAGAAAAACCGAACCTATACACACTGGTTCTGGAATTGTGCGACGAGACGGGCGCCAGCGTGGAATTTGCCAGCTCCCGGATCGGCTTCCGCGAGGTGGAGCTGCGCGACAACACCGGCCTGTTTGTCAATGGCAAAAATGTCATCATGAAGGGCTTTAACCGCCACGAGACTTCGCCGGACACGGGCCGCACCGTCAGCCGCGAACTGATGGAGCAGGACATCATCCTGATGAAGCAGGCCAATGTCAACACCGTCCGCACAGCGCACTATCCGAACAACACCTATTGGTATGAATTGTGCGACGAATACGGCATGTACGTCGTCGACGAAGCCAACATCGAGGCGCACGGCGCCATGCATAAGATCCCCGGCGACGACGCGGAAAAATGGGCGGACGTCCATCTCGACCGCGTGAAGAGCATGGTCGAGCGCGACAAGAACCACCCCAGCGTGATCATGTGGTCCATGGGCAATGAGTCCGGCGCGGGTTCGGTGTTCCAGATCTTGTACGACTGGATCAAAGCGCGCGACAACACGCGCCCGGTCCACTACTTCAATTCCAGAGGCGACGGCGATTCC
>ENA-UONY01001032-UONY01001032.1-human-gut-metagenome-genome-assembly--contig:-CS9-NODE-1032-length-26530-cov-7.959811_pt1 | contig 26530 bp, 20 predicted proteins | sample MGYA00242465_ERZ724012 | MGnify/ENA metagenome assembly ERZ724012 | reverse complement strand
CTTTAGCGATACTGTCCCTAATTTTCTTTCCGTTGAAAAGATTTTCAATAATATCCAGCTGAACAATTACTGTAGAACAGTTGTTTTCGTTTAACGGAGCATACTTATAAAACGCTTTATGTATTTCTTGCAAACGAGCGGCTTTTTCATTCAAGCCACTATAACCTACAGTCATATATTTCGATCTTTCGCAAACGCTGATGATATCACAAAGTAATGTAATAACCATCTTCTGCGCATTGAATCTCGGTGCCATGGACAATGGACGCATACTTCTGTAAATGTTGTAAGCGCATTGATATAAAACATCGATTTGGGCAATAACAAGAGCGTAATCTTCCGGATAAGCGTGTTGATTCTGAATTTGATATGTAGCGATTCGGGCTGCTTCAATATTAAACCTCACATCATCCCTATATCCGATTTGATACAATGTGGAACAAATATATAGGATGATAGTGGCTACTATACTGCCTATTGCGCCAAGAAGAATATTCAGAAATGTATCCATTGCATCACACCTCAATTTCTCCGCTCATTAGTTTGGGAAGCAAGCGGTCGCGGGTTTCGGTTAAAATGCTTGTTTGTAAATATACAGTTTTTATTTTGTCATGGAAGGTGCTCAGCAGTTTTTCAGTTTGCAAAAGAAAACTCCCATCTGGCAAAAGAACTTCAACGTTTTCTATCACATTACGGTATAACTCTTGTTGATTTGTAGACCCATGCCCCATGCCCATCAAAAACCTTTGCTGGTTTTTAATAGCTTGATACATAAAATTTGGATTTTCTTTGGCTCGGACAAGCGTAACATGTGAATCAAACGTCGTGTTGGGATAATCACCGTATATTTGGCCTACTCGTCCAAGCGTCCCCGTTCCTGTGGAACATATGACAGTATCACAATCCTGTATATTTAGAATTGGTTCATATTGTTTTTCTTGTTTCCGCGATTCGGTAATGTCCATAATGGAGCCTCGAATGCATTTTTGATTTATAACTGTATATTTCCCGTCAGCGGCATACTTGGGAGAGATTCCTCTTTTTATAATCACGGCGATTTCTGCTAGTGTGGTTTTATGCCACCCCTCGGGGATGCCGTCTGTGATTTTCGTGTTCTCGTGGCCGGGGAAACGGAGGTCTACGAACCACTCCTTATACAGCCGCTGCGCCGCTTCCTCCAATAATTTGATTTGTTTCTGGTTGTTCTCAATTAGGAGATCGTATGCGGATAAAGCTAATCCTATTTTTCTTTGGGTTTCAAGATTATCAATTACATCAATTTCTAAATTAGAAAATGCGGACTTTGAAATATTTTCTCGTCCAGAAGCCGTACCGGAATCAAGCGATTTCAACTTGTGCAAATTATACTTTACAACATAGTATACATATTCAGGATCATAGCTCTCCGATGGGACAATCGCATTCATCGCCTGATTAATAAAGCACTCACGACAAGCCATAGTCATTTTCTTTCCTACACTTCCGATTGTAACAACACAAGTCGATCCCTTTGGAATAAGGCTTTTGCGGTACTTTTGATACCCAATTTCTGAATAGAACTCCTCCGGTGTATGTGTATATTTTGAAGCTTCATCAATATCTGTCGCTTTAATAAATGGAATGCTTGTGCCATAATATTCCGGCTTTTTACGTGGAGGAGTATTTCCCGTAATTATTACGCCTATCTCTCCAATACGAATTTTGCGAATCAAATTCCCATCTCCTCAAAATTTTTAGAGATAATCTGCATCAGTTCGTTGGATTCCGCCTGCAATTTCAGCAGTTCCTGATGAATCTCCGTCATGCGCTCGGCAAAGTCCACGCCGTCATCCTCAACCGCCGCAACCCCGACATACGCGCCGGGCGTCAGAGAATAGTTTTTCTCCGCGATCTCCTCACGGCTTGCCACCCTGCAAAGGCCGGGAATATCCCGATATTCCCCGTTACCAAATTTTTCCGTAAGCCAGATCGCCTCGTCCAAAACCTGCAAATCGCTTTGCAGCATGGAAACATACTGGTCGGAAACCGTCTGAATGCTTTTCCTGTCCTTTTTGTTGGCAGCTTCCAGTTTTTCCTTGCAATCCCTTTTTTCGTCCTCGATTTCCGAAACGAGTGTATCTCTCATCTCCGCAAAATCGCCAATGCCCCGGATATCGGCAAAAACGCGCCGTGCTTCTCTCCCGATAATGTATTCTTTGCATGTCCGGAAATACCGGATGTATTCCTCCAGCAGAGACGTATATTTCTCCGTCTCTCCCCGATACAGCCACACGATCGCGTTCAGGTTTTTGAGCTGCCACTCGCTCCACTCATTCAGCGTTCGGTCCACAACTGTATAGTAATTCCGGGCATCGATGAACAGAACCTTATCCCGGATTGCTTCGCCCTTCGCTTTATCGAAAAACCACAGGGAGCAAGGCAGCGATTTCGTATAGAAGAAATTATTACCGACGGAGATCAGCACGTCAACGTGACCGGTCTTGATGAGCTTTTCCCTGATATCCTTATCCTTGCCCTGACTGTCCGTAGCAGAGGATGCCATAACAAAACCGGCGCGGCCATGCTCGTTCAGATAGGAATAGAAATAGGAGATCCAGAGATAGTTGGCGTTGCCGACTTCCTTGTTTTTATTCACGCCCGGCATGCCGAACGGCAGCCGCCCGGCGCTCTCGCACGATTCGGCTTTCACCTTGTCCACGTTGAACGGCGGGTTGGCCATCACATAGTCGCAGCTGCCGACAAGTCCGTGCGCGTCGTGATAAAAGGTGTTGGCCTCGTCGCCGGAGCGGATCACGCCGGTCAGTCCATGCACCGCCATGTTCATCTGGCAGAGCTGCGCATTATACTCCACCTTTTCCTGTCCATAGAACGTCATGGCGCTGTTGGCGTTCATGCCCGCCTGATTAACAAAATCGCCGGACTGGATGAACATGCCGCCGCTGCCGCAGGCAGGGTCAAGCAGCACGCCGCCCTTGGGTTCCAGCACGTTGACGATCATTTTTACCAGAGATTTGGGCGTGAAAAACACACCGTCATCCGAGGCGATGTTCTTGGCAAATTTATTGAGGAAGTATTCGTAGATACGCCCGATAACATCGCCGCCGACTTCGTCGAGCGCGCTGTTATTGAAAATGCGGAGCAGCTCGGAGAGGATCTCGTCGGAAAAGTCGGTATAGGTTTTCGGCAGCACACCGGTGAGTTGCTCGCTCTGTTCCTCGATCAGGGACATGGCATTGTTCACCACTTCGCCGAGGCTGTTCATGGTGTGTCCGTCTTTATTCTTGATCCCGGCTTCCGCGATGTTTTCCGGCAGACTCAGCAGATAGCTGTACTGCGCTTCCCGCGGGAGAAAGAGCGCGCTTTTCGCTACAAAATCGTTGGCCTCCACGGGCATCACGCGGCCGCCGCGGGACGGACGGTTTTTCAGTATCTCTTCTTCCACCAGCTTGAAACGGCTGTAGGCGTATCGAAGAAAAATCAGCCCGAGTACCGGCATGCAGTACTGGTTGGATGTCAGCTTGGAGCCGGAGCGCAGAAGGTCGGCGGATTCCCAGAGATCGGATTCCAGTTTGCGGATATTTACCATGTTGTTCACCTATATCTTTCAAATGTCCGCCGTGTGTGCCACAAACCGACGGTTTTGTAATATTTTATTATATCGTATGCTCACAAAAAAGACAACGTTCGAGCATAAAAATCCCGCTGCCTCACGGCAGCGGGATCGCTTTTTCCATATTCAGTTCCTCAGCGAGTGGAGCGGGGCGGGGATGCGGCCGCCGCGGGCGATGAAATCCGCGCTCGATGCCGCGTGCACCGGCATGACCGGCGCTTCGCCGAACAGCCCGCCGATCTCCACCGTGTCGCCCACGGTTTTGCCCGGCGCGGGGATGAGCCGGACGGCGGTGGTCTTATTGTTGATCATGCCGATGGCGGCCTCGTCCGCGAGAATGGCCGAGAGCGTTTCGGCGCTCGTGTCGCCCGGCACGGCGATCATATCCAGTCCCACGGAGCACACGCACGTCATCGCCTCGAGCTTATCGAGCGTGAGCGTTCCCTCGCGCGCAGCGGCGATCATGCCCTCGTCCTCCGAGACCGGGATAAACGCGCCGGAGAGCCCGCCGACGTGGCCGGAGGCCATCACGCCGCCCTTTTTCACCGCGTCGTTTAAAAGCGCGAGCGCGGCGGTCGTGCCGTGGGTGCCGCAGACCTCCAGCCCCATGGTTTCGAGAATGCGCGCCACGCTGTCGCCCACCGCCGGGGTCGGCGCGAGCGAGAGATCAACGATACCAAACGGCACGCCGAGCCGCCGGGACGCCTCCCGCGCGACGAGCTGCCCCATGCGCGTCACCTTAAACGCCGTGCGCTTGATCGTCTCGGCCACAACGTCAAAGCTCTCGCCCCTGCACTCCTGCAGCGCCTGATAAACGACGCCGGGGCCGGAAACACCGACGTTCACCGCGCTCTCGGCCTCGCCCGCGCCGTGGAACGCGCCCGCCATAAACGGGTTATCCTCCACCGCGTTGCAGAAAACGACGAGCTTCGAGCACGCGAGCCCGTCCGTATCGGCAGTGAGCGCGGCGCACTTTTTGATGACGCGGCCCATCTCCGCCACAGCGTCCATGTTGATGCCCGCGCGCGTGGAGCCAACGTTCACGCTCGCGCACACGCGCTCGGTGCGCGCAAGCGCCTCAGGGATGGAGGCGATGAGACTGCGGTCGCCGGTCGTGAAGCCCTTCTGCACAAGGGCGGAAAAGCCGCCGATGTAGTTCACGCCGACCTCGCGCGCGGCGCGGTCCATTGCCTCCGCGATGGGGATAAGGTCATCCCCGCACCCGCCCGCGATGAGCGCCACAGGCGTAACGGACACACGCTTATTCACAATGGGGATGCCGAATTCGCGCTCGATGGCCTCGCCCACGGGGACAAGGTCGTGCGCCTCGCGGCAGATCTTTTCGTAGACCTTATCCGCGGTTCTCTTGATGTCGCCGGTGGCGCAGTCGAGAAGGCTCAGCCCCAGCGTGATCGTGCGCACGTCAAGATGCTCCTGCTCGATCATCCGGATGGTCTGGACGATCTCGTCGGTATTGAGGAAATAGCTCATGGTGCCCTCCTCAGATCCGGTGCATGGCGTCGAAAATATCCTGCCGCTGCACGTGCACCGCAAGCCCGCGCGCCTCGCCGACGGAGCGGAGATGCTGCGAGAGCATATCGAACGGCATTTCACACTCGGCAAGATCGACGAGCATGATCATTGTGAAGTAGCCCTGCATGAGCGTCTGGCTGATGTCGAGAATGTTGATGTTCTGCTCGGCGAGCGCGGCGGTGATGTACGCGGTGATGCCCTTGGCGTCGCGCGCAAATACGGATACGATGGCTTTCATGGGCGTTCCCCTTCTCCGGTTAAATTAATAAAGAGTATTATACACGGTTTTTGCAATTTTTCAATGTCCATCCTGCATGGAAATTGTGCTTGCATTTTTCCGCCACGGATGATATGATTTGCACGCCGAAAACAAATGCTTTTCACGGAGGGACACATATGGCGAACCGAAATCTCCCCACCTACTATCTGGTGGAGGCGGACATGCTGCCGGAGATCTTTCTCAAGGTCATGGAAGCGAAGGAGCTTCTGCAGACCGGCGAATGCGGCACGGTCGGCGACGCGGTCAACCGCGTCGGCATCAGCCGGAGCGCATTTTATAAGTACAAGGACTCGATCACGGCGTTTCAGGATCTGCGCCACGGCCACATTCTGACGTTCCAGGTGATGCTGCGCGACCAGACGGGACTGCTCTCGGCGGTGCTGAGCGTGTTCGCCCAGTGCGGCGCGAATATCCTCACGATCAATCAGAGCATTCCGGTGAGCGGCTGCGCCACGATCACCATCAGCGCCGAGACCGCCGGAATGAGCGAGAGCATGGAAACGCTCATGAACCGCCTCGTCGCCGCCGACGGCGTCATCCGCGCGGAAATCTTAGCGGGCTGAAACCCCTCACGGCAGCTCCCCTATTCGGGGCGCCAGGATAGTTTTCTGCAAACCCACTTGCCTCCCCTCGTCAGGGGAAGCGGCAAAAGTGCAGCTTTTGACAGAGGGGTTTTCTCCCTATGAAAAGGACAATCCCTCAGTCAGCTTCGCTGACAGCTCCCTTTTCCCAAGGGAGCCTTTTTTATTGTCCAAAATGGCGCGCATCGCAGCCGATGAATACAATGGAGTGTCAAATCCCATTTTGCCATTCCGGAGGTTTTATCGATATGCTGATCGTGGAAAAATTCGGCGGAAGCTCGCTCGCCGGGGTCGAGCGCGTCCGCTGTGCGGCGCGCCTCATCGCCGAGGCGGTACGCGCCGGGCACTCCGTTGCGGCGGTGCTCTCGGCGCAGGGGAAAACGACCGACGCGCTCTTGTCTACCGCCGCGCACTACAGCCCCAACCCCTCCAAGCGCGAGCTTGACATGCTGCTCGCGACCGGCGAGCAGGCAAGCGTCGCTCTCATGGCGATGACGCTGGAGAAAATGGGTCTCCCCGCCGTGTCGCTCACCGGCTGGCAGGCGGGCGTCGGCACGGATGAGACATACGGCGACGCGCACATCCGCCGTCTCTCCATGAAGCGCGTGCGCCGCGAGCTGGACGAGGGGAAAATCGTCCTCATCGCCGGTTTCCAGGGCGTGAGCCCCGGAAACGACATCACAACGCTCGGGCGCGGCGGCTCGGACACGACCGCCGTGGCCGTGGCGGCGGCGCTGCGCGCGGACGAGTGCCGCATCTACACCGACGTGGAGGGCGTGTTCACCGCCGATCCCCGGCTCATCCCGGAGGCACGGCGGCTCTCCGCCGTAGACAGCGAGGAAATGCTCCGCCTCGCCTCGCTCGGCTCACAGGTGCTGCACGAACGCAGCGCGGCGCTCGCGCTGCGCTTTGCCGTTCCGCTCACGGTACTGTCGAGTCTCGTTCCCGCGCCCGGCACCGTCATCCGGCCGCTGCCGCTGCCGGAAACGGAAGGCCGTCTCACTGCCGTGACGCGCTCCGGTGCGCTCGTCTCGCTCGTCGGCACGCACCTGCACACGTTCGATTCGCTCCCGGAGCGCGCTGTCGCAGCGCTGCAGGAGGCGGGGCTCTCCCCAGACGCCGCGCTGCTCACCGACGGGCGGCTCACCGTGCACGTCCCGGAGGAGCAGAGTCTGGAAACGCTCCGCTGCCTGCACGCCGCGTTTTTGGCGCGCGAAGATGCTTCATAATTCCCGATACTTCTATCGGATTTCTTGACGAAGCAAGACAAACGTGCTACCCTCTTGGGGATGAATATCTCCGGGAGGGAGTTTTTATGATCTATCTCGATAACGCCGCCACATCGCTCCGCCGGCCGGAGTGCGTCGTGCGCGCGGTGAGCGAGGCGCTGTGCTCGCTGGGCAACGTCGGCCGCGGCGCGAGCGAGAGCGCACTCAGCGCGGCGCGCGTGGTGTATGGCGCGCGCGAAAAGCTCTGCGCCTTTTTCGGCGGAGCCGATCCCTCGCGCGTCTGCTTCACGCAGAACTCCACCGAGGCACTCAACACCGCTATTTTCGGCCTGCTGCGCCCCGGCGACCACGTGATATCGACCGATTTGGAGCACAACAGCGTGCTGCGCCCGCTCTACCGGCTGGAGGGCGAGGGCGTGGAAACAACGTTCCTGCACGCCGACACGCGCGGCTGCATCGATTATGACGATTTCCCCCGCGCGCTCAAGCCCAACACCCGCGCCATCGTCTGCACGCACGCCTCCAATCTCACCGGCAACGCGCTGGACGTATCGCGCATCGGCGCTTTTGCGCGCGAGCACGGGCTGCTCTTTATTCTCGACGCCTCGCAGACGGCGGGCAGCTTTGACCTGAACGCGCAGCGAGACGGCATTTCCGTCCTCTGCTTCACCGGCCACAAGGGCATGATGGCCCCGCAGGGCACCGGCGGGCTCGTCGCCGCGCCCGGCGTGGAGATCCGCCCGCTCAAGACCGGCGGCACCGGCGTGCAGTCCTACCGGCGTTCCCAGCCGGAGGAATACCCGACGCGGCTCGAGAGCGGCACGCTCAACGGCCACGGCATCGCCGGGCTTTCCGCGGCGGTGGATTTCCTGAATGAGATCACCCCCGCCGCCATCCACGCGCACGAGACGGCGCTCATGAGCACATTTTATAATAAGGTATCCGCCCTGCCGGGCGTGACGGTGTACGGCGACTTTACACAGGACCGCGCGCCGATCGTCTCGCTCAACATCGGCGGCATGGATTCCGGCGAGGTTGCGGAAATTCTCTCGGACGATTACGGCATCGCCGTGCGCTCCGGCGCGCACTGCGCGCCGCGGATGCACGAAGCGCTCGGCACCGTCTCGCAGGGCGCGGTGCGCTTTTCGTTCGGCTGGTTCAATACGATGGAGGAAGCGGAGCAGGCGGCAGACGCCGTCCGCGATATTGCCCTATGAGAGTACGCGAAAAGAAAGAATACGTGATCTTCACGTTCCACACGACTGCCGCCGCGATGGCGACGGAAAAGCTCTGCCAGGAGCGCCATATTCCGGGACGGCTCATCCCCGCGCCGCGGAGCATCACCGCCGACTGCGGCATCGCCTGGGCGGCGCCGCCGGAGGAACGCGAGCGCATTGAAAAAGAGCCCGGTCTCCCGGAGATTGCGGGCGTATACCTGCGCGAGCTTTGAGAGGAGAGAGCCATGCAGACACTCAATCTCAAACAGCTGGAAGCCTTCTGCGCCGTGGTCGAGCGCGGCAGCTTCACCGCCGCGGCGGAGGCTCTTTATTTAGCGCAGTCCACCGTGAGCGGCCACATTCTTTCGCTCGAAAAGGACATCGGCGTGCCGCTGCTTGTCCGCTCCGGCAAGCGGCGCATCTCCCTCACCGAAGAAGGGCGGCGTGTGTACGACCACGCGCACACCATTCTCCAAAGCTGCACCGAGCTCTCCCGCGAGCTGGAGGAGCAGACCTCCCGCGAGGTATCGCTCGCGGCGTCGTCCATCCCGATGCAGTACATTCTCCCGCAGCTCATCACCGATTTTCATCGGGAAAACCCGGACTTTCGCTTCCTGCTCCGCGGCGGGGACAGCGCAAGCGTGCACCGCGCGGTATTGCAGGGCGAAACGCACATCGGATTCGTCGGCGCGGTGATGAACGCGCGCGAGCTCGTCTATGACTGCATCGCCACCGACCCGCTTGTGCTCGTCGCGCCCGACACGCCGCGCTACCGCGCCATGTTCGACGCCGGAGAGACCGGCAACGCCCTCCTGGCCGAGCCGCTTATCTTCCGCGAGGGCGGCTCCGGCACGCAGCTCGCCGGGCAGAGATTCTTCACCGAAAACGGCATTGACTCCGGTAAGCTCAACATCGTCGCGCGCATGGATAACAGCGAAGCGGTGCTGCGCGGTGTGGCGTGCGGGCTCGGCTGCGCCGTCGTCTCCGGTCTCGCCGCGGGCGCAACGAAGGAGCTCTTGTCCTTCCCGCTCGTCGGAAAAAACAACGAGCGCGAGATCTATATGATCCGTGCCCGCGACCGCCGCCCGACGAAGTCCGCGCGCGCGTTCATCGACTTTCTGCTCGACCGTCGGGCACTGCATTGATCGGATATTTTATCTGTTTTTCCGATTGAAACAACAGCAATATTCGATTTACCGGCTGGCATTTTTCGACAGCGCGCCGTATAATGAAGTTGTTAAAACACAGTTTTGAGAGAGAGGAAAAACCTGTGAAAAACAACTGGTTCAAAAACAACTGGCTGATCCTCGTCACCGGACTTGTGATCGGTCTCGCGGCGCTCGTCCTGGGCGCGCACGGCAACCCCGGCAACATGGGCTTCTGCATCGCCTGCTTCCTGCGCGACACGACCGGCGCACTCGGTCTGCACGGCGCGGAGGTCGTGCAGTACTTCCGTCCGGAGATCGTCGGCATCCTGCTCGGCTCGCTCATCGCGGCGGTCGCAGCGAAGGAATTCAAGGGCCGCGGCGGCTCCTCCCCGATGATCCGCTTCATTCTCGGCGTGTTCGTCATGATCGGCGCGCTGATGTTCCTCGGCTGCCCGCTGCGTATGGTCATCCGTATCGGCGGCGGCGACTGGAACGCCCTTGTCGGTCTTGTGGGCTTCATCGTGGGCATCCTTGTGGGCGTTGTGTTCCTCAAGAAGGGCTTCACCCTTGGCCGCAGCTATGAGCAGACGCTCGCCGAAGGCGCGGCCTTCCCGGTCGTTTACGCGCTGCTGTTCGTGCTTTGGCTCGCCGCTCCGGCGCTCTTCAAGTTCTCCGAAAAAGGTCCCGGCAGCATGCATGCCGCGTGGGGTCTCGCGCTCGTCGCGGGTCTCGTTGTCGGCGCGCTGTGCCAGCGCAGCCGTATGTGCATGGTCGGCGGCATCCGCAACGCCGTCATGTTCAAGGATTTCGGCCTTGTCGCCGGCTTCGTGACGATCATCCTCACGGTTCTCGTCGGCAACCTCATTCTCGGCAAGTTCAACCCCGGCTTCGCCGGCCAGCCCGTGGCGCACAGCGACGGACTCTGGAACTTCCTCGGCACCGCCCTCATGGGCTGGGGCTGCGTCCTGCTCGGCGGCTGCCCGCTGCGTCAGCTCATTCTCGCCGGCCAGGGCGAGAGCGACAGCGCCGTCACCGTTGTCGGCATGATGTGCGGCGCGGCGTTCTGCCACAACCTGAAGCTCGCCTCCTCGGCGGACGGCCCGACCGGCAACGGCAAGATCGCCGTGATCGTCGGCTTCGTCGTGGTGCTCGTGATCTCGCTGCTCTTCACGAAGAAAGCGGAGGAATGATCCATGAAAACCGTTGATGCAAGAGGCTTTGCCTGCCCCCAGCCGGTCATTATGGCGCAGAAGGCAATCAAAGCGGATGCCCCCAGCGAGCTGGAAGTGCTCGTTGACAACAAATGCGCCGTGGAAAACGTCACGCGCTTCGGCGAAAGCCAGGGCTACACCGTGACCGTTGCCGACAGTGACGACGATGATTTTGCCGTCACACTGCGCAAATAACCTTACCCCCCTTTTACGGCTCTTCCGCCTCGCGGCGGGAGGGCCGTTTTACTTGTCACAAACCCCTCAGCCTCGCAAGCTCGGCAGCTCCCCTATTAGGGGCGCCAAGTGAGTTTTTCGATAACCATCTTGCCTCCCCTATCAGGGGAGGTGGCGCGGCACAGCCGCGACGGAAGGGTTTTCCCGCCGCTGATCTCTCTGCCATATTCCGCCAATCGCCGTCAAAACTTGACCAATACGGCAAAGTCTGATAGAATAGCATGCATTTCCCGTGAGTGATAAGGAGGCTATTTCATGCCGCGAGATTATCTGGAATACGATGACGAGCCGCAGGAGTCCTACCGCAACCCGCTCAAGCCGTTTCTGATCGCGCTTGTCGTGCTCCTTCTTCTGTTTGCCGTTATTATCGTTCTGCTTTATATGCGCCTGCAAACCGCGAATACCCGCACCGAAACGCTCTCGCAGGAGCTGACCGTTGTACAGACGCAGCTTGACGATCTCCGCGCCCAGCAGGCCGCGGCGACCGAAGCGCCGACGCCGACGCCGGAACCGACACCCACGCCGGAGCCGACGCCGGAACCCACTGCCACGCCCGAACCGACCCCGGAACCGACGCCCACCCCCGCGCCGCTTCTGCGCGACACGGTCACGGAGGAGATGCTTGGCTATGTCTACCGCCCGGCGGACGAGTTCTGGTATGACGAGGCGAAGAACGCCGCCGTCATCCCGTTCATGCTCTCCGTACACTACGGCCCCGGCATGGACTGGGGCGAGAACATGGCGCTCAACATGGGCGATACGGTAGAACTGCTCGCCAAGCAGAACGGCTGGGCGCTTCTTCGCACCGCCGACGGCCGCTACGGCTGGGCTGCAAGCGAGCTTCTGCGCGAAACGACCGACGACGCCGCAGCGACGGCAGTGCCCGAAGCCCCGGCCAACGGCGGCACAACGGTCGTTCCCGCTGCCCCTGCAACGGCGGCTCCCTCTCCCACGCCGGACTATACCGAGGTCTCCAACCCCGATCTCAAATAACCGAAAAGAAAAATGCCTCTTCCTGCTATGCGCAGGGAGAGGCATTTTTCTTTATGCCGGGCAAAGCCGGGGAGGCGTCGGCTCCGCCCTTTTATTCTTTGTTTGTATCCGGGACGATCACGGTGGCAAAATAGCTGATTTTCTCCGGGAGACCGGTCATGGTTTCAAAAACCTGCTGCGTGGGCAGCCCGCAGTCGGCAACCATGGCGGACGCTTCCGCGAGGCCGTGCCGCGAAAGCGCCGCAGCGGTCTCGCCGATGGTTTTGCCGGACTTCATCAGCACCTTCGTTCCCGGCAGCGCAAGCGCGGCGTCAAGATCGGATGCCCCGGCGGGATAGATGTGCAGCGGCTGCTCCATTTCCGTGAGACTCCGCCCCAGCACCGCAGCCACGGCGCAAAAGCTCGCCACACCGGGGATCATCCGCGTATCGTATCCCCGTCGGCGCAGCACGTCGAGCACATAGTACGCCGTCGCGTAGATCGAAACATCGCCGAGATTCACCATGGCCGTGTCCCGCCCGGTGTCGAGCTCGCGCGCGATGCTGTCCGCAGCGCGCTCGTACCCCTGCGCACGGACGGACGCCTCGCGGGACATGGCGAACTCCAGCGGCAAAACGGTTTTCCCATCAAGCGCAGCGGCGCCGCGCACGATGGAGAGCGCGAGCATCTCGCCGGAGGCGGTGCGCGGCGCGGCGATCACGGGGCATGCCTCCAGCACGGCGCACGCCTCGCGCGTCATCCACATGGGATTGCCGGGGCCGACGCCCACGGCGTAAAAGGTTCCTTTTTCTGCGCTCACAGCGTCCACCCTTCCTTTTTCGCATCGAGAACGGCGAGCCCCGCGGCCTTTGCGCGCGCAAGGAGCGGCGTATTCGGCTCCCGGGCGGCGTCTCCCGCAAGGAGAATTTTGCCGCAGCGGCACATCCTGTCAAAGGCCCGGTCATACACCGTCTCGTCGATCGCGGCAAACGCCGGAACGGAGACCGTCTCCGCGGCGAGGAGCCGAGCAAGCCGGTAGTCCACGTCGTTTTCATAGAGCACGCCGGTGGCGAACGGGACGTTCTCGCGCTGCAGCTTCCGGTAGACGGGAATGCCCGTCCCCGCGCCCGCGAGCACAAACACCTCCGGCGTATCCCCGGCGGGCTTTTTGAGCTCAATGCTGCCGAAGAGTGGATCGAAGTAGCCGTCCTCAATGTCGTAGAGCTTTCGGATGGCCTGCTCTTCAAACACCTCGCCGGGCGCGCCGTAGCCGAACTGTGTATCGCCCTTCACGGTGAGAATGCGGTCGGCCACCTTCTCCGCGAGATCAATCTCGTGGAGCGACATGAGAACCGTAATGTTCTTTTTGCGCGCCATGCGCGTGAGGATGGTGAGCAGATCGAGCTTATGCCGCACGTCGAGAAACGATGTCGGCTCATCGAGCAGTATCATCTCCGGCTGCTGGGCAATGGCGCGCGCGAGCAGCACGCGCTGGCGCTGGCCGTCGCTGATGGCGTTAAAGTCTCGCTCGGCGAGATCGAGCGCGTGGACGGTCTCCATGGCTTCGTCCACGATGCGCTGATCCTCGCCGCGGAGCACACCGAGCCGCCCGGTGTACGGGTACCGGCCGGTGGCGACAACGTCGCGGCAGGTAGTGAGCTCCACCTTGATGCGCTCCGTGAGGATCACGGCGAGCTTTTTGGAGAGCTCGCGGTAGGTGATCGTCTGCATATCCCGGCCTTCGAGATAGATTTTTCCGTTTATCGGCTCCAGATCGCGCGCGATCGTTTTGAGCAGCGTAGACTTGCCCGCGCCGTTCGGCCCGATAAGCGCGATGATCTCGCCCTTGCATACCTTTACGGAGATATCGCGGATGACCGGCACCTTGTGGTAGCCGATCGTGAGATCGTCGATAACAAAATAGGGAGAATCCGTCATTTCCGTCCCCCCTTCCGGCGCAGCATCATGTAAATGACGACCGGCGCGCCGAAAATGGATGTAACGGTGCTGATGTTCAGCTCCGTCGGCGCGAAGGCGGTGCGCGCAATCAGATCGCACAGCATGCAGAATACGCCGCCGCCCAAAAAGGTGGCCGGGATGACCACGAGCGGTTTGGATGTATTCAGACAGTGCCGGATGAGAAACGGCACGGCGATGCCCACGAACGAGATCGGCCCGGCGAACGCCGTCACCGTGGCGGAGAGAACGCTGGAAAGAATGATCAGCGCCGTGCGGAACGCCTTGATGTTCACGCCCATGCTCTGGGCATACGCCTCGCCGAGCTGGTAGGCGCCGATGGGCTTTGACATAAAGAACGTGATGCCGCCGGAGATGCCGACGACCGTGGCCGCCACGCCGACGTTGCTCCAGTTCATGCCGGAAAAGCTGCCCTTGGACCAGTTATGCAGGTTCACGATGTCGGAATCCGCCGCAAACGTCACGGTGAAGTCCGTGATGGCGGTGCAGATGTAGCCGATCATGATACCGGCAACGAGCAGCGTGGACATACTCGGGATGCGCCGGGAGAAGAGCAGGATAAACCCCACCGAGAGCAGCGAGCCGACAAACGCCGCAAGGATCAGCGTATACGACGACACAACGCCGAAGAGCTGGATAAAATAGATCATCACAAACGCAACGACCATCTTCGCGCCGCTCGATATGCCGAGCACGAACGGCCCGGCGATCGGGTTTTCAAAAAACGTCTGCAGCAGAAAGCCCGAGAGCGAAAGCGCGCCGCCGAGGATCGCCGCCATCAGAATGCGCGGCAGGCGGATCTTCCAGATGATATTCACCTCTGTGGGGCTGCCGGTTTTGGTGAACAGTATCTCCACGATCCGTTCGAGCGGAATGGGGATGTTGCCGATGTTGATGTTCAGCACCGTGATCAGGCAGAATGCCGCGATGAGCACAACGAACACCAGCGCATACCGGGCGCGCCGCCGCGCCTGATGCACGAGATACGCCCCGGCTTGCGCCGGGGCGGTATTAATAGGTCTTTTCTCGCTCATGGGTCAGGAAACGCGCGTGAGGAACGTCATGTCGCTCTCCGCGCCGCCGGTGAGAACGAGATGGATGTCCCGGATCATTTCGCCCACGATATCCGTCGCCTGATAGAACGACTTGCCCGTGCACCAGACGTTGCCCTCCTTCACGGCCTTGAAGTCGGCAAACAGGGCGTCTTTCGCAAGGAGCTCATCGATGCTCGAAATAGGCGCATCAATGGAGGCGTTATAAATGAGCACATCGGCATCCACGGCGTTGCCGTAGAACGTCTCCATGGTGACGGAGATGGAGGTGTTCGTCTGGTCGGTCACAAAATCCGCAAAGGCATAGTGGCCGCCCGCGAGCTCAATCATCTTGGGGATATAGTCGGTGGGCTTGCGGATGACAACGGAGCCGTCGGAGTTTACAAAGAAGAACGCCACGGTCTTGCCGGTGTTCTCAAAGCCTTCGAGCTGCGTAATGATGTCCGCCTGCTTATCGAAGAACGCTTCGGCCTCGGCATCCTTCCCGACGAGCGCGGCATAGAGCTTGATCCATTCGGTGCGGCCGAGCGGATGCGCCTCATAGCTGGAGCGGTCAACCAGCACGGGAATGCCGAGATCCTCGATCATCTCTTTGACCTTGGGCGTGTGGTAGATCATCGTGGACTCGATCGCGAGATCGCAGTCCTCGTTAATGAGGCGCTCATAGTCGGGCTCGCTGTACTTGCCGGCGAATTCGATGTCGCCGCGCTGCATCGCTTCCACGGCGGAATCGATATACCAGCCGGACTCGCGCGTGCCGGTGAGGCGGATGTGGTCAAGCGCATCCACGGCAGAGAAGAGCGACATGGCGGAGGTCGCCGCAAGATAGATGGTATCGATGGGCTGCTGAAGCACCGTAATGGTGCTTTCGACATTCGCCGGAACCGCCGCGCCCTCCGGCACGACGAGATAGTCCGCATCGCCGTCGATGTGGATGAGCGTATAGCCGCCCTCATAGCGGAAGAGGCGGAATACCGTGGCGTATTTGAGCGCCGTCTCCTCCGTAAAGGTCAGCCCTTCGATGACCGGCGCATCGGCCGGAGCCGCGGCGGTATCCTCCGCCGCGGGGGTCTCGGCTGCGGTCTGCGCGGGAGCCTCGGTCACCTCGGTGCCGGCGGGAGCTGTGCTCCCGCCGCAGCCGGCCATGGTCAAAAGAAGTGCCAGCGCCAGAAGAAGCGCCGAAATTCTCTTTGTCGTGTGTTTCATTCGTTAACCCTCCCGGGAGGTAATTTCGCGGATCATGCGGTTGGCCGTCGTCTCGTCGCCGAGCAGGATGCCGTAGAGATTCAGCCAGTCGGCCTGCGCGAGAGCGTCGGCCTCGTCGGCGGAGCGGTCGATGAACATCGGGATGTCCAGCACGGCGAAGCGGTCGGCCAGATCGTACAGGCGGTCGCGGTATTCCACCGCCGTCAGCTCTTCGGCGTCGGCGGGGGCGGTTTCCTTGCGCGCTTTGAGCGTTTCCTCGCTCAGCGGCAGGAGCTTGCCGGAGGTCAGCACGAGATCGGTCTCGTTCTTCACGAGCAGCTTGTACTCGGGCTTATCCCATGTGCCGCCATAGAGCGTGCTGCCGTCGGTGAGCGCCGCGGCGAGCGTTTCGTTCTCGCTCTTCTCCGCGCCGAACACCTTGACGAGATGGAGCGCTTCAAAGATATCGAGCGTATCGACGGGCGTCTCGTCCATCACATACAGGCTCTTCACCGGCAGCGTCACGATGATGAGCTGCTTTTCGAGACCCGCGGGGAGCTCCGTTCCTTCGGGGACGAGCAGGTAGCGCAGAACGTTCTGCTTATAAAGCCCGGCGACATAGTCAGCCTTGATCTGCGCGTTGTCGGTGCTCTCTTCCTCGGCAACGGTCTCCTCGGTGCTCTCGGCCGCGGCGGCCTTGTCCGCCTTTTCGATTTCGGCCTTCGCCTTCTCGGTATCGAGCACCGTGTCGCTCACAACATCGATCTCCGCGAGAACGATATCGCCCTCATAGCGGAAGAGCTTGAGATACTGTGCGTGGTCGAGCTTGATCTCTTCCTTGAACGTGAGACCCATGATCTCCGGTGCTTCGGTGCTGAGCGTGTCGGTGTTGTTGTCCTTCTGGTTGTTGGCGTTCGTCTTGAGCTGCACAAAGATGATGTACTCAATCTCGTGCGCAGAGGACATCTTCGTGGTCATGCCGAGAATTCGGTTGTTCTTATTGAGCTCCACGGGGATCGTGAACGTGCAGCCGTCGTTGGAGTAGTACGTATTGCCGGAGGCCTTCACGTAGGAGAACTGCGGCGGGTTGCCGCTGCTGCTCACAAAGCGGATGGTGGCATACGCCTGGCCGTTTTTCACCGTGACCTTGTCGCACACAATGCGCGTGCGGCCGGAGCCGCCGGAGAAGGAGAAGCTGTCGGGCGTGTAAGCGCCGTCCTTGAGCGTCGTGCTGTTGTTCACGCGGGAGGTGGAGCCGCTCGCGTCCGTTTCGTGGTTGGATTCATCGTCCGGCTTCGTCGGGTCGACCGGGGCGGGCGTCGGAGTCGGCGTCGGCGTGGGATTCGGGTTGACGGGATCGTCGGTCGCGTCGCCGGTCTTCTTGAGGCTGCTCGCATCGAACGTGACCGTGCGGTCGTACCAGATGTTGTTCTTCAGGCTGTGCGAGGAAATCGTAATGGGTTTGTCGAGCTCGGAAACGGGGATGGTGTAGGTATACTTGCCGTTCTCGTCCACGGCGAAGGGCGCCCAGTTGTCCTTGTCGTTTTCGGCCTGGTCGCCGGTGCCGGGGTAGAGATAATCGTAGCCGGTGCCGCCGAGCGTCAGCGTGGCCAGAATCGTGCCGTTCACCACGTTGAGCTTCGCGTCGATGATCTTGAACATGGCAGCACCGCATTCCGCCGTCACGGAGTATTTGCCGTCCTCAGCGGTGCGCTTGAGGTTTTCGAGATCCAGCGTGATGCTGCGGTCATACCACTTGTTGTTCTTCTGGCTGTGGGACGTGACGGCCAGCGGGTTCGTCAGCTTGTCCACCGTGATGGTGTAGGTGTGCCAGTTGTCGCGCGTCTCGCCGTCGATCGTGCCGCTCACAACCTTCGCGGGAGACCACGTGCTCTTGCCGGCTGCGTCGGCCTGCGTGCCCGTTCCGGGGAAGAGGTAATCGTAGCTGGCGCCGTTGAGCGTCAGCGTCACATCATACTTGCCGTCCTTCGCCGTGATGACAACGCGGCAAACCTTGAACATGGCCGCGCCGGTCTTGGCGGTGGTGTAGTACGTGCCGTCCTTGATCTCGCCGGGCTCGCTCGGGTCGACCGGATCAACGGGATCGGTGACATCGCCGGTGCGGGGCAGATAACGCGGGATCAGCAGATAGTCCTGCTTGGTGCTCCACTTTCCATTCTTGTTGTCGCAGCTCACGAACGGAATCTTTTCCGCAAGAGCGCTCTTCGGCATCGTAACGGAGAAGTAGCGGTAGCTGTAAGCCTCGTCGGGATTGAGGATCTCGGCGGAAACGGCATTTTTGTCGCGCGTGGCCGCATCGTCGCTCACGGAGCCGAAGTACAGCTTGCTGGCGCTGCTGGTACGGGTGACGTACTTGATCGTGATCGTATCGCCGGACACGGTCAGCGTCGCGCCCGCGTCGACCGGAATGCCGCCGTTCTGAGGGTAGGCATAGCCGAAGAGATCGTACACGCCGTCGGTAAAGGCGGAGGCGTCAAACGTGCCGTTGAAGTTGGGAACGCTCAGGAAGTAGGACTGCGAGGTATCCCACGTGCCGTCCGTGTAACCGAGCACGGCGGGCGTATAGGAGCCCTGGCGTTCGGCGTTCACGGTGTAGACAAACGTTGTAGTGCCGTCGCCGTTCACGGTGCCGGTGACATAGCCGGATTTATCCTTATCGCTGCGGTCGCCGAAGTACAGCTTGTCCGCGGTCTTGGAGGCATAGGCTGTGCCGGTGATCGTGCAGTAGACCTTGCCGTTGAGCAGCATGGCCGAGGACGAAGAGATTTTGAAGCTCTGCTCCACCTGGCTGCCGCCGGCGCGCATCCGGATCCCGGCGTCGGGGAGATTTTCGCCCGGGTCGCCCGCGTCCGCCGGAATGTTGATATATAGATTGGCTTTGGTGTACCAGCTGCTGCCGTCCGGCTTGCCGAGGCAGACCGGATTCTTGTTGCCGCGGTACGAAAGCGGCAGTTCAAACTCAAAGACATAACCGTCTTTGGTGCGCTTCGTGCCCTGCACATAGTATTTGAAGGCATCGTCCTTCGAGCCAAAATACATCCGGTCATAGCTTTTATTTGCCGTTTCAAAGTGCACCAGCAGCTTGTCGGCGGTGACGATCAGGCCGGTTTTGGCGGCGGCGAACATCGCAAACTCCTCGTCGTCTTCCTTCACGACCTTGATGCTGGCTTCCGTCAGGCCGCCAGGCAGTGCAGAGATCGCGGGCCGCGGTGCGGCCGTGGCAGCGGAAATATCCGTCGGGAGGATGAGATCGAGCGGCATATAGGAGCCGTTGTCCTTTCCGGCGCACACGGAAAGGGTTTTCCCGGCGTCGGAGGCGTCCAGCGTGAAATGGTACGCGCCGTCCGCGCTCTTTACGGCTTCAAACACGCCGCCGCTTTCCAGCGGCGTCTTTTCGCCGAGATAAAGCCAGGTATAGTCCTCGCTGTCCACCTTGAGCGTGACATACAGTGTGTCAAGGCAGATCACCGCCGTGGCGGATGAAATGGGGAAGAGCGCGGAGCTCTCTGTCGAGCCCGGCTCCGCGGCGTACAGCCCGGCGGCTTTCTGTTCCGCGACCGGTGCGGCGTCGTAGCTCTTCTCCGTGAACTTCACTCCGACAGGGATCTCCGGGATGGTAAGCGTCAGCGGCTCATACGTCGTTTTGAAGCCGTCGGCCTTCACGGCGTACGCCGGGAGCGTCGTTCCCGCCGCGGTGGTGGAGGGCAGCGTGAAATGGTAGCTCTGCTGTCCGTTTTCCGTCTTGGGCGCCACGACCGGGTATTTGCCGCCGTTGGCGATCGCGTCCTTCAGCGCTGCTTCGGTGCCGAAGTAGAGATAGGTGTAGGGGAAGGCTCCGTCCACCGAGTCTACTGCGAGCGTGAGATAGCTCGTCTCGCCGCAGCGAATCGCCGTGGCGGAAGCGACATCGAAGGGCGCCGCCAAGTCGTTCTGCATCGCAGCCGTCAGGCCGGAAAGGGCCTTTTCTGCCACCGGCGCCGCCGCATAGCTCACCGGATTGGGGACGACTTCGGCCTCTCGTTCTTCGATTTGGTCGACAGAAACCTTGAGATAATACGGGCTGCTGTTCCAGTTGCTTGCCGTCGTATTATAGGTGTTTTTAATATAGCAGACTTCCACTTTTCCTTCTTCATTCAGCTGAGCGGGGTCCAGCGTGAAGTGGAAGGCCTGTTTTGTCTTATCGGCTGTCACCACGCCCGCCGCGGCGGAAATCTCGCTACCGTTGTCGAGCCGGGACTTGGATCCGATGCTGAAATAGCTGTAGTTAAAAGTAGTGCCGGTTTTCGGCAGAACATAGATCGTTGCATAAATGATGCCGTTGACCTTGACCGCCGTAGCCTCGCCGACCGTGAACGCGGCGAACGTGTCGCCCTTTTCACTAACGATCTTCATGGCATCTTTGGCAAGAGCAAGTTCTCCGTCCGCGTTCGGCGCGCTACGGTACGCGATGGCGGTAACTTTGTTGTTCACCGGCATGCTTCTGGGGAATGTAAGCGTTACGGTCGTATAGCTTCCATCACTATTTACGGCGTATACCGGAGCCTTAAGGTTATTTGTCACACCGATCGTACCAGTGCCCACCTTGCAGCTGTCGAACACGAAGTGGAAGCTTTTCTTTTCGTTGTTCCCAACGGCAGCCACGGCTTCGATCTCGCCGCCATCGTTTACTGCCTTGTCCAGCGCAGTCTTATCGCCGAGATAGAGATAACCCGCGTCGGTGGTTGCGCTGAGCGTGACATAGACCTTGCCGCCGGAGATCATTGCCGTGGTATTCTTGGTATCGAGCGTGAATTTCCCGCCCGTTGCCTTGGCAGAAATCCTGCTTGCCGCCGCTTCCGCTACCGGCGCGGCATCGTACACCTTCGGCACGAAGGTCACCTTACCGGGTTCCTCCGTGGGCTCCGCGGTGGGCTCTTCCGTTGCCTCCGCCGTTGCCGTCGCGCTCGCCGAGGGTTCTGCCGTAGGAGCTTCGGTCGTTTCGGCGGTCGCCGCGGCGCTGGGCTCCGCCGAGGGCGCCACGGCAGGCTCTTCGGTCGCTTCCGCCGTCGCGCTCGCCGAAACCTCCGGCGAAGCGGTGGTCTCCTCGCCCTCCGTCTTGGCCGCGGGGGTCGGTGCCGCCGAGGGAGTAGACGCCGGAGATGCGGACGCTTCCGTCTCTGCCGCGGGAGAGGCCTCCGCCGTGGGCGTCACGGTATCCGTGCTGCCGGTATCGTCTGCCGCCAGAACGGGAACGACGTTCCCCAGCGTCAGACAGATTACGAGCAGCAGCACAACGATTCTGGACATTTTCTTGTGCATATCCATGCCCTCCTAAAATTTCTTTCATGGGGAATCTCGCAAAAAAGGATTCCAGACGCCACTCCCGGAAAAACAAAATCAGAGCAGCCAAAAAGCTGCTCTGACGGTATTTTCAGAATATGTAAGCGTTTTAATCGGAAACATACCGCTTCCGGGCAAAAATCCGCCGGGAAACGGTATTCATCCGGTGAAATATCCTGACTCCGTTTCCTCGCTCGCCCGCCTTCCCGGTTTCCCAGTGGCATATTGGGGTCGCTCCGCGTTACAGTTGCCGTTACAGTCCGTGGATTACACACGGTTCCTTCATCCGAATGGTTCTATTCAATTTTACGGGAGATTCATCCATGCATAGCAAAATATAGCACAAAATCCATATCTATGCAATATGAATTCCCATATATTTTTTAAAACCAATTGGCGAATGGATTCTCAATCCTTTCGATCGAGGATCCGATACACAAGCTCCATATCCAGCCCCTCGCGGACAACCTGAGCGAGCTTGTCATACTGCTCTTCGCGGTACGCCGCGGGGTCAAAACTGCCGAGAATATCAGGGCTCAGCCCTTTCTTCCGGCAGAGCGCGCCGAGCACGGCGTCCGCAACGCCGGGAGCGTCGAAAATGCCGTGGATATAGCTGCCGTACACGTTCCCGCCGCCGGTGACGGCGCTTCGCGCCGCGCGGCTGCGTCCCATATGAATTTCATATCCTTCATAGGCAAGACCGTTCAGGCAGGAGAGCTCCCCTTCCACGCCGGAGAATACGCCGCGCGTCTGCGTCTGCACCTTTTTTCCCTCGAACACGGTGTCCATGTCGAGCAGCCCCATACCGGCAATGTCCGTAATGCCCGCGGCCTCGACCTTTTCGGGGTCAGACACGCTCCGGCCAAGCATCTGATACCCGCCGCAGATGCCGAAAACGAGCGTCCCGGCGGCCGCGGCTTTCAATATGGCCGCTTCCAGCCCGCTCTCGCGCAGCCATTTAAGATCGGCGATCGTGCTCTTCGTGCCGGGCAGGACGATCATGTCCGCCCCTCCGAGCTCCGCAGCGCGCTCAATGTAGCGCACGGACACGTTTTCGTACCGCTCCAGCGGGCTCACATCCGTAAAGTTGGAAATACGCGGCAGACGGATGACGGCAACGTCGATCGCCCGGCGCTCGCCGCCGCGCGAAAAGCGCGTTGAGAGGCTGTCCTCATCGTCAATATCGAGATGCACATACGGCACAACGCCCGCCACCGGCACGCCGCACAGCTCCTCCAGCGTTTTGAGACCGGGTTCGAGGATTTTCCTATCGCCGCGGAACTTGTTGACGATCGTGCCGCGGATGCGCGCGCGCTCGTCCGGTTCGAGCAGCGCCACGGTGCCGTAGAGCTGGGCGAACACGCCGCCGCGGTCAATGTCGCCGACGAGGAGCACCGGCGCATCCACGAGCTTTGCAAGCCCCATATTCACGATGTCTTCCTGCTTGAGATTGATCTCCGCGGGGCTGCCCGCGCCCTCGATGACGATGATGTCATACTCCGCGGCGAGCGAGTTATACGCCTCCATCACCGCGGGGATGTACTCGCGCTTGCGGCGGAAATACTCCATGGCGTGCATATTGCCCTGCACGACGCCGTTTACGATCACCTGACTGCCGACATCGGTCGTCGGCTTGAGCAGAATGGGGTTCATGCGCACATCGGGGGCGATGCCCGCGGCCTCCGCCTGCACGACCTGTGCGCGCCCCATCTCGCCGCCCGCGGCGGTGATGAAGGAGTTGAGCGCCATGTTCTGGCTTTTGAACGGCGCGACGCGGTAGCCGTCCTGCCGGAAAATACGGCACAGCCCGGCGCAGAGAATGCTCTTGCCCGCGTTGGACATGGTGCCCTGGATCATGATGTTTTTCGCCATCGTCAAACCTCCCGGACGGCCTGAATCAGAGCTTCGTTTTCCTCGTGCGTGCGCACCGCAATGCGGTACCAGCCGGAGGAGAGCCCTTCGTAGTTTTCACAGCTTCGGATCAGAATGCCCTTTTCGCGCAGCGCGCCGTCCAATCCGGGCGCGGCGCGAAAGAGCAGATAATTGGCGTTTGAGGGAATCACGCGATATCCGAGCGCGCCGAGCGCCCCGCTCAGCCACGCGCGCTCCGTTTTTATAAGCGCGCGGGTCTTTTCGAGAAACTCCGTCTCCCCCAGCGCCGCAATGCCCGCCGCCTGTGCGAGCGAGGAAACATTCCACGGCGGCGCGGCGGCGGCCATATCGCGCAGCATGGCCGCGTCAGCGCAGAGACCGTAGCCGAGGCGGACGCCCGCCATGCCGTAGCTTTTCGTGAACGCCTTGAGAAGAAAGAGCTGCGGATACCGCGCAAGATACGGCTTCAGACTCTCGCCGTCCGTAAGATCGAGAAAGCACTCGTCCGCAAAAACGAACGTACCCTGCTCGTCGCATAGGGCAAGAATTTGCTCCAAAAGCCGGGGATCGGCGAGCCGTCCGGTGGGGTTATTCGGGTTGCAGAGGAAAAACACCGCCGGTCTCGTCTCGCGGAGAAAATCAAGGACTCCGGCATCCGGCGCAAATCCCTTCTCCTCCGGGAGCGCATAGCGCGCCATATCGCACCCGAGGCGCGAGACCGCGTGGGAATATTCCGAAAACGTCGGTGCCAGCTCCGCCGCGGAGCCGGGGCGGAAGGCGTCGGCGAAGGTGTAGATCAGCTCCGATGCGCCGCTGCCGCAGATAACATAGTCCTCCGGCACGCCCTCGGCCTTCGCGATCGCGGCGCGCAGCGCGCGGCAGTAAGGGTCGGGGTAGCGATCCACGCTGCCCAGCGCGTGCCCGATTGCCTCGCGCACGCTCCCCGGCGTGCCGAGCGGGTTGGTGTTGGCGGAAAAATCGAGCCGGATGTCCCCGGCATAAATGTCTCCGCCGTGCGGATTTTTCGTGTCGTACAGCATGAATTTACCTCAGCAGAAGAAATTTGATCCCGCCGAACAAAAGGAGCGAGAGCGCCGCTGTGGCGTAAAGCAGCCGCCCGGCGCGGGGGATGTCCTCGTATTCGATCTCGCGCCGCGCATCGCCGATGTACGGCTTTTTGTGCAGCACGCCGTGGTAGCAGGCGTCGCCCGCGAGACGCACGCCGAGCAGTCCCGCGCACACCGACTCCGTCTGTGCGGAGTTGGGGCTCGCATGGTTGCGCCGGTCGCGCCGCCAGATCCGCCAGCCGTTTTTCGCATCGAGCCGCAGCAGCGCGCCCGCGGCGAGCATCAAAAGCGCGGAGAGCCGCGCGGGAATGTAGTTCAATACGTCGTCCATTTTCGCCGGGACGAGGCCGATGTTCTTATACGGCATTTCCACATAGCCGAGCATGGAGTCCATGGTGTTCGCGGCCTTGTAGAAAAAGCCGAGCGGCGCGCCGCCGAGCGCAAGAAAGAGCATCGGCGCGATAACGCCGTCGGAGGCGTTCTCCGCCACGGTCTCCACCGCGGCGCGCGTTACGGCGAGATCGTCCAGCTCGGCGGTGTCGCGCCCTACGATCATCGAAACGGCGCGGCGGTAATTTTCGGGCACGCCCTCTTTCAGGGCGGCATAGACCTTCATGCTCTCGTCCCGGAGGGACTTGGTCGCGAGGATCTGCCAGCACATGATGCTCTCTAGCGCGAGCCCCGCCGCCGGGTGGATGCGGTACGCCGCGTACAGCAAAAGTGCCGGAACGGCGGTGGAAATCCCCGCCACGGTGAGCCACAGAACGCCCCCGGCGATGTTCTCGCCGCGGACGGTTTTGGGGAATATGCGCCGCACAACCTTCTCCACAGCCGTAATCAGCTTCCCGATCCACACGACGGGGTGCGGGATGCTGTGCGGGTCGCCGAGCAGAAGATCGATAAAGAAGCCGAGCAGCAGCGCGATCAGATGGTACATTTGCTCTTCACCCCTGCATGGTAAAAATGTATACCGGGTTCTGCCCGGTCATCAGATGGTACGCGCCCGCCCTGCGGCTGCGCGCGGCGGTGATGGACGCCGCCTCCGTTTCGCGAAACGGGAACGCCTTCACGCACTCGGTGAGCTCCGCAACGGATTCGAGCGTTACCGCCGTCGCCACAATGCGCACACGCGGATTCTTTTCCCGCAGCAGCGCGATGATCTCCTTCATATGGCCGCTCGTCCCGCCGAGGAAGGCGTGCGTCGGCACGGGGAGGTCTGCACATGCCTCCGGTGCAGTGCCGGGCACGAGCTCCACATTGTCGGTATGGAACCGGCGGAGGTTTTCGCGCAGGATATCGCAGGCGGCATCCTTCTGTTCCACGGCGTATACGCGCCCCCGCCGGGCGGCGAGCGCCGCCTCGATCGTGACGCTGCCCGTGCCCGCGCCAACATCCCAGACGACGGAGTCTTCGCGCAGCGCGAGCTTCGAGAGGCACACGGCGCGAATTTCGCTCTTCGTCATCGGCACGGTCTCGGCGCGCAAAAACGCCTCGTCCGGCAGTCCCGCCGTTACGGGGAGCGCTTCGCCGGAATATTCGATGAGCGCCACGGCGAGGCTTGCAAAATGCTTTTCCGAAAGCTCCGCCGCCGTGCCGGTGGTGATGGCCTCGTCCGGGTAGCTCAATCGCTCGCCAACCGAAACGCGCGCCGCACCCATGCCGTTTTCCGTGAGCGTGCGGCAGAGCTTTCCCATGCCGTTTTCCCCGCCGACGAGCACAAAGCAGCGCCGCCCCTGCGCGAGCGGGAGCAGAATCGGCTCGCTCCGGCCATGGAGCGTGACGGGGAGCACATCCTCGTAGGATGTGCCGAGCTTCGCGCAGAGGTAGGAGAGCGAACTCAGCCCCGGCAGCACCGCAACGCGGCAGCCGGTGAGCAGCGGCAAAAGCTTCTTCGTGCCGCTGAAAAACCCGGTATCACCGGACATTACGACCGCGAACGAGCCGTATTCCGGGTGCGCGAGGATATAATCGCGGATATCCTCCGGCGCAATGGCGGCGTGCGTCGTCTGGCCGGGCGCCGCC
>ENA-UONY01001024-UONY01001024.1-human-gut-metagenome-genome-assembly--contig:-CS9-NODE-1024-length-26704-cov-25.839131_pt1 | contig 26704 bp, 25 predicted proteins | sample MGYA00242465_ERZ724012 | MGnify/ENA metagenome assembly ERZ724012 | reverse complement strand
TGGGCAACGAGATCAAGGGCAAGACGCTGGGTGTCATCGGTCTGGGTGCCATCGGTTCCCGGGTGGCCAACTGCGCCATTGAGCTGGGAATGGAGGTCTACGGCTACGACCCCTACATCTCCATTGATGCCGCCTGGAACCTTTCCAGCCAGGTACACCACTGCGTAAACCTGAACGACATGCTCCCTCTGTGCGACTACATCACCCTCCATGTTCCCTACCTGCCCACCACCAAGGATACCATCAACACCCAGACCCTGGCCCTGTGCAAGGACGGCGTGAAGATCCTGAACTACGCCCGCGGTGAGCTGGTGAACACCGCAGCCCTGCTGGAGGCCATGGAGACGGGCAAGGTCTCCGGCTATATGACCGACTTCCCCACTGAGGCCATTCTGGGCAAGCCCGGCATCGTCTGCACCCCACATCTGGGTGCTTCCACGCCGGAGGCCGAGGACAACTGTGCCGCAATGGCCGCGCAGGAGATCAGCGATTACCTCAAGAACGGCAACATCACCCACTCGGTGAACATGCCCGAGGTGCATCAGCCCCGTGCAGGCGGCAAGCGCATCTGCATCATCCACAAGAACGAGCCCGGCATGATCAGCCAGATCACCGCCCTGACCACCGAAGCGGGCCTGAACATTGAAAACATGGTGAACAAAAGCAAAAAGAACATGGCTTACACCATGCTGGACGCAACCGGTGCCGTGGACGGCAGGCTGGCTGAGAAGCTGGCCGCCATCCCTGCTGTTATCCGGGTGCGCATCCTGTAACACTGCCAACCCTTAGCTTTCCCCTCGCCCCATCTGTTCATGGGCGGGGGGATTTTTTTGTGGAACACCCCGCCGTCCCTCCAGGCAGGTCTGCTGATATAAAAATCCCCCCTGCCGTTATACAGCAGAGGGGAGAAAGAAGATCAGAGTGTTTACAGCTTCTTGCCGGTCAGGAGCTCATAAGCCTCCTCGTACTTGGCAATGGTCTTGTCGATGACATCCTGAGGCAGATCGTAGTTGCTGTCGGGATTGGCCTTGAGCCAGTTGCGGACGAACTGCTTATCGAAAGAGGGCTGACCGTGGCCGGCCTCATAGCCCTCCAGCGGCCAGAAGCGGCTGGAATCGGGGGTGAGCATCTCATCGCCCAGCACCACGTTGCCGTTCTCATCCAGACCAAACTCAAACTTGGTGTCGGCAATGATGATGCCGCGGCTCAGGGCATACGCGGCGCACTTCTTGTACAGGGCAATGGTGTAGTCCCGCAGCTTGGTGGCGTAGTCCTCGCCGTGGCCGGGGAACTGCTTTTCCAGCACCTCAATGCTCTTTTCGTAGCTGATGTTCTCATCGTGGTCGCCGATCTCAGCCTTGGTGGAAGGAGTGTAGATGGGCTCGGGCAGCTGCTGGGATTCCTGCAGGCCCTCGGGCAGGCGGATGCCGCAGACGGTGCCGTTCTGCTGGTAGCTGGCCCAGCCGCTGCCGGTGATGTAGCCGCGCACGATGCACTCGATGGGCAGCATGGTCAGCTTGCGGCACTTCATGCTCCGGCCCTCAAAGGCAGGCGTGCGGAAGAACTCGGGCATATCGGCGGTATCCACGCTCAGCATGTGGTTGGGCAGAACATCCTTGGTGTAGTCGAACCAGAATCTGCTCATCTGGGTCAGCACCTTGCCCTTGTTGGTCACTTTATTTTTCAGGATCACATCAAATGCAGAGATACGATCGGTGGCAACCATAATGAGGCTGTCGCCATTGTCATAGATCTCGCGGACTTTGCCTTCCTTGATGGGCTTGAATTCAGTCATAGCAAACACTCCATTTTTCCTGATAGCTCTTTCATCAACGTCCTCGCCCGCTCCGGCATTGCAAAGCAATGGAGGACAGGGTGAGCCGTTTTCCGTTTACCTATTCAGTCTATCACACTTACTGTCCGTTTGGAAGAAACAGATTCCAAGGAAAATCACCCGCAATTTTCGATTTCTTCGTGAAAAGTGTCAAAAATCAGCAACATTTTTCGTCGAATTGACGGCTAAAGTCGTACTTTCCCGGTTGACAGCGGCTCAGAACATGGTATCATTGAAGTATCAGAATTCAACTGCATCAGGAGGTAAGACCTATGGGCAAATTCCCGAAAGACTTTTTGTGGGGCGGTGCCACTGCCGCCAACCAGTGCGAGGGCGCTTACAACGAGGGCGGGCGCGGCCTGTCCAGTGTGGACGTGGTGCCTTTTGGCCCCGACCGCTTCCCAGTGGCGCTGGGCCAGCTGAAGATGCTGGACTGCGATGCCGAGCACTTCTACCCCTCCCACGAAGCCATTGACATGTACCACCACTTCAAGGAGGACATCAAGCTCTTTGCCGAGATGGGCTTCCGCTGCTACCGCCTGTCCATTGCCTGGACCCGCATCCTGCCCAACGGCGATGACGCACAGCCCAACGAAGAGGGCCTGCGCTTCTATGAGGAGCTCTTTGATGAGTGCCACAAGTACGGCATTGAGCCGCTGGTGACCTTGTGCCACTTTGATACCCCCATTGCCCTGATCAAAAAGTACGGCGGATGGAAAGACCGCCGGATGGTGGATGCCTACGCCCACTACTGTGAGGTGCTGTTCCAGCGCTTCCGGGGTAAGGTCAAGTACTGGCTGACCTTCAACGAGATCAACATGCTGCTCCACATGCCCTTTATGGGAGCCGGTCTGCTCTTTGCGCCCGGCGAGAACGTGCAGCAGGTCAAGTATCAGGCCGCTCACCACGAGCTGGTGGCCAGCGCAAAGGCCGTCAAGCTGGCCCATGCCATCATGCCCGATGCCATGGTGGGCTGTATGCTGGCCGCCGGTCAGTTCTACCCCCGCACCTGCGCCCCTGCCGATGTGCAGGCCGCTGCCGAGGCTGACCGCGACAACTACTTCTTCATTGATGTCCAGTCCCGCGGCGAATACCCTGTCTGGGCCAAAAAACGGATGGAGCGTGCAGGCATTGCCCTGCAGATGGAGCCGGGCGACGAGCAGCTGCTGAAAGAGGGCACTGTGGACTTCATCTCCTTCAGCTACTATTCCAGCCGCTGCACCACTGTGGACCCCGAACTGATGAACAAGGCCAACGGCAATGCCATCATGGATGCCGTCAAGAACCCCTACCTCAAGGCCAGCGATTGGGGCTGGGCCATCGACCCGGTGGGCCTGCGCATCACCATGAACAGCCTGTATGACCGCTACCAGAAACCGCTCTTCATCGTGGAGAACGGTCTGGGTGCGGTGGACAAGGTGGAAGCAGATGGTTCCATCCACGACACCTACCGCATCGACTACCTGCGGGCCCACATTGAGCAGATGGAAAAGGCCATCAACGAGGACGGCCTGCCCCTGCTGGGCTACACCACCTGGGGCCCCATCGACCTGGTCAGTGCTTCCACCGGCGAGATGAAGAAGCGGTACGGCTTCATCTATGTGGACAAGGACAACGAGGGCAAGGGCACGCTGGCCCGCAGCCGGAAGGACAGCTTCTATTGGTATAAAAAGGTCATTGCCTCCGACGGCGAAGATCTGGCCTGAGCCAACTGTGAGGAAAGGAATCATAGCACAAGATGACGACACCCCAAATCATTGCGCACCGCGGTGCATCCTATCTGGCCCCTGAGAACACGCTGGTCGCCTTCCGCAAGGCGATGGAGATCGGCGCGGACGGCGTGGAAATGGATGTACAGAAGACCTACGACAACGAGCTGGTCATCCACCACGACTACATGGTGGACATGCACACCGACATCTCCGGCCAGATCTACGACCTGACCATGGGCGAGCTGAAGGCTCTGGATTTCGGCAGCTGGAAAGATGCCATCTACGCCAACGAGAGGATCGCCACGTTGCAGGAAGCGCTGGAGCTCTGCGCCAGCATGGAGGGCACGCAGGTGCAGCTGGAACTGAAAAGCCCACTGGAGGACGACCCCGACTTTGTGCCCCGGGTGCTGGATGCAGTCCGCGCCGCCGGGCTCACCGATCGGCTCACCCTCATCTCCTTCCACCACTCCCAGCTGCGGCAGGCAAAGCAGCTGATGCCCGAGCTGAAGGTAGGCGCGCTGACCTACGGCGCTTTCCTCAGCATGGTGCTGCCTCCGCCGGTGGTGTGGAAGGATCTGGGCCTTGTGAACAGCATGGATGAGCCCTTCAGCGAGGAAAACTGCATCGACCTGCGGAACAATCTCATCTACCGCACTGTGGCCGACAAGGTCGATATGCTCCGTGCCAACTTCCCCGGCGAGACCGTGGAGCAGGTCATCGGCCATCTGGAAGAGCAGGCGGATGTGGCCACCTACATCAAAACGCTGGATTTCCCTGTGGACATCGTCAGCTGCGAGTACCACACCGCCTACTCCAACCCCGATCTCGTGAACCAGCTTCACGCCATGGGCATCCAGGCCGCGTTCTGGACCGTGGACACCCAGGACGCTGTCCGTTCCCTGCTGCCCCTTGGCCCTGACTGCATCGTCACCAACCGGCCTGACCGCGTACGGGAATGGGTGAATGCGGAAATGAGGAAATAAAAAGATCACAAAACGTCCCCGTGCAGGATATCAAAACTGCACGGGGACGTTTTTTATGTCAGAATGCAAAAATCATTATGAAAACATACCGGTCGTTTCTGCTTCTGCCGGTCTTACTGTCGGTATTTGAAATACAATGATTCCATAGGTCATTTCGTCGATCTGTACGCTCGCAAATCCGACCTGAACTTTTGCACTTTCAAACGTACACTCAGTCGGTTCTAACTGAACCACATGATCGTTAATTTCTTCCAGAATCAACCGTCTTTTTATCGATTCATAATACTCACTTTCATACGCAACGTTTTTGAAATACGAAACATAATAGGCATTCGTATCGCCGTTTTTCACCAGTTCCTGGCTCAACTCGTCTGACACGGTATCCAAATGCGCACCGCCTCGAATCGCAGTCCGAATACCGTTCATTTTTGCAACGTTTTCCGCCATCGCAGCCACTTCTCTGTTCGTTTCAAAGCGTTGGATCAGGCTATTTATCCCATAGAAATGATCATTCATCATGGCGACCAGTTCATCTTCCAGGATTATATTCTCTCTCGGTTCTTCCCTTATGACTACTTCGCGCACTGTCTCAACTTCCCGATCCACTTCCACAACCTTTTCAGGCGTACAACTCGTCAGACAAAGCGCAATCAGGCTGCTGGCAAAAATCGTTGTAGTACATTTCGACAATCTGTTTCATCATAGTCTTCTCCTGTCACCGGCATTTTCAATCTAACGAAACGGCTTCTCCAAGGGGATGCTATATGCTCATAATACCGGTTATTTTGTCGATTTGACAACAACCAGATCGTTTCAGACATCATTTTCTCTTTTTCGACAGGAAAAAGCTCACGATAATATCGTGATTGCACAAAAAAGTGCCTCAAAAATTTTAATAAGATACTCCTCTGCAATCCGTTCTGAACCGCCTAATGAAACCATGTCTTTCCCCGCTCTCTCCAAAGTGAGAAAATAGTACCATAAAAATGTATTTTTGAGAGCAGTCTGAAAAATACAGAGACGCAGCAAGCAGAACTCCATGGAGAAGCAGCCCTCCAACCGTGCAGAAAACCAGATACGTCCCTTTACTGTCGGCAGAAAGAACCGGCTGTTCAGCGACACGCCTGCCGGTGCAAAGGCCAGCGCGGTGATCTACAGCATTGTGGAAACTGCAAAGGCAAACAGCCTTGCACCCAGAGATTATATCCAGCTTTCCGCATTCTGACATAACAAAGCTCCCCCGTGCAGCTTTGTTATGGTCTTTTAACGGTTAATTACAAATTTTCTTTGGTGCGCTCGAGGGAACTCGATTCCCTGGCCCTCTGATTAAAAGAGAGTAATTCTCAGGATAACTTCGTCTTTATATTCATCAAGTTTACCGATAACGCGTTATTTTCGTCCCATTCAGTTACAGACTACTCTGCATTGTTTCTGTGCATTGTCTCATTTTTGTCGCGCATTTTTACAACACTATAAATAGGACTTCATTTATTTCCCAGCTTACAGTTCCTTAGCAGATTTTTCTCGTAGGATATATAATAATTTTCAATTTCGATTGTGCTGTAATTGGACAGGTCTCATATGGAAAGATTTCCATTGTCGCGCAAAAAGTTACTGGCTCAGATGCTGAATTTCTCCGGACGTGATTTGGGGCCATGGTGTGGGAAATGTAGCCTATCATGTTCAACATGGAGCATCTTAGCCAGTTCTTTGAGCGAGACTTTCTTGATTTTCAGGTCAGCTTTCAAAGTATCGATGTTTGCTGTGATAGGTGTCTGCACAAAAGTAATTTTATAGGAAACATAGTATTCAACCGCTTGTATCTTTTGTTCTTTAGTATATCTTGACTTAAAAGCACTTGATTTGTGAAGACTTTCGCTCATTGATATTCTTCATACCAGTAACGAAGGGCGATATAAGATAGATACTCTAGCGTCTAGACGACAACACCTTCGTCAAAACCCGATTCGATATACAGTTTTGCTTCTTTTATTCGATCCTCATAGCTGAACATTTCTACCCTCTTGTTCCACCTAAAGTCCAAGATTTTGTTCGCACTCCAAAAGTGGCTCAAATATTCATTGACTTTCACAGGGTCGGATTGGCCTATATTTTTAAATATTCGCCTGTAAGTCCTTTCCGCCCGGTCATACAGTACCCAATTTCTAATACCGATTTGAATAACCGTTTTCATTACAATAAAAAATCGAGGAGACATTCAATATTCTTCAATTTTTATGCCGATATGGATATAAGTTCCGGTCAACGATCAGCATTCACTGTCCAATGAAATCTTCCATCATTTCCTCATAAATCGAAAGGATACCTTCTTTCGCGGTTGGTTTCCACCCCAAACCGTGAATCGCTGCTGTATCCAGATCCATATACAGCGTTCCCAGATACTCCCTATTCTCCTGCACATCGTACTGCACACGCAGCCCATATTTATCTGCAACCTTCTTTGCCATCTCTGCAACCGAGCAATATGTGTTTTTATCTGCAACGTTATAAATTTTTCCTGCAGCACCATCGGCCAAAATCGTCAGGATTGCAGTTGCTGCATCTTCTGTCGACAGATAGCTCCGGCTCGTCTCTCCGCGTGTTTTCAGTACGATTGGTTTCTTTTCTTTTATACAGCGTGCAAAATATCCGAATATTCGGTTATCGTTATAGCTAACGCCTTTTCCAAATGTCTGTGTCAATCGGGCAATCTTGCAGGGAACGCCATATTCTTCAGCATATGCAATGCACAAAGATTCCGAAGCAATCTTGCCGATGGGATAGCTATTTCTCAAATTCAAGGGGCTGAAAGCACCTGCCTCGTTTTCTGTAACTTTATGACCTTTTGGAGGCTGTCCGTATACTTCCATGCTTGAAAGATAGACAAATCCTCCTACTTTTTTCTCCTTTGCCAGCTCCAGCAGCTTTATTGTTCCTTCCAATGCAGTTTTTAGGGTTTCGACTGCTCGATCAACAAATGACCTGCTTGCTGTCTGGCTTGCACCGTGGATAACATAGTGAATCTCCATTGGAAGCTGCGGAAGTTCTTCTACTGTCCCCAGCACCAAACTTACCTGCTGTGGCTCTGAAAGAGTTTCAAGTATCTTATTTCCACGCTCTTTATTTCGGACAAGTGCAATGATTTTCGCATTCAATCCCTTTTCATGATTCATCTGATCCAGCGTTCGTATAACGGCCGAACCGATCAATCCAGTTGCCCCCGTAATCAGGATCGTTTTATTTTTTAGCTTTTCCCAATTTATGCTTTTTAGCTGGTCACAGGTGTATGCTTCTTTATTCATTTATATTTTCTCCCTTGTAAGCTCTCACTGTTTTAACGCTCCTTTGTATATATGCGATGCCCCAGTCAAATTCTTTTCGCATGAAAATATAGGTGAGAATTGCAACCGCAAGCAAATATAAAATCATACCTACGGTTGCCTTGAATCTCCCCAGAAGCAGAAACAGAACAGGGATTGTCAGGAGATACGCCCACTGTCTGGATTCGATTTTAAGCGTAGGAAAATCCATTACGCTCAGCACAAACCAAACGCAGGCGGTCAGCATCGTACCTATGGCAAACGCTTCTTTACTTTTCATCAGCATATAGAGAACCGCATTGAACACTGCCCCCAGAAGGACAATAAAAGAAAGTTTTATAAAGTATACAGTCTGCCGCCTTTGTGCCTTATACAGGTTGATATAAATACTCTTTACCTGAATGAAAAAGAACTGACCGACAAACAGGTAAAAAATGACATCTGCTGCCGCAATATACTTGTTCAGATAGGTCTCCAGTATGAACTTGGCCGGGAAGGCCGCGGTTATCAGGAATGCACTGAATACCGACACCAGGTTTCGTACCTGTTTGATCTGTTGATTTGTTACGCTTCCGCAGAAATAGTTATACAGTGTGGTTGAAACCGGCGTGACCGCAAAATTGATGAAATTTTCGATGCTCACCGCAAAACTGTATTCAGCAAATGCGACAGTGTCCATTAAAAACTTGATGAACCACCGATCCATTCCGGTCAGGATGATAGAGCTGAAATTTCCGAGCATCAGCAAAATACCAGAACGGATATTCTCGGAAAAATATTTTACATCGAATTCTACATATTCTTTGGCCTCTTGGCACATCGTTTTTGAAATGCGGTATTCCAGGGCAATCCAGATCAGAACATAGCATACAAAATATCCGTACAGATAGACCTGCATTTTATCTATGTGTAGAACGAAAAGAGACACCATATTGATGAGAAATAAAATAACGGTGCTTGCATTGATGGCTTTGCTGTAAGAATCAAAGTCTCCTATTGCCTGAAAGATGGTCTTATAGCCAACGAACATATTATACGGCAGGATGGACAGCGCAACCAATACCATTACCAAATCTCTCATAAAGAGTGCTACTACGGTGGCTGCGAAGCACATGATAAATTGAAAAATCCTGAGGGTAGACAGTTCCCGTTTGAAAACTCTCGTATCGATTTCGGTATAGCTTTTTCCGCCATACTTCAGATACATTCCATCCGCATATCCGAGATGCAAAATGCCGATATAGTTGATGTAGAACTGATAACTTTTTATTGCAGCGTAGGTTTCAGTTGAGAGATGCTTTGGCAGAACAAAGTTCGTTATCAACGTTACAACGAGATTTAAAACATTGACGATCAAAATTTTAATGATTCCGCTTTTAAGATTATTCTTCACTTTTGATTCACCGTTTTAAGATATGCAGCTTTCCTTTGAGCGTAAGTTTATACCGTGTTGCAAAATTATACCACAAGAACATTAGAATAATCTGGAGTACCGTTGTTAGCGAGATAAGCGAATGACTATATTGATCGATCGACATCATCACGATCCAATAGAACAGGTATCCATACAGCATGATCCAGTATGGGGTAGCTTTTGTGTCCCGCCACTTGATTTTTCCATAGTAAATCCATGCAAACAGCCACGCGACCAACACGGTAAACAGCAACATTCCGCCAAAGCCAAAGTCATGCAGCGGACGGCGGAAAAATGTATATACATTTCCCCGCGAAAGCTCATCCAATCGGATCATATCAAGGTTGACATTTCGGACATCCAGATCAAAACCAAGCCTATTCAGGAAGTGGAGTACACCGATCAAAGTTTCCTCTCCAAATACCTTTGGCTTTGTAATATTACTTTTCAAATACAAATCGAACAGCTGGATACTTCCACCAACATAAAAGCCAATATATCGAAGCAGCCTCTTGTTTGTCGCACGCCCCATCCAGGATAGTGAACTGTAAAAAAGCGGCATACCTATCAGCATGCATAGCACACCAACGACAACAACTTTTCCCGTCAGGACTTTATGCCATCCTACCTTGCGGTGCCACAGGATATACCACTCAATCAGAGCGGCAGAGGCAATCTGAAGGATATTTCCGCGACTGCCCTCCATAATATAAGAGAAAATATGTGCCAATACTAATATTATGTGGAATATATACGGTAACTTTTTCTTGTCTCCAGCGAACCAGTTATTCAATAGAATATAAAGTGAAACATATCCCATTGCGTGTACCAGCTTGATCATCTGGTTCAAAACCATACCAGTCAGTGCGACCTTGGAGTCACTTCTCTGTGTCAGGGAAGTAATGATCGTCCGGTATCGCCCGAATACTCCTACGCCGGTTGCCGTATAGCCGTATCCTGCAACGATACGGCAAATCTCCATATAAAACCACAGCAATACTAAAACATCAAAAATCACCGCAAAAATCAACAGGCTCTTTTGGATCACGACCGGATGCATTTCGGCCTGATCGGCTTTTCGCACCCTGCGGATCTTTTTATTCTGCATCCCGTGGAAAAGTGCTTCAGCCAGAATAAAGGTAACCATTCCAGCCACAAGAATGAGAACGGAATCCAAACTATAATCGATCTTCCAGTTTTTGATATTCATAATGGCAAAGAACGTACTGATAACGAACATTGCACACATGATCACAGAAGGAGCCATGATGTCCCGCCCACTCAAGCAATAAGAAAGCCCAAAAAGGATGATTCCAAATAGCAGCAGTAAATAAATCGCGTTCATTTTTTCCTCGCATTTTTACGCTGCGTATGAATACACCAGATGGAGAGCAGCAAAGTATTCCAGTCAAGTGCAAACAAAATATCCTGTATTGCGATTTTCGGTTTTTGGGGCAGTTCTTTCATCGCTTCCTTTAGAACGCCCTTACTCGGCAGTTCATCTGCCGCTTTTAACCTTTTCAACCATGCATTTTTTTCAGAGACAGTCAGTGGACAATCTGCGTGACACAAAGTTCTTGTCATAAGGGAAACGTACTTGCTCCGATGCTGCACTACAATCTTTGACGAAACACTGTATTTTGCAAGCCATTTGGATTCTGCGGCAAACACATTAACGATATCCGTCAGCCGTCCTTCATGATATTTTTCAGAAGTGCTTTGTTCCAACCTTGAATAATGGATAAAGAGGATCTGTGGGATGAAAACGATTTTTTCTATTTTCTGCAACAACTGAATATTAAATGTAAAGTCTTCCATGCCCGCACGAATACTTTCGTCGAACCGGACATGAAGGCTCTCGATCAGGGAATGTCTATATAAGCCATTCCATAAGACCCGAACTGTTTTATTCAGCAATTCATAATCATTTTGGACAAGCTCTTCCACACGGATTACCTGCTCTGGGACACATTCATCCGTATTTCGTGTCACGACTCCGGAATGGCTGTATTCCGATCGATAGGAAAACTTCACCAGTTCAGCATCTGCTTTTTCTGCCGCAGTAACGGCCAGTTCCAGATATTCCGGCTGATAAAGATCATCATGGTCACAAAAGGCAATATATTTTCCTTTTGCCACCTGCAAAGCAGTATTCCGGGCTTTACAGATACCTCCATTTTTCTGATGAATCATTACGATTCGAGCATCCTGCTTTGCATACGCATCACAAATCTCACCACTCCCGTCGGTGGCTCCATCATCCACAATAACCAGCTCAAAATCACGATAGGTCTGGTTCAAGACACTCTTTATCGTGCTCTCCACATACAGATGTGCATTATAGACTGGCATGATAACGCTTACCATTGGCGTATGACTCATAAATCCTCTCCTGTTTTACAACCCCATGATCTGTGAATTTTCAATAGCATCGACCAATGCGCGGAAGGTGTAGAAATCGGAAGGGGTCGTTATCTTTATATTTTCTGGTTTTCCCTCTACTGTATAGAGTTTATAACCGTAATGTCTCATCAGGCACGCTGAATCGATAAAATCTTGCCGCTGTTCCTTTCGCGCCTGCTCATGTGCGTTCAAGAGCTGCCCTAACACAAAGCTCTGTGGGGCTTTTGCAACCTGACACCGGTTCCGCTCAAGGATCTCCCCAACCTCGTTTTCCTGCCCTTTCATTACAATCGTTTCAATGGCCGGCAATACCGTGATGGCCGTGCCGTGAAGTTTTGCACATGCAATATTCTGCGTGATTGTTTCTGCGTCGATGAGTGGGCGCACGCCGTCATGTACTAATACGATGCTGTCGGATGGATAAAGCTCGCAGGCTTTCGATATCCCATTATAAATGGATTCCTGTCCTGTTTTTCCGCCGGGAACGATTGCTGCGACTTTTGTCAACCGATATTGCTCGATCAACTTGCTGCAATGCTCTATCCATTCTGCAAGCACGACCAATACGATTCCATCGATTTCTTTATGTTGCTGAAACTTCTGCAATGTGTACACGAGGATAGGCTTTCCGTGCAATTCCAGAAATTGCTTCGGAAGCGCCTTTGTATTCATTCGCTGACCAGTTCCACCTGCAAATATTACTGCGATATTCATTTTTGACCTTTCTTTGTTTTTTACAATTTGAGTTCAAGCAGAAGATGCCGTTCGCGTTTTTCTGCCGGAGGGATTTCCATATAATTTTTGTATAACTTTTTCAAATAATTATCATAGTCCGCAGTAATAGCGAATTTGTATTTTTCGAAATCAGCTTCTATCGTGTTCATATATGCTTCTCGCAAATAAAGTTCTCCAAAATATCGCTTTCTCCCAGTAGGAATCGTAACATATCTGGTTGATTCATCTTTGTATGATTTATTCCAGTTATTTGCCAAATGCGTCCAGCCATCTAGTGACATCCAGCTTAACAACCAGCCGATCCTTGCCTTGGTCTGAATAGTTTTTCGGACTTGATTGTTTCCAGCAAAGAGAAAAAGAATATGCGGGTAATCGCGATAAAATCTTCGACACGACACTAAACCGCTCAGCACAATACATCCATATCCATGAATCTTTCGCACGAAACGATTATCAGGCGCATTTTCGATTATAAATATGTCTACAAATGCGCCACACTCGTCACTTGTTACATCCTCATACTTTCTCACAACGGTGTTCTTCAAAAGAACCTTAGCCATCAAGGAGCCGTAATTCTCTGTCTGTTCTGGGGTATGAATCCAATATTTATCGCCGTATTCTCTAGGGAAAAGCTCTCTGAATATTTCATAATCTTTTCGAGGCATATTCAAATCCATGTCGTCATCCCAAGGAATAAATCCATGATGTCTTACCGCTCCCAAACAGCTTCCACCGCCCAAAAACACCTTTAACTGGTGTTTTTCGCAGAACGAAAAAATATCAACCGCAATTCCTAATACAACATGCTGAAGTTTTTTTATCTGAGATTCGTCAAGTTCGATCCAACCTTTAGATGCATCTGCGTCCATGGTTTTTAATAATTCAAATGTCGATAGGTTCATAATCGAATAAATTCCTCTAATTATACTTTCAGAAGGCTGTCCTTTAATCTCCAGAATGCCTTCAAACTTCTCTTCAAATCTTCCGGATCACGTAGGCCGCGTGCAAGGCGATGAGCAATGTACCACGGACGCATATAATATTTTTTTCTTGCATAGGCACAGAAATCCACTAACTCCTGAGCAGAAAGCTCCGGCGTATTAATGATGCAGTTCAGCGTACCGTCCTCGTGGATATATTCATCGTACTTACCATTAATATAGCCGTTGCTCTTCGCCCAGTTATATGCACCTGTTCCCGGATAAGGAATCAGCGGGAAGAACTGTGCCGTATCCGTCTTGAAACGCATAGCTGCGGCTAACGTTTCTTTCATGGTCTCGTGGGTCTCACCCTGATTTCCTACCATGTAGCAAGCATGAATCATCAGACCAGCTTTACGAGCATTTGCAACATAGGCTTCAATCTGCTCAACCGTGGTTCCTTTGTGAATGTTCTTCAGAATCTGCTGATTCACGCTTTCAATACCCGGAATAATCAGATGGCAACCAGCCTTCTTCATCAAACACATGGTCTCATAATCCAGATTTACACGAGCATTACACAGCCAGCGAATCTTCTTATTGATGCCTTTCTGAATCATCATATTGCAGATTTCAGAAACGCGCTGCTTATTAATAGTAAAGGTATCATCCTCGAACACGATTTCTTTCACGTCCGGGAAGTTGTTTACGATATACTCGATTTCACCAATGACATTTTCCGGACTGCGCAGACGATAGCGATGACCATGCAGCGTCTGAGGATAAACACAGAAGTTACACTGTGCCGGGCACCCGCGTCCGGTGAAGATCTGAATAGACGGGAAAGCGGCTGCCGGGAAAACATAATCAGTCACACAGAGCCTACGCTTAATAAACTCTGCTGCGTAGGGAATCTCATCCAAGTCAGTGATATGCTCTGCGTCAGGGTTATGGACTACTTCACCATCTTTGCGATAAGTTAAGCCACGAACGGTAGCAAGATCTGCGCCATCACGAAGGGCAATAGCTGTATCACGCACTATGTAATCGTACTCATGGCGAGCCAAACCATCGATCAGCTCGCTAATGCCCATGGTTTCGTCCGGCGTCGCAGAAGGATGAGTGCCGACCAGCATAGTAAAAGCGTTCGGGTACATCTTCTTGATAGTACCAGCAAATTCCACATCGCTGTAAATAGACGGCGTACTGGTATCAAACACAAACAGCTTTGCATCTGCCGCTTCTTTCTTCACACGCTCAATTGTCTGCTCCTTATTCATCTGCTTGGCGGGAGCATCAATGAAAGCCACATCAAATCCATTCTTTTCAGCAACACAAGCTGCATAAATCAGCCAAAGCGGATAGTACAGGACACCGCTGTGACCAATAGAAGGGCTTCTGGACTCACGGGAAAACTTACCGTACTCGGCCTTAAACGGGGGATTAATAAAGCATACTTTCATTTTGATTCTCCTATTATTTCAAGTTCTTATATTTCAGTAGACCTTTTACCATATACCAGCATTCGTAATAGAATGCCGCCAATGGATTCAATCCGACATACCGATATGTATTCCAGTTCATCTTTGCAGCCTTGACCTTGTTGCCCGACTTCGATGATTTTGCAATGCGATAGATGAGCAGTGGCTCATCCACGCCATAGGCTTTCTTTCCTTCCTTCAGAATGCTGAGCCAAATCGCAAAGTCCTCGTGCATCCCGTCGCCAATTGCGTAGTGCTTTGCGTACAGCTCTTTGCGCACCAACGCAGAGGAATTAGAAAGCACATTCTGTTTCAGCAATTGTCGATAAGTCACTTCTGATGGAGCACGAAGATACCAGTCGATTAGCTGCCCCTCCGAATCCATAAAAGCAGAACCCGTGAACAGCAGATCAGCATTTGTTTTTTCCTGAAGTTCAATCTGCTTTTCCAGTTTTTCCGGTGCCCATGCGTCATCACTGTCAAGAATCGCGATCCATGAACCTTTCGCTTCTTCCAGTCCATGCTTGCGCGTATAGGACACACCGTTGTTCTTTACATTAGAGATAAGACGGACACGACTATCCTTGGCCGCAATACTTTTGACAAACTCTGCCGTTCTGTCTGTTGAGCAATCATTGACCACAAGAAGCTCAAAATTCGTGTAGGTCTGACTCAAGACTGAGTTAATCGCCTGCTCTATTGTTTTTTCAGTATTGTACGCTGCCATAATGATACTGATCAGCCCAAAATCCTCCTGCATCATTCTTCCGTCTCCTGCCCCATCGCCGTAGTAGCACCTTCTGCCACACCTTCCGTGCTCTCCGGCATAAACAAAATCTTCACCGTCGCCAGCATGATCTTCAAATCTTCAATCAGGCTTGGATGTGCAATGTACATCAGATCCATCTGCAGCTTATCGTAGGGGGTGGTATTGTATTTGCCGTACACCTGTGCATAGCCGGTCAGCCCCGCCTTGGCCTGAAGCCGCAATGCAAACTCCGGCATCTCTTCGCAGTACTGGGCGGCGATCTCAGGGCGTTCCGGGCGTGGACCCACAATAGACAGATCACCTTTTAGAATATTCAGCAACTGAGGCAACTCGTCCAAGCGGCAGGCTCGGATGATATGGCCGACCTTCGTGATACGGTCGTCTTTGTCACCAGTGGAAAGACGTGCCACACCATCTTTTTCGGCATCCACACGCATGGAGCGGAACTTCAAAATCTCGAACTGTTTACCGTCTTTGGTCAGGCGAACCTGCTTGTAAAAAGCCGGACCACCATCGGATTTGACTGCAATAGCCGTAATCAGAAACACCGGACTCAGGATAACCAGTGCCACCAGCGAGATCACAATATCCATGGCACGCTTGACAAACAAGAACTCCGGGCTTGCCATATAGCGGCCCACACGCAGCATGGGCAGATGGAACATATGCATCGGCTGGGCACCGCTCATAATCACATCGCCCACACGAGGGATCACGAACACATTGATGCCCTGTCCCACACAGTATTTCAGGATGATATTGCGCTCATGGCTGTGGACACCGCTGATGAACACGCTCTGCATTCCATCCAGTAAGCTCAGGTCGTTCAGGCATTCCTCAACGTTCAATGTCATCTTGACATCGTATTTTTTTGAAAGACCGTACTCATTGATAAGCTTTTCCAATCCATGACGAACATCATAAACGACTGCAGTTGGCTGGGCCTGGAATGTATTAAAGTACCATCCATGCGCCAACTTCGCCCAGATTGAGGCCATCAGAATCTGTCCGGCAATCGCCGCAACACCCGGCAGAATACTGCAGAGCCGTCGAGACATCAGGCATATCACGATATACAGAATACCGTCTGTCGCCATTGCTGCCAGCACTTGCCCATAGATCAACTCTGAAATGCGCTGAAGTGACATCCAGAATGCATCGTAAACTTTACCCAGCAGGAAAAACAACACCGCAAACAGACCGATCATGGTCCAGTTGCCCCTCCAGCCAAACTTTGCATAGACCTGATACGAATAATACAACTCCCAACAAAGTGCAAATGGAATTGTAATCATTATTAGATCAATGATTTTTACGACCTTCAACATCACATCATGCTGAAATTTTGACATAATACCCCAATAACTCCTTTAGCTTTTTGCATTTTTCACAACTTCTTTGACCCACTTTGAAGTAACTACTCCGGGTCAAACGACCGACTACACCAACCGATACCTTCTCCCGTTTTATGGTCAGCTAAGACATTCAGACTTTCGCCTTTCCTCTTAGGCTCTTGTGCCAACTTCAGCCGGTCACTGGTGTCCGTTTTAAAGTCCGCAAACGCCTTGTCCGTATTCGGATCATTGGAGTAGGCTTCGTACACCACATCTGGGTTGACCCCTGCAAACCACTCCGGCACATGGGACACCATCTCGTCCATGTGTTCCTTGCCGACGCAGAACACGATGTACTTTCCAGACTTGTTCGTGATATGATGAGCGAAAACCTTATCTAATCCATCTGCCTGTTCCAAGGCACGGCGCAGGGCATCCAGATATTTTTGATTCACATCCTGAATGCCGGGAGAGCGTAAATTGTCCACCCGCGTCTGGTAGCGAGCCAAGTCTTTCTGGTACTGATAGACGGTGGTCACATAGTTCGGAGCAGGCAAAATACCCCTGACGACTGCTTCGCCAAGGGTCATCTCACTTGCAATATGTCCATCGAAATGCTCTTCAAACACATCACGGCCATTATCCAGATATCGGACGTTTGTTGCTGTCAGTCCTAGAAGTTTTGCGTCAGAGCATACCTTTAATAAAGCCACCTTGTTCCCCCCTTTCCGCAATAAAGGGGTATCCTTCACATGGAAAATGGAGGATACCGTTCCTTTGACATCGTTGTCTATAATCTCATCTTATTTTATCATGGTTATATCTGGAATTCAATAGAAAACATCATAAATGTATCACATTTGACCCTGAAAAAACATCGCGAAAGCCGGATTGTTTTTGTATTATGCCCAGTTCTGTATAATAATTCCAGCTGCAAACGAAGATGGAGAAAATAAGGGGTCAGATAAGGGTCTAAACAGCAGGAGGAAACAGCGATGGCGCGACGGGGAGAAAACATTCGTAAGCGTAAGGACGGTCGGTGGAAAGGCAGGTACATCAAGGCGCGTACATCGGAAGGTAAAGTTCAGTGGGGCTACGTCTATGGCACAGTCTATGCAGAGGTCAAGCAGGTACTGATTCGGAAAAAAGCGGAAGCGGGCTTCTACAATCTGAAAAGAACCGACCTGACATTTGAAGCGTTGGCCGAGGTGTGGCTGCACTCCCATCGGAATGCTGTAAAAGAATCCACCTATGCGCATTATTCGTACACACTGCACAAGTATCTTCTTCCGGTTTTGAGCAAAGTGCCCGTTGCATCCCTTGAGGAAAGCTTTCTGGAGCGGGCCATGCAGCAGATCATCACGCCCACAGATGCGGCACACAAGCCACTGGGAAACTCCTCTGCCCGGGAATGCCTCTCGATGCTGCGCACTTACACCTGATCCGTCCGATGGAGCTGGAAGTTGCGTTGCAAAAAGCCATCGACAAAATTTCTGCGCCTCTCTCCCCGGTGGAACAGCAGCGACTTCATCAATATGTACAGGCGAACCCTACGCCTCGCAAAATCGGCTTATTATTCGGACTTGAATTAGGTTTGCGTATTGGTGAGATCTGCGGCTTGCAATGGGGCGATTTTGACCTGAAACTCGGCACGCTGAACATCAATCGGACGGTCTGCAGAATTTCCTGTGGAAACGGCCATACAAAGGTGGTCATCCAGACACCCAAAACCAGCATCTCCCGCCGGGAAATTCCACTCCCAAAGCAGCTGCTTATTATGCCAAAAAGCTGCGTGGAAGCGCCGGAAATACTGCATGGTTCCTTTCCGGCAGCGAGTCCAAGCCCACCGAACCCCGCTGCTACCGGAAAGGCATCAAAGGAAATCACTCTAATTTCTCCATTACTCAAATGGAAGATACCGCTTTTTAGTATTCCTCTTTTTTTGCAGAAGGGTACACAACTGCTTTATTTTATGCTAAAAGACCCCTGCCTACGCAAAGGCAGAGGTCCGATTTTTTCATAGTCTGGGGAGATAAAACAACTTTCCGATTTCACAGAATGCGCACGGCCTTCCAGATTTTTAACTACCCCCGGTCACCTGTCATCATAAGACCCGAATAAATGGAAATGCAAGAGGCTGCATTCCTTATCCGCCATCAGCACTTCAACAAGAACTTCATCAAAGGCACAACCTCGATCTTAACGTCAGAGTCATTGATGATTTTTTCTTCTTCATACGTCACGATCACATAACGGTGCGTTTCTGTCGTGGTGGCTGCAAATTTTTTCAGATTTCCGACTTCGCGCTCATAGGCATCCCCCTGAATGGAATACGCCACCTGAACGACCTGCCTTGCCAACGGAATATAAAAATCAATGTCGATTCCAGTCTTGGGAGATTTCAGATAAAATACGTCTTGCGGATGGTTCTGCGTCAGATAAACCGCAACCGCATTCTCCAACAGTGACGGCTTCTTATCATCCAAAAACAGGTTCAGCAAACCATTATCACTGAAATAGTACTTCGGGTTGCTTTCCTTCTCTGCAAATCTGGCGTAATAATTCTGAACGCTGAAGATCAGGTAAGCATCCTTTGCATACTGAATGTAGTCGATGATGCTTTCCTTTCCCACTGAAATACCGATGGATTTCAAAATACCATGCAGCTTTGTGTAGGAGATTTCGCTCTTAACAGATTCTGCCAGCTTCTTCATCAGAATTTTGATGGCATAGTCATTCCGAATACCATTCCGTGTAATGATGCCACCGAGAAGAATCTTCTGATAGACGCCGGAAATGTATTCACGCTTTGCCGTGTACTGAATCGCCTCCGGAAAGCCTCCATACTGCAAATATTCCGCGCAATAACTCCGGATGCGTCCATTTGCCTTGGTTTGGAGCAGTGCTCTGGTATCATGGGGAACATTCTGTGCAGTCAGGTATTCGTCAAAGTCATACGGAGTAACGTATTTCGTCAGATAGCGTCCGCCCAGTGTTGTAGAGATTTCTCGGCTTAACATGCTGGCATTACTTCCCGTCACATAGACGTGCTCCTTGGTATCTGCCATCCGACGGCAGAACTTTTCCCATCCTGGAACGATCTGAATCTCATCGAAAAAGAAGTAACCCCGTTCTGCGCTCAGTTCGCTTTGCACAGAGAGAATGTCATTAAAATCCTCTTTCTGGAACTCAGAGAGCCGCTCATCCTCAAAGTTGATGTAAATAATCTGTTCCCACGTAACTCCCTTTGCAACCAGGTCCTGTACAATTTTGAACAGCAATGTGGACTTTCCAGCCCGGCGCAGTCCAACCAGAACATAGTTGGCATTCGGTTCAAAGCTATACGATGGACGGGCTACAATGTCAGCATTTTGGATCAGTTCGTGCTGATCGTAGATAATATTCTTCAGCAGATCGTGGTTCATAGCAGTTCCTCCCTCCGCTCGTGTTGTCTATTATACAAGACATTATATTACATTCCGTGTTCTACATACAAGACGAAAAAACGATTTTTTGCGTCATTTTTTGTCGTGTATTATATTATTTATATTACAAATTCTGACGCATCTCAATCAATTTCCAATACATTGTCTGATAATTTTCGCCGCGCCTTCTATCTCTGTCACTCACAATTTTGACTCCATACCCTTGAAGCCAGTCATTCAATTTTACTTGTCCTGGCATTCTATCGTAATAGCGTTCAATATATCCAAACTTTATAATTTCTGCTGTCATTTCTTCTGGATTCATCGGTTGATTCAAATGCGCATAGAGCCACTCTTCCAGATCCTTAAACCGATACGCTTTGATTGGCTGGTGCAGGTCGAACATCGCATACTTCATAAAAGCCTCCGGGTAGCTTTTCATCCCCATAATGTCATACAGCATCTCGAGATCATTCTTCACCTGCCTGACACCAAGCGGGTTCAGATGGTATCCTGTTACCACATTATGTTCCAGTATTTTGCTCTTATCGATGCGCTTCTGGATTACTTCCGGGGTGTCACTGTGCAGATACTTCTCAAATTCTTCTTCGCCTGCTATATACGCCTGTGCCGGTTGATATTTTGTCAGCAGCATATTTCGAAACTTTTTCAGGCCGCTGTTTGTGCCCCAGTACCAGTCAAGGCCATAGTCCCGAAAGTAAACAGTGCAGGTATCGTCCGCATCCAAAGTTCTCTTGCGTCCAAGGGACTGAGCTATTTCGAGAGGATGCCACTGATCAATAAAAATGTGCTTCACCGTACGGTCTTTGATGCCGATACCCACCCCCATAGCCTTTGTCGTGAACAGAATATCTTTCAGCTGCCGACCATCTTTTACACAACATGATAAATCACTGTATTTCTTCTGATATCTTTCGTTGTAAGGTGAACAGTAATACCCGGCGGCATCCCCGAAGATTTTCTCCATCTCCACCAGATCATCGCCCATTTCCACGAACACAATAGCCTTTTCACCCGCCGGGAGGTTCTTCAGGATCGCCACCAGATTATAATGAGCGTAGAAATAGGCCTCCTTGACATGCTCATAGCTCTGTGGCAACCTGTAAATACGTTCAGGTGAAGTTGGATCGCCTTGTTCCTCTATAAGCTTCCATGTGTCCTGCCCAGTTGCGCTCATATAGACGACAGTATGGTCTTTTTCTGCTTCCAGAATCGCTTCCAGTGAATAGTGGGTGTTGATGTTAAACGAGGAAAACTCAGACCAGTAGTGACACTCATCCGCCACAATGATCCTGTGATGCGCCAGTAGTTCTGCCAATTCTTTTTGATTCTTTTCATTGCCCCGGCAGAGCTTTTCCATATGCTGGTAAGTTTCGATCGTCAGGACATCCTTGTACAGATCCCAGTCATCCACCATCTCTGGTCCAAAAACAGCTAAGGCTTCCTCTTTGCGCCGACTTCTTAGCTCCTCTTTTAGAATCGTCAGCGAGCAGAGGTACAGAATGCGATTGCTGTTGTCCCCATGCAGCATCTGTTCCACTGCCCAGCCAGCCATCTTCCGGATAATAAACTCGCTCTTGCCACAGCCCGTTCCCATATCCAGTATAACCCTTCCGTTCCCCCAATGCCGAAATTCATTACCGATCAGCTCAGATGCATATGACCATCGCATAGTTTCCGCCGGGATCAATTCCAACTGCTGTTTTGGAACGGCCTCCGGCTTGTTCTGTTCGGACTCCGCGTTCAGCCGCTCCAGTTCTTTATTCACGGCCTTAGCTTGTTCCGCCTGCTCCTTCTGCTCTTCTTCAGTCAGTGGCTCTTCCTCGCATTTACGCTGATATTCCTCATATTCGCAAGTTCCATTCTGTTCATCCAAAAGCTTCAGGAAAAAGCCTCCAAATGGCATTCTTGTCTTCATATTGTAGTGCCTCCTCTATATAATAAAAAAGCACATAGCCCAGCCGCTCTGCCAGACCATGTGCGGGGTACAATCATTTCTTGATAAATATCCCTGTATCTGTTAAAATAGAGGTAGGAAACTGTCTGGACAACATTATCCCACTTCTATCGCCGCTCTGCCTGTCGCAATCAGGCAAAGCGGCTTTTATTTTGGGGTCAAAAGGGCCACTCATCTTCCATATCGTCGGATTCATAAACCCACTCCAGCTTATCCTTATCATCCATCTCCTCCAAATCCAGATCTTCATGTGGGCAAAACCATATTCCCGAAAAGTTCCTGCCCATGAAATCACAGTACGAATCCCATGCCTCTTCATCATTGTACGTGGACAGCCTATCAATCGTATCAAGTGCCGCCAACAAATGATCTCGTCCGCTATCCTCGTCCAGTCCGATTGCCTCCAGTTCTTCTTGACCCATCTGCTCGATATACCCTTTTACGATTCTCGTGTATGCAGGAACCCTAGACCGTTCCGGTTCTTCATCCAGGGACTCATTTTCACACAAAGGCATCTCTTCATCGCATGATCTGCATCTAATCAGAAGCACGGCTTCGCCGTCGTCATTTATTCCTGGTACAAGGAACACTTCCGTATCTGCCTCTTGCTCTGGTTTATCACCCAACCGCAAGGTCACACCTTCACAAAGCGGCCTATTGCCAACAAGGGGTTTGATGCACTCGTTATACACCAAAGCCTTTCCTTCCAACGTATTTTGCAGCGCCCACCGAGCATTCATTTCATTCTTAGGGCCAGATGTGCTGATAGTCATCGTATTATTATAGTTGTATTCCATAGTAACTCTCCTTTACAATTGCCTTTTCTATCATCACTTGCTCCATAACAGGTTCCATCTGGACGGCTTACGGTGTTCAGCTTCAAGGGGAAGTTTCACTCCCGGAAAATTGGTATCCATAAAGTCCCAGAATTCTTCTTCTGCCGCTTCCTCACTGTAATCTGCCAGCATATCGATCATTTCGATTCCCAAACCAAGCCGATTCTTGCCTTCTTTTTTATTGTGCCCCATCAACATCAACTCGTTGTCTGTCAGGTTCCAGATAAATTGGTACATTACGGCGATATAGTCACGCAGCGTATAGTGCTCCTTGGCTGGTTCAATTCCAAGTTCCATCGTATACGCCGGTTCATCCGCTTCTTGCTGTTCCTCATTCGCTGTAGTGCAGCAAATTTCCAGCGCGGGTGTACCGTCCACATCCAGCGCCGGTGTAACATACAAATCCGTCCCTTCGCTCAGCATCAGCCGGAAGCCCTTGCTCACCGTAGAATCCGCTTCGCTGGGACAGAGGCACCCACCTAAGAATGTTGTCTTTCCGGACAGAGCGCTATTCAGAATGAATGCCGCCTCCTGCTCTTCCTCGGGAGTTTCAGCATGAACCTCCACACCGTCCATATTGCCAAAATACACATCTAACATAATCGTACTCCTTTATCATTTCGTTGCCCCACAAGGGCGATATTTTCAAAGTCAGCTATACTCCCGGCGGAGCACGTCCTTTACCCTACATTCCACTCATCCTACAATATCCTCCTGAATATAACCCCAGCAGTTAGTTTTAACTAATTTCAAGTGGTAAACTTTAAAGACCTCATGCATGAGCTTTTTCCCGAATCTTGATGACACCTTCCAGCGCATCGGCAGCAGCTGCATCAGCACTTTGGATGGCTGACGCATAGAAGTTCAAGGTCGTGGATGTTTGTGCATGGCCCAACCGACCCGAAACCGTTGTGATTGGTACATGAGCCGCAATCAGCAAGCTGGCGTTGGTATGACGCAGGCTGTGGAAGTGGACTGCGGGGAGACCGTGCTCTTCCAAAAAACGCGGAAACCATGTTGAGACCGTTTCCGGGTCCAGCGGTTCCCCATTCCATCTGGTAAAGAGCATGTCATTGTCTACGACCTTGCCATTTTCAATCGTCACTTTCCGTGCCCACCTGGACCCGATTCGAAGCCTCTCCTGAATTTGGTGCTGTCGGTACTCCTTCAGAAGTTCCAGGCAGTCTGCGCCGATGCGGATGCACCGCCGGGAACGCTTGGTCTTGGGTGATGTGAATACGATTCCTTCTCCGGGGATGAACTGCACCGTCCGTTTAATAGACAATGTTCCCTTTTCGAAATCGATGTCCGACCAGCGCAATCCGCAGATTTCGCCTCTTCTGGCACCCGTCAGCAAGGCCAGCTGTGTGATCACACTAAAATGTACCGGTGCACCAGCAAGCGCCTCCAAAAGCCTGGCGATGTCCTCTTCGTCCAGCGTCTCCACATCAATTTCTGAAGCTTTCGGACGTTCTGCTCGTGCGCAGGGATTTTCGTTGATCAGCCCCCACTGAACCCCTTTCCGGAATACGCTGGACAGCATGGCGTGATAGTGCAGGACGCTGTTGCTGTTCAGTTTTCCACCTTTTTTCGGATGCTCGTTGAAAGCTTTAGAAACAGCCAATCCCACTGCGGCAGATACCTTTTCGGCAGTCCGCTTGCTGACACCCTTGCCCGCATAGACCATCCTCATTGTATCCTGACCCACTCCGGCTTCTTTTGCCAGTGCTCCACGTGTTCCATGCGGCAGCAACTTGAGCAGAGCAGCGGTCGCCGTAAAAGAACTGTCCTGCCGGATGCCCTTCTCTTCGAGATTATCGTAGAACGCCATCAGGTGCGCTGGTTTTATTTTGGACACCTTCAGGTGCCCCAGACCGGCGGTGATCCTTGGTCTCATCCTTTTATAATCGTACAAGGTCTTGGGCTTGAGATGCTTGTTGGCGTACTCCTCAAACCACCGGTCAATGAGATCGTCCAGCAGCATATCCGAGTCCAGTGCCATGCCGTTCGTGACTTGCTGTTCAAACAGCATCGCCTGCTCCTGTACCCACTTTTCAACCTTCTTTCCGCTCATTCCCGGCGGTGGGACCACGGTCTTGCACCTCGTGATGACCTTGTCTGACTGAGTTCGGCCACTGTACACCCGGATGGTATAGGAAACTGTCCCATCCTTCTTCTCTCGTCTCGTAACCTGAGCCACGAGAATCACCCTCCTTCCTTATTAAGAAATGATGCGGCGGACCCCGTTGATGACCTGCGGTTCCTGTTCGACCGGATCACCCTGCGTAAAGTACTCTGCCAGCGTATCCACGTTGACCAGCCACTTGCGGCTGGAGATCGTGGTATAGCGGATTTTGCCCATCCGGCAGAGTTTGCGAACATACGCGGGTGAAACCCCAAACCGGACTGCCGCCTCCTTCACGGTGGCCATTGTTGGGTAGCGGATGGGGTACTCGATTGTGTTCGTCATGGTTTTGAACCTCCTGATCTTATTTATAAAGGTATCGGCCAGGTCCAACAGCCACAAGATGAAGCTGACGGACTCAGCAGCGCCCTTCGGTGATTACATTCTAGCACAACTTGATTACATAATCAATAGTCAAAAAGATAGCCTTATCAAAAAATTTTCCACTTTATTTTACGTCAAAATTGTGCTATACTACTTTATCAAGAGGTGAAAAGACAATGTATGGTGAGCTTATCCGCGCAGCAAGAAAAAAGAAAGGATGGACGCAGAGCGACCTGGCTTATAAACTTGGTATCAATCCAGTCGGCATTGTCCAGTGGGAGCAGAATCGACGCAATCCAAAATTTGAGACCCGGCAGAAAATTGCACGAGCCTTGGATATTGATATCACAGAACTGATGCTGCTATCTGAAAAAGAGGATTACGAGAAAAAACATGGAGATTGCGAAAGTCGTATAAACTTTGCCGTTTACGAGATTGAACGACTTTTAGACGAAAAAACCGAACAGATTGAATCCTGCGGTGGTACGGTAACACCTGAACATGAAAAAAAATGGGTTCTTGAAAATTTGGATTGCTTTGCGGAGAAATATAATGTTTCAAAAAGAGCCGTAAAAGAAGCTCTAAATCACGACTTGGCCCTTTGGCCATCAATTCCGGACGAGAAATCTCCTGTTCCCAAAAAAGTACCCCACACACAAAATCCAGCAAAGGAACTTACCCTTATTCTGGAAGGGCTTAATGAATCTGGCAGAGCGGCAGTTCTCCACCACGCCCGGGAACTGTCTAAAATCCCAGACTACCAAAAAAAGGAGCACTGACCACCATAAGGCCACCGTGTTCCATCACAATTTTTGTTCCAAATTTCACTTTTCACCGGCCTGATTTTATTTGATGGTTCGTTCATTGTCCACGGCTCTTGCTCTCACATTTTTGTATCTGTCGCAAAAATGTCGCAAAATCCGGCCAGAAAAGTTCAATAAAGCAAAAAGAAAAGCCACGATTCAAACCGTCTTTTGAACGATGAATCATGGCTTTTTCTTTGGTGCGCTCGAGGGAACTCGAATCCCTGGCCCTCTGATTAAAAGAATCC
>ENA-UONY01001021-UONY01001021.1-human-gut-metagenome-genome-assembly--contig:-CS9-NODE-1021-length-26802-cov-4.591506_pt1 | contig 26802 bp, 28 predicted proteins | sample MGYA00242465_ERZ724012 | MGnify/ENA metagenome assembly ERZ724012 | reverse complement strand
GCCGTTTTATGGGGGTATTGCTTGGTCAATTCCCGCACTTCCAGTTTCATGGCGGTCCCTCCTACCTGGCAGGCATTTCCAGCAGGGTGAAGTCCCCGGTGGCCTTGTCCACCAGGTAGATGTTCTCCTGCCCCGCGCCGCCGCTGTAAGAGGTCACGAACAGCTTGCCGTACCCGGGCACGGTGTAGATCTGGTAAGCGGGCTCCGGCAGGGCGGCGAGCAGCTCTTTCTCCCCCGGGTCCTCCAGGGAGAGGCGGTAGATGTTTTCGCTCTCCTGACCGTCCAGGCCGTCGGAGAACAGGCGGAAATAGAAGTACCCCTGGTCAAAATTCCAGCTGGCGGGCATGACCGGGTCCTCCAGCAGCTGGGTGGCCTCGCTGCCGTCCATGTTGCACCGGTGCAGGGCCAGGGTGTCCGCGGGGGCGTAGTACACGTGGCGCCCGTCGGTGACAGCGTCGGCGCTCTCCGTCACGGCGGCGGCCTCCTGGTCCCCGCTGTTCAGGCCGATGCTGCGCATTCCGTCGGACTGGAAGTACAGGGTGTCCCCGAACACCGTCTCCCAATAGCCGGTGTACTCCTCCAGCAGGGTGCGGGGCTGGCTGGAGCCCTCCTCGTAGACCAGCAGGGAGCTGTCCATGGTGGCCACGTACAAGTCGCCGCCGCTGTGCCAGAAATGGCTCACGCCGCCGTCGGTGACCGTCTCGAACCGGTCGCCCCGGAGCTCCAGAACAGCCCCGCCCAGGGTGCCCCCATATACCGTGCCGCCGCAGGCCTCCAGATTGGCGGTGATCCCTCCGGAGGCGCAGCTGCTGGAAGTATGGCTGCAGGTGGCGTCCTTGCAAAACGTGGAGACCTCCTCGGTCTCCGGGTCAAAGGTGAAGAGCATGGTGTTGCTGGAGGCGGGGTCGTAAGAGAGGAATAAGACCTGGCCCTCGTGCTCCACAAAATTCCCGGAGGGCACGTTCTTCTGCATATTGCCGTAGGCGTAGTCCGGGTCGATGGCCGTTTCCCCGGTCCCGCCCCCGGAAACGTCCGACCCGGCGCTCCCGGCAGCCGGGCCGCTGCAGCCCCAGAGGAGCAGCGCGATGCACAGGGCCAGGGACCATGCTGTCTTTTTCATCTTTTCGCGCTCCTTTTTCGGTAAAACAAGAACACGAGAAATAATTTTTTTGAAATTTCGAAATTTTTTTAATATAATCCGACGATCCTTCTGTTGGTTACAGAGTACCACAGAGCATATATTTTGTCGATGAAATTTTACCTATTTATCATTATCATTTAAAACATTTGGTATTTGTGCTATCCTAAGGGCAGATAAGGAAGAGGTTGTTGTCTATGGCCACAGACATTTTTAAGAAAGGTTCCATCGAGATGCTCACCCTGCTCATGCTGCAGGAGGAGGACATCCATGGATACCAGATCTCACAACTTATCAAGGAGAGAAGCGGGGGCCTGCTTACAGTGCAGGAGGGGGCCCTTTACCCCCTATTGTACCGCATGGAGGCCAACGGCTACATCTCCGGCCACCAGCAAACCGTGGAGACCAAATTCGGCCGCAGCCGAACCCGGGTGGTCTATCACTTAGAGCCCCCCGGGCGCCAGCGCCTGCTCACCCTGAAGCAGGAGTACGACCAGGTACAGACCGGGATACAAAACGTCTTTCAGAACAGTGTGGAGATCGGTTATGAAAAGCAAGAATAAAATCGTTCGCCAATATCTGCGGCAGGTGCGGAAAGCTGTCCCTTGCTCCGGGAAGGAACGCCGACAGCTGGTAGAGCAGCTGGAAGAAAGCGTAGCCCAGTATGTATCGGAACATGGTGCCGAGACAGTGGACGACATCAGCCGAGAGTTTGGCTCCCCCGGGGAGATCTGGGAGGCTTTTTTGCAGAACAAAGACGCCGCCTACATACAGCGCCAGCTGGCCTTGAAGAACAGAGTCTGCCGGATTGTGGTCATTGCGGCAGTAGTATTGATGATCGTGGTAGCTGTTCTAGGTACATTGCGTTTTATTGACTTTTATCGATTTACCCATGGTTATATTGTGGAGACAATATATACAGATTCTGCGCCCTCTTATGAGGGGGCATTGGAAGTTTACTAAAATTTTCCTCTCCAGCCAGGGCGCGCATTCGTCTGCCCGCATGCCGGGACCTTTCTTCACAGCGTTATGGGCGCGGGAGATGCTGTATAGCAGGCCTTTGGGGGAAAAAAGAAAATGTAAAAGAAAGTGAAAAAAAGGCTTGCTTTTTTCCGAAACATCCGTTATAATAGAGTACGTTGTCCGGGTGTGGCGCAGTTGGTAGCGCGCTTGACTGGGGGTCAAGAGGCCGTGAGTTCAAGTCTCGCCACTCGGACCATTTCACCGACCGCGGTGTTGAGCGAAAATGGCTTAACACCGCGGTTTTCTGCATACAAAAATCCCGGCCTGATGTGAATCGCCAGGCTGGGATGTTTTGTTTTAGTGCAGACCGCTGTGTGCATCGCAGGGGAGGGCTGCGGCGAGAGAAATAGAAAGCCTCCCTCCAACTTCCCACGCCCCCCCCGCTCCAGCCCATCCGCCCGGGCCTTGTACTGGGGCAGAAGCTGTGATAAGATAGGGAAAACAGCCGCCGCCCGGGCGGGGGAGGGACAGTCTATGGATAAAAGGAAGAGAAAGCGCTGGATCGTGCTGGCCGCCCTGTGTGCGCTGCTGGCTTGCCTGATCCCATACCTGCTTTGGGCCAACGCAGCCCTCACCGTCTCCCACGTGGAACTGGACCTGCTGCCCGGCGAGGGCAGCTTCACCATCGCCCAGGTCTCCGACCTGCACAACGCCGAGTTTGGCGGCGGCAACCGGGAGCTCTTGGCGATTTTAGAGGAGGCGGAGCCCGACCTCATCGCCATAACCGGCGACCTGATCGACAGCCGCCGTACCGACCCGGCCCCGGCCCTGGCTTTTTTGGAGGGCGCGGTGGAACTGGCCCCGGTGTGCTATGTCACCGGCAACCACGAGTTTCGGGTTTATGACGCCTACCAGGACTTGAAATCGCAGATGGAGGAGCTGGGGGTCATCGTGCTGGAAAACGAGGCTGTGGTGCTGGAGGCGGTCCCCCTTCGCGTCATCGGCCTGGACGACCCCTCCTTTGGTGTGAGAAGCGACCCCTCCGCCACCCCGGAACAAATTTTGCAGGGCGCCTTGACCGCCCTGGCCCCTCAGGCGGGGGAGGAGGACCTGCGCACGGTCTTGCTGGCTCACCGGCCGGAATACGTCGAGCTTTACGCCCAGCACGGCGCGGACCTGGTGCTCAGCGGCCACGCCCATGGCGGGCAGGTCCGCCTGCCCGGGGTCGGCGGCCTGTACGCGCCGGGGCAGGGATTCCTGCCCGCGTACACCAGCGGCCTGTACCAGATCGGCGGGACCAGCCTGGTGGTCAGCCGCGGCCTGGGCAACAGTCTGTTCCCCCTGCGTGTGAACAACCGCCCCGAGGTGGTGCTGGTAAAGCTGGCCTAACAACAGCATAGATGCGTAACTCCCGCTGCCCGGTGCAAAATCCGTGGAGCAGACAGCGGCCTAAAAATTTCCCAAAAAGGAGCGATCCCTGTGGACGACAGAACCGAGGTCCTTCGCAAAACACGGCAGCTGCTCCAGCTGTACCAATCTGGTAAATTGGGGGGCTCCACCATGCCGGAGGACAGCAACCCGGGCTTCCCAAGGGGCTCCAAAGAGAATTACACGTATTTTACCCTCCCCATGGCGCTGAACTATCAGCGGAATTCGTACAAACTCTGGGAGGCCGCCGCGGCGACAAGCAGCGACCCCGCGACGGCGGATGCTTTTGATATGGCTTCCGCGGCGGGTATGCCGGAGCAGCTTTTGCAAGAGAAGCTGACCCGCTACAACCTGGCGCTGCAGCGGAACAAACAGCCGGCCATCTGGCAAACCCTTTGCCGCACCTTCCACGAAGCCTATGGGGACCAGGTCCGGAACCTGTTCGAGGAGCAGGGGAGAAGCGTGAAACGGATCAAAGCCTGTATGAGCGCCCATAAAAAGCGATTTCCCTATCTTTCCGGCAATAAGATCATGAATTACTGGCTGTATGTCATGGAAAAGTATACAGACATGGTTTTCGTGGACCGGTGGGAGCTGACCATCGCCCCCGATACCCATATCATTCAGGCCAGCGAAAAGCTGGGCGTCATATCCCCCGAAGAAAGAGCTTCCTCCAAGGTGCAGGAGACGGTCGCCCGCGCCTGGGAGGCCATCCTGGCCGGGACAGAGCTGTGCCCCATCGATGTCCATACGCCGCTGTGGCTCTGGAGCCGCAGCGGGTTCGCTGAAAGGGTGGAGTGAAAAAGCGGGACATGACTTTTCCGCTCTTGTGAAGGGGCCAGCCCCCACGGGACCGGCTGCTTGTGACGCCCCCTGGACCAGAGGCCCTAGGCTGTCTAAGACGCTGCCGCGCAAAAATCCTCCCCCACACATCACGCACAAAAAAGGCCCCCTAGCAGCGCTAGGGGGCCTTCCTTGTCACTTTTTCAGCAGCTGGCCGGTCACTCCACCACCCTCCCATCCGTGGCGATGGTGACCACCTGCCAGGGGATGAACTTCCCGCTGTGCTGCAGGGCGGTGGTTGCGGCCCGCTGGATGCCCCCGCAGCAGGGCACATCCATGCGCGCGATGGTCAGGCTATTGATGTCGTTTTGGCGGATGATCTGGGTGAGCTTCTCCGTGTAGTCCCCCTCGTCCAGCTTGGGGCAGCCGATGAGCACCACCTTGCCCCGGATGAAGTCCTGGTGGAAATTGCCGTAGGCGTAGGCCGTGCAGTCCGCGGCGATGAGCAGGTGGGCCCCGTCGAAATAGGGGGCATTCACCGGGGCCAGCTTGATCTGTACCGGCCACTGGCGCAGCTGGGAGGAAACGACGGCCCCGGCCGGGGCGGGGCTCTCCTCCCGGTGGATGGCCCGGGACTGGCTGCCGGGGCAGCCGCAGGGGAGAGGGGCCTCCTCCTTTTTCCGGGCCAGATGGGCCTGCACCGCGGCCTCGTCGTAGGGGGCAGCCTCCCGCTGGGTAAAGGTGATGGCCCCGGTGGGGCAGGCGGGCAGGCAGTCCCCCAGGCCGTCGCAGTAGTCGTCCCGGATGAGCTGGGCCTTGCCGTTTACCATGGCGATGGCCCCCTCGTGGCAGGCGCTGGCGCAGGCGCCGCAGCCGTTGCATTTCTCTTGGTCGATGTGGATGATCTTCCGGACCATAATTTTTGGCTCCTTTCCTGTGTCCTCCTTGACTTTGTGACCCCAGTATACTAGAATGGTCGGGAAAAGTATGTTGTTATTCCAACAAAAGGAGAAAACCATGGGCGATTTTTCACTGGCTGGTTCCGCCCTGTTCGCCGGGGTGGAAAAAGAGGAACTGGGCCCCCTGCTCCAGAAGGTGGAGGCCAGGGAGCGGAGCTTCCAGCGGGGGGAGACGCTCCTCACCGCCGGGGAGCGGGCCCGGTCTATGGGATTGGTCCTGGCCGGGCGGGTCACGGTAGAGCACCACGACTTCTGGGGCAGCCGCAGCGTGCTGGACAGCCTGGGTCCGGGCAAAGTTTTTGCCGAGGCTTACGCCCTGCTGCCGGAGGAGCCCCTGCAGGTCAGCGTCACCGGGGCGGAGGCGGGGCAGGTGCTGTTCCTCGCTCCAGATAAACTGGCCCAGGACCCCCGCCTGCTGCGGAACCTGCTGCTCCTCACCGCGGAGAAGAACCTGCGCCTGTCCCGGCGCATCTTCCACACCTCCTCCAAGACCATCCGGGGGCGGGTGCTGTCCTACCTCTCCTTCGAGGCCGCCCGGAACGGCTCCCGGGAGTTTACTATCCCCTTTACCCGGCAGCAGCTGGCGGACTATCTGGAGGTGGACCGCAGCGCCCTGTCCCACGAGCTGGGCAACATGGCCCGGGAGGGCCTGCTGCGCACCCGGCGCTCCCACTTCGCCCTGCTGGAGCAACAGGACGGCAAAGAGTAAAAAAGAGCATCCCAGAGGATACCCACTGGGATGCTCGTTTTGTTTTGACTTGGGGACCTTACAGCTTGGAGTAGCCGTAGCCGTTGACCAGGGCGTCCACCTTCTGCTTGGCCTTGCACATGGGGCACTCGTGGTTGGGGTAGGTGGCATAGCCGGGCACATCCTCGGGGGTGAATACCGAGTGGACCTCCTGGCCCTCCACTGTGGGCTGGGCGCTGAAGATGGCGCACACGCCGGCGGTAGAGCCGCCGTAGTACTCCACGCACTCCATGGCCTTGCGCACGCTGATGCCCGTGGTCACCGAGGCGGTGAGGATGAGCACGTGCTTGCCCCGGATCATGGGCTGCAGGTTGTCCCGGAAAATCAGCTGGCTGGTGGTGTCGTACTCCGGGGTGGTGACGTAGATGGTCTGGTGGGCGTTGATGGAGACGAACCCGGCCCGGCTCAGCTCCTGGGCCAGGTAGGCCCCGATGATCTGGGTGCCGTCCAGGCAGAGGATGGTGTCCACAATGGTGGTGACCACATAGGGCTGCACCAGGGCCTTGGCGGCCAGCTCTGCCTCGCTTTGGCGGGTCTTCAGGGTGGTCATGTCCAGGTAGCAGTTGATGTGGGAATGGTTGGTGGCAAAATGGCCGTGGATGAGCTTCAGCGGCACGCCTCCATGCTTGGAGAGGATCTTGATAATGCGGTTTTCCATAGTGTTCTGACCTCCCTGCCGCCAGGCTGCATCATACAGGAAAGCGGCGTTTTTCTAATTATAGCAACTCTTACCGAAAAACTCAAGACTTGTTTTTAATTATTTAGAAATTTATTTCAAATAACGACAAAAAAGCGGCCCTAAGGGGCGATTTCGCCCCCCAGGGCCCTCTGTCTCAGCTGTTGTAATGGTGGCAGGTGGGGCAGGTGCTCTCGCCGGGGGGCAGGGGCGTGCCGCATTTTTGGCAGGTGGCGGGCTTTTCCCCGGGCTTCTCCTGGCTGCGGCGCCACTCCAGCAGCATGGCCTGCTGGTCCTCCAGGCGCTCCAGCACCTCGGTGAGGGCGAACAGGATCACCGCCAGCACCAGGCCCAGGACAATCCACACCACCAACAGCACCACCTCGCCGCCAAGCAGGCTCAGTATGCCCAGGACGGCTCCGCCCACCAGGGCCGCCCATCCCATATAATTGGTCACGGCTTTCATTTTCGTATCACTCCTATCGTCAGTGTTGGTCCCCCGGCCCGGGCCACAGGCAGCGCTTCAAATCTACCCGCCCGTCGGGGAGGAAGGTCACCCCCTCGGCCTCCAGCAGCTGGCGCTGAATTTCCTTTCCCCCAAAGGCCTCATCGCAGCACAGGGTCCCGTCCCGGTACAGCACCCGGTGGCAGGGCAGGCCTGATGGGGCCCGGTACATGGCCGCCCCCACAATCCGGGATGCCCGGGGGCTCCCGGCCAGCAGGGCCAGCTGGCCGTAGGTGGCCACCTTTCCCCGGGGGATCTGGGCCACCAGCTGGTAGACCCGCTCCGGCAGGGTGCTCATACGCCGGAATAGGCGCTGAAACCGCCGTCGATGGGCAGCACCACCCCGGTGATGAAGCTGGCCGCCTCTTTCGAGAGGAGGAACAGCACGCCGCCCACCAGCTCTTCCGCGTCGCCGAAGCGGGCCATGGGGGTGCCGGCCAAAATCTTCCCGGTGCGGGGGGTGGGGGTGCCATCCTGGTGGAACAGCAGGGCCCGGTTCTGGTTGGACACCAACAAGCCAGGGGCGATGGCGTTCACTCGGATGCCCGTGCCCGCGAAGTGCACCGCCAGCCACTGGGTGAAGTTGCTCACCGCGGCCTTGGCCCCGGAGTAGGCGGGGATCTTGGTCAAAGGCGTGTAGGCGTTCATGGAGGAGATGTTGAGGATGGCCCCCTCCTTCTTCTCCAGCATGTCCTGAGCAAAGACCTGGGTGGGCAGCAGCACCCCCAGGAAGTTCAAGTTGAACACAAACTCCACCCCGGCGGGCTCCAGGTCGAAGAAGCTCTTCACCTCCGGGTCCAGCAGGTCCCCGTCCTCGTAGTACTCCTTGTCCGTGGTGGCCCGGGGGTTGTTGCCCCCCGCCCCGTTTAATAGAATGTCGCATGTGCCGAAGTCCCGGTGGATCTGCTCCCTTGCGGCCTGGCAGCTCTCCTTGCTCAGGCAGTCGCAGGGGTAGCCCTTGGCATCAAAGCCCTCGGCGGCGATTTCACCGGCCACCTTTTTCACAGCCTCCTCGTTGATGTCCAGCAGGGCCACCTTGGCCCCGCACTGGGCCAGGGCCCGGGCGAACATGCTGCACAGCACGCCCCCCGCCCCGGTGACCACCGCCACCTTGCCGGTCAGGTCGATGGAAAAGGGTAACTTTATCATAGGTATCGTCCTTTCTTTTCTTTTTATTTCAGCCCAAAATAGGCGGCGGCGTTGCCATAGCAGATGTCCCGCACCATGGGGCCGATGAGGTCATAGTCCTGGGGGATCTCCCCGTCCTCCATCCACCGGCCCAGCAGGCCGCAGAGCACCCGGCGGAAGTACTCGTGCCGGGCGTAGGAGAGGAAGCTCCGGGAGTCGGTGAGCATGCCGATGAACCCGGAGAGCAGCCCGGTGTTGGCCAGGGCCTTCATCATCTTCACCATGCCGTCCTTGTGGTCGGAGAACCACCAGGGCGCCCCCAGCTGCATCTTCTGGGGGAAGGTCCCCTGCTGGAAGGCCCCCAGCACGCTTGCCAGCTTGTCGTCGTCGCAGGCGTTCAGGGAGTAGATCACCGCGGGGGGCAGCTCGTCCGTCTTGTCCAGGGCGTCGAACAGGGCGGCCATGGAGGCGGCGCTGACCCCGTCCCCCACACAGTCGAAGCCTGCGTCCGGCCCGGTGCAGGGGAACATCCGGGAGTTGGTGTTGCGCAGCACCCCAAAGTGGAGCTGCATCACAAAGCCCGTCTTCTTGTACAGCCGGCCCAGGCTCAGGAGCAGCTGGGTCTGGTAGGCGTTCTGCTCGGCGGGGGAGAGGGCCTCCCCGGCCAGGGCTTTGACAAAGGCGGCCTCCGCCTCCTGCCGGGTGCCTGTGGTAAAGTCGGGGGACTGCAGGCTCTGGTCGGCGATGAGGCAGCCCCGTTCCTGAAAGTAGGCGGCCCGCTGGGCCAGGGCCTCCTCCAGGTCGCCCAGGGCGGCGATTTTCCTGCCGGTGACCTCCCCCAGGCGGGCCACCCAGTCCCGGAAGCTCACCTGCTCCGGGTGCAGGGCGGTCTCCGGCCGGAAGGCGGGCAGCACCTTCACCGGGAAGCTGCCGTCAGCGGCCAGGGCGGCGTGGTGCTCCAGGGTGTCCGCCGGGTCGTCGGTGGTGCACAGGGCCTTCACGTTGCTCTGGCAAATGAGCCCCCGGGCGGAGAAGCTCCCCTCCCGCAATTTGGCGTTGCAGGCCTCCCAAATGGCGGGGGCGCTCTTTTCGCTGAGAAGTTCCTCCACGCCGAAGTAGTTTTTCAGCTCCATGTGGGTCCAGGCGTACAGGGGGTTGCCCACGCTCTTCTCCACGGTGCGGGCCCAGGCCAAAAATTTCTCGTAGGGGTCCCCGTCCCCGGTGATGAGCTCCTCGGGCACGCCGTTTGCCCGCATGAGCCGCCACTTGTAGTGGTCGCCCCCCAGCCACACCTGGGTGATGGTCTCAAACCGGGCGTCCTCCCGGATCTCCTGGGGGCTCAAATGGCAGTGAAAGTCGAAAATGGGCTCCTGCGCCGCGAAGCCGTGGTACAGCCGGCGGGCGGCCTCGGTCTGCAGCAGAAAGTCCGGGTGGATATAGGGTCGCATGGCGGTTCCTCCTTCGATGATGCTCTGGCTTTATTGTACCGTATTGGGAAAAAATTACAAGATAAAACCGCGGCTTTTTTCACGATTCGGGCAACATTTCCCGAAAAAACGGGTCCCTTCCGCCCCCGCCAGCGAGAAACTCTTGATTTTTGGGCCCATCTCGTCTATAATGGGTTTAGCAAAAATTTACCCCCCGGGAGGCTATCACCATGCTTGTATCCGCGAAAGCTATGCTCGACAAGGCCAAGGCCGGCAAATATGCCGTCGGCCAGTTCAACATCAACAACCTGGAGTGGACCAAGTCCATCCTCCAGACCGCCCAGGAGTGCAACTCCCCTGTGATCCTCGGCGTGTCCGAGGGCGCCGGCAAGTACATGTGCGGCTTCAAGACCGTGGCCGCCATGGTCAAGGCCATGGTAGAGACCCTGAACATCACCGTGCCCGTGGCCCTGCACCTGGACCACGGCTCTTACGAGGGCGCCCTGAACGCCATGGAGGCCGGGTTCTCCTCCGTCATGTTCGACGGCTCCCACTACCCCATCGACGAGAACATCGAAAAGACCAAGGAGATCATCCGCATCGCCGGTGAGAAGGGCATCTCCGTGGAGGCTGAGGTAGGCGCCATCGGCGGCGAAGAGGACGGCGTTGTGGGCGGCGGCGAAGTGGCCGATCCCGACGAGTGCAAGATGATCGCCGACCTGGGCGTGGACATGCTGGCTGCCGGTATCGGCAACATCCACGGCGTGTACCCCGACAACTGGCAGGGCCTGAACTTCGACGTGCTGGCCAAGATCCAGGAGAAGACCGGCACCATGCCCCTGGTGCTCCACGGCGGCACCGGCATCCCCGCCGAGATGGTGAAGAAGGCCATCACCCTGGGCGTCTCCAAGGTGAACGTGAACACCGAGTGCCAGCTGGCCTTCGCCGCCGCCACCCGGAAGTACATCGAGGCCGGCAAGGACCAGCAGGGCAAGGGCTTCGACCCCCGCAAGCTGCTGGCTCCCGGCGCCGAGGCCATCAAGGAGACCGTGAAGGAGAAGATGGAGCTGTTCGGCTCTGTGAACAAGGCCTGAGCCTCCTGCCGCCTATCTAAATAACAGGAAACACACCAGGCCGGTGCGGCACACGCCGCACCGGCCTCTGTTCTGCCCTGGTGGGGGAGAGGGGCGGTTTTTCCCGGGAAATGGGTGCCCCTTTCCCCACCAAGGCCCGATTTTCATCGCGTTCTTGTAATTTTCTCCCTGTTATGCTATACTATCCATAAATAGGGCCTTCCGGCAGCAGGCCGGGGTTGGCCCACCTGGCTTGAGAGTGGAGAAAACGCTATGGAAACCAGACTGTGTACAAACTGTTTTGCCGCCCTGCCCGCGGGGCAGGGGGAGACCTGCCCGGTGTGCGGCTGGGACAACAGCAGGGCCCAGATCCCCGAGGGGCTGCCCTGCCATACGGTGCTGGCCGGACGGTACGAGATCGGCCGGGCCAAGGCGAGAAACGGCGAGGGCATCACCTACGCGGCCCTGGACCTTGCCACCAAAAAGGCGGTGGAGGTCCGGGAGTTTTTCCCCATGTCTTTGGCCGTCCGGGACCGGGACGGCCTGGCCGTCCTGGCCGAGGCGGGGCAGGACGCCGCCCTCTCCCGGTACCTGGACGACTTTGTGGAGCTGTCCAAGGGCATCAGCCGCCTGCGGGAGATCAGCGTGGTCCAGACGGTGCAGGACATCTTCGAGGAGAACTACACCGCCTACACCGTGTACGAGGCGGTGCCCTCCGTTTCTCTGCGGCGCTTTGTGGAGAACGCCGGGGGCAAGCTCTCCTGGAACGAGGCAAACCAGCTGTTCCAGCCGGTGCTCTCCGCCCTGGGCCTGATGAACTCTTTGAACCTGCCCCATTTGGGCGTCTCCCCCGAGACGCTGCGGGTCACCCGGGAGGGCCACCTGCTCCTCACCGGGTTCTCCATCCAGGCGGCCCGGCAGGTGGGCACCCCCCTGCTGGAGGAGCTGTACCCCGGCTGCGCGGCCATCGAGCAGTACGACCCCAAGGCCGCCTGCGGGGAGGTCAGCGACGTGTACGGCTTTACCGCCACCCTGCTCTACGCCCTCACCGGCCAGCTGCCCCAGGAGGCCCCCCAGCGCCTGAAGGACCAGCGGCTCATGATCTCCCGGGAGGTATTGAAGTCCCTGCCGCCCTTCGCGGTGACGGCCATCGCCAACGGGCTGCAGGTGCGCCAGTCCGCCCGGACCGGCAGCTTCCAGCGCTTTAAGACAGAGCTGGCGGCAGCCCCCGCCATCGTCAACGAGGTGGACGAGACCGCGGCCATCCGCCGCCTGCCCCCGGTGGAGCTGGATCTGCCCAAAAACCGGGGCCTGCCCCCGGTGGTGTGGCTCATTGGCTCCTGCGCCATCACCCTGGTGGCCCTGGTCATCATCGCTTCTATGTGGCTGGGGGAGCGTGGCATGTCCTTCGGGGACATCCAGAAGATCTTCCAGGACAGCAGCGCCGCCTCCCAGACCTTCGAGGTGCCCAACATGGTCAACGAGAGCTACGAGGAGTGGGAGCAGAAGCTGGCAAACGGCGAGTACGACTTCACCCTAAAGGTCTCCACCGAGGAGTTCAGCGACACCGTGGAGGAGGGCCACATCATCAGCCAGAGCCCCTTCTCCGGGGAGCCCATCGCCCCCGGCGACACTGTTTTGGTGACCGTGAGCCGGGGCAGCGCCACCCGGACCCTGCCCGCCTTCGATGGCATCAGCTTTGCCACCCTGCAGGAGGCCCTCACCGCCGACGGCTTTTCCCCGGTGCGGGTGGATGAGCCCAGCGACGACATCGAGGTGGGCTACGTCATCCGCTACCAGGACCACAACGCCGGCGACTCCCTGGACTACGGCTCCACCGTCACCGTGGTGGTGAGCACCGGCCCGGCTTCCGGCGACGGGGGTGTCGGCGACACCGCCCCTGCCCAATAAAATCGCGTTTCCCATCAGCGGGACCGGCCTGTGCCGGCCCCGCTTTTTCGCGCCCTTCTTTCCGTCCAGCGGGCCTCCGCCAGGCACAGGCACCGCCATCCCCCGGCGAAAAGGGCCCCGCCCAGCGCTGTCTCCCCCACAAGCGGCAAACAAGGGTGGTCCAGGGCGGCCCCGCCCAGCAGAGCCCGGCCCAGCAGCACCGAGCCCGCCGCCCAGCCCAGGGGCAGCGCCACGTGCCACACCAGCGACAGCCGCAGGCTAGTCACCTTCAGCAGCCTGCGCAGGCTTAAAGCGGCGTTGAAGATGGTGCTGAAAAACAGGATGGCCACGTAGCTCTCCATGCCGTAAAACCGCAGAAGGCACAGCACCAGCACCACCCGGAGGAAGGAGTCGGCGAAGTTGTACTTCATGGAGTTGAGCTGTTCGTCCATACCCTTTAGCAGGCTGTCTACTACCACATCCAGGTAGAGGAGGGGCGCCAACGGGGCCAGCAGCCGCAGGTAGGCCCCGGCGCTCCCGCTGCGGTAAAAGGCCGCGCCCCAGCTGTCCCCAAAGACAAAAAACAGCGCCGCGAAGAACAGCCCGAAGGCCAGGGCCCAGCGCACCGCCTTCCCGGCGATGTAGGCCACCGCCTTTTTGTGGCGCAGCTCCCGCTCCCGGGCGATCTTCGGGATGAGCAGGGAGGCGAAGGAGGTGAGGAAGCTGGAGGGGAAGTACAGCATGGGCATGGCCATGCCCTGCAGCAGCCCGTACTGGGACAGCGCCGCCCCCCGGGCCAGGCCGAACTTCTGCAGCTCCCGGGGGATGAGCAGGTTCTCACCGGTATTCAGCAAGCTCCTGGCCGCGGAGCTGAGAGTGCAGGGCAGGGCGATGTGGCACAGGCCCCGCAGCACGCCCCGGGCCCTTTCCCGGCCGGGGGCGTTGCGCTGCAGGCTGCGGCGGTAGGCCGCCCAGCTGGTGAGGAAGGACGTGGCCTCCCCCAGGGTGGAGGCCGCCATGGCCGCCAGGCAGGCAGCCTGGATGCCCTGGGGCGCGAAGTGCCAGAACAGGAATACCGTGGCCAGAATGGTCAGAATCTGCTCCAGCGTGTCAGAGGCCGCGGTGGAGAGGGATTCATCCACCGCCAGAAAGTAGCCCTTCATGCAGGTGCACAGGGACATAAAGGGCAGCCCCACCCCCAAAATGCGCAGGCAGGGGGCAGCCGCCCGGTCCCCTAAAAAGAGGGCGGCGGCGGGCTCCGCCAGAAAAAACAGGCCCAGGGCGATCCCCAGGCTGATGGACAGGCAGAAGGCGAAGCACCGGGCCACCGTAGAGCGTATCACCTCCCGGCGTCCGCTGGCGAGGGCCGCCGACACCATGCGGGTCACCGCCAGGCTGATGCCCGAGGTGGACAGGGTGACCGTAAGGGCGAAGATGGAGAAGATCAGCTGGTACAGCCCCATGCCCGCCGCCCCCAGCTGCTGGGAGAGGTAGGAGCGGTACCCCATATTGGTGACCCGCAAAAACAGGGACACCCCGGTGAGGGCCGCCCCCTGGAGGAAGAATTTTTTCTTGGTCATGGGCCCTCCCCGTTGCAAACCCGTGGAAAATACGGTACAATGGAACAACTTACAGAGAACAGAGGTGTATGAAAATGGCGGAAAATTGGACGGAGATCAAGATCCAGGTGCCGGCCCCCCAGGCGGACCTGGCCGGGGACATCGCCAACATGGTGGTGCCCTACGGCATCTATATGGAGGATTACTCCCACTTAGAAGAGGAGGCCATGGAGATCGCCCACATCGACCTGATCGACGAGGAGCTGCTGCAGAAGGACCGGGACCACGCGATGGTCCACGTGTACATCAGCCCCGAGGAGAACCCGGCGGAGGCGGTGTCCTACCTGGAGGAGCGGTATAACGCCCTGGGCATCGACCACACCATCACCCTGGACAGCTGCGTAAAAGAGGACTGGATCAACAACTGGAAGAAGTATTTCCACCCCATCCCCGTGGGGGAGAAGCTCCTCATCCGCCCCCTGTGGGAGGAGGCCTGCGACCCCCAGGGCCGGGTGGTGCTGGACCTGGAGCCCGGCCTGGCCTTCGGCACCGGCACCCACGAGACCACCCGCCTGTGCCTGGAGCTGCTGGAGAAGTACCTGGTCCCCGGCTGCGACTTCCTCGACATGGGCTGCGGCAGCGGCATCTTGGCGGTGGCCGCCCTGCTGCTGGGGGCCAAATCCGCGGTGGGGGTGGACATCGACCCCCTGGCCGTAAAGACCGCGGTGGAGAACGCCAACACCAACAAGGTGGGGGAGAGGTTCACCGGTATCTGTGGCAACCTGGCGGAGAAGGTGACAGGCAAATTCCAGCTGGTGGCGGCCAATATCGTGGCGGACATCGTCATCCTGCTGAGCAAAGACGCCCCCCGCTTCCTGGAGAAGGACAGCGTGTACCTGGTCAGCGGCATCATCGACACCCGGGAGCAGGACGTGCTGGACGCCATCGGCGACACCTTCCAGGTGCTGGAACGCAGGGAGGAGAAGGGCTGGGTCGCCATGGCCCTGAAAATGAAATAAGCCGGCCATAGCCCCAGCCAAACAGAACTTATGTAAACTTGAAGAGGAGGGAGACCCATGAAACAGTTTGAGACACAGCGCCTACGCTTGCGCCCCTGGCGGCTGGAGGACCTGGAGGACTTCAACCACTACTGCCGGGACCCGGAGGTGGGCCCCAACGCGGGCTGGAAGCCCCACGAGAGCCTGGAGGAGTCCCGGGCCATTTTGGAGGACTGGCTCCGCCCCGACCAGGAGGACGAGCTGTGGTGCATCGAGGAGAAGGAGAGCGGCAAAGCGGTGGGCTCCGTCGGCCTCCACAGCGACGGCCGCCGTTCTGGCGTGCCCGGCTGCAAGATGCTGGGCTACGTCCTGGCCCACTTCTGCTGGGGCCAGGGCTACATGACCGAGGCCGTGGCCCCGGTGATCGACTACGCCTTCCGTGAGGAAAAACTGCGGCTGCTCGCGGTGAACCACTTCAGCTTCAACCAGCGCTCCCGGCGGGTCATCGAGAAAAGCGGCTTCCAGTACGAGGGCACCCTGCGCCAGGGGGCCGTCCTCTACGACGGACGGGTGGCGGACCTGTGCTGCTACTCCCTCTTGGCCTGGGAGTACCGTTTGCGGGAGGCCAAAAAGCAGGGCCTCACCCTGCGGCTCCCCGAGGACCTGCCCCAGGGGGAAGTGACCGGCTTCGAAACCACCTGGCAGGGGAACCCCAACCCCGCTGCCGCCTTCCTGCGGGGAAAGCCCTACGACCAGTGGCTGGGGGAGAAAATCACCGCCCGGACTCAGCCGCCCCAGGGTCTGGTGCCCTCCACCCTCTACTACCTGGTGGACAGGGAGGGCCATGTGGCCGGCGCCCTGGACCTGCGCCATTTTCTCAACCAGGGCCTGCTGGAGTTTGGCGGCCACATCGGCTACGGCATGTCCCCCGCCTACCGGGGACGGGGCTGGGCGCCCCTGATGCTGGCCCTGGGCCTGGAGAAGGCCAAGGCCCTGGGCATCACCCGGGCCCTGGTCACCTGCGACGACGACAACCTCCCCTCCGCCGGCACCATCGAGGCCTGCGGCGGCGTGCTGGAAAACACTGTCCTGGAGGAGGGCAAGCCCCTCCGCCGGTACTGGATCGACCTGTGACCACACAAAAAAAGAGCGCCTGGGCCTCCCGGCCCGGGCGCTTTTTCGTATCCTTACAGCTTCGCTTTCCCCAGCACCTCCCGGCGGGTGGTGCCGGTGACCGTGCCGGTGAAGAAGTCCGAGGCCTTCCGCAGGTCCCCGGGCTCCAGGGGGCTGTCCGGGGCGGCCCCGGCGGGGAGCAGGTGCTGCTGTGCGCACCAGTGCAGGGCCCCTGCGTAGCGGTGGGCAAAGCTCTTGTCCCCCTCCTTCAGCTTCCGGATGCGCAGGTCCACCGCCGCTTCCCGGGGCGCCAAAAGCATGGCCAGCTCCCCCCGGGTCATGGGGCTGTCCAGCCGCAGGGTGTTGTCGCTGTAGGCGATGGCCCGGTTCTTTTGGAGCTCCCGCAGGTGCTCAAAGTCCTTGTCCTCCGCGCCCACGTCAGCAAAGGGGGAGCGCTCCAGCAGCTCTGCCACGGTGATCACCCGGTACCCGGCTTTCTCCAGCAGCTCCAGGTGCTGCCGCAGGCCAAAGGCCACCGGGGTGCGCAGGGCCATGTTGTAGCCGTCCTTCTGGAAGATAATCTGCCCGCAGAAAAAGCCTTCGTCCTGCTCCAGAGCCTTGCGCAGGGGGTCCACCATCTCCCGTACCTCTGCCTGCTGCACATCCCCGGTCTTGGCGGGCAGCCACCCCTGGCCGTCAAAGGAGGCCGCCAGGTACTGGTAATCCATCATGGCGCAGGCGTCGTAAGCGGTAAAGGTCCCGTCGATGTTGTCCACGTAGTGGGGGGGCCGGGTCATGGTCATGGTATAGCCGTGTTGGTCCCGCAGCAGGCTGTGGAGCCGGTCCATGTCCGCCACCACCGCGTCCAGGTCCCCCTGGAACTGCCGCTTGCCGTAGACGTAGGGCTTCTTCCCGAAGATGATGTGCCGGTACCCGTGGTTGGTGATCTGGTGCCCCTCGTTTACAATGCGGTCGATGAGCCGGGGGCAGTTGGCCGCCCCGCCCTTTTTGTCCTGGCCGAACTCCGGGTAGTGGTCGAAGGCCGTGCCGCCCCAGGTGGGGGTGCCGGGGCCGCCGCACACGTCCGGGTAATTCTCCGAGGTGTCCCCCACCACGTCGAACACGCCCTTGGCCCCGAAGTCTTTCAGGGTATCCAGCAGTACGTCGGTGAGGGCCTCGCCCCCGAACTGGTCCGGCGCGCAGGGCAGGTCCATGGGGCCGTCGTCAAAGGTCATGGCGCAGACCTTCTCGCTGGTCTTTACCCGCTCGATGCGCCGCACGTAGGAGATGAGGGGCTTGGGGGTGGGGAAGAGAGTGTTTTTCGCCAGGCGCTTCAGCTTTTTGCCCAGCTTGATCCAGGTGGATTCCATGGCTTCTATCCTTTCGTTTCTGGTTTCGGTGCGATTTTCGTCCGCAGGTCCCGGGCCTGGCACAAGGCCCAAAAGGCCAGCCAGCGGGCCCAGGCATAGGGGGAGGCCCCGGCCTTTTGCAGCTTGATCTTTTGGCTTTGGGCGATAAGGGCGTTCCCACAGGGGGCGGTGTCCCAGCCGGTGACGGCCCGGGCCGCCAGGGCTTGCCGCAGGGCGGGCAGGCTTTTCTCCTCACATCGCACCGTGAGCCACGCCGTGCCCACCTCCTGGGGGAGATGGGCGTCGCTGCCCGCGGTGACTACCCCCTGGGGGAACAGCGCCTCCGCCGCCTGTTCCGCCAGCCGGTTGGCGCTGGCCCGCTTTTTGGTGGCCCGCCGGTTGCAGACTTCTATGCCGTCCAAAAGGGGCGCCATCTCCCGGAGCATCGCCGAGCGCTCCTCCACGGTTTGGGCCGTGCTCTGGAAGGGGTGGGCCAGCACCGCCAGCCCCCCGCAGTCCCTGATGTGTCCCACCGCTTCCTCAAAGGGCAGCCGCCGCCCAGGGGAGGGGGGGCAGGGCCGCTCCAAAAACAGCCCCAGCAGGTGGCCCTTGTCCGTGGTGTACTCGATGCCTGGCACCAGCAGCACCCCGTCCCGCTCTGGTTTTGCGAAGATGTCCTCCTCCGGGGGCAGGTCGTGGTCTGTCAGGGCGATAAAGTCCAGCCCGGCCCGGTTTGCCGCCGCCACAAGGGCGGCAAGCTCCGCCCGGCTGTCCGGGGAACGCCCGGTGTGCACGTGCAGGTCGCCGCGAAGCTCCATCTCAGTCCCCTCCCTTTCCCAGGGCGTTTTTCAAATACCGGAAGAAGGGCCTGGGGTCATCGCAGGAGAACACCCCGTCCTTCACCCGGGGGTTCAATAAATCTACCAGCCCCCGCAGACCCCGGCCCGGCTGCCCCTGGCGGAGATACCCCAGGCAGGCCAGGCCGTCGTTTAAGACGAACTGCATCCGCACCCCGGTCTTGTACCCGGGCCCCTGGATCAAGGGGAGCTCCTCGCCCAGGCTGGCCCGGACATAGTCCCGGGCTAACGGCGCGCCGCACTTATAGGTGAGGGGAAAGCTCCCCCACACCCGGGGGTTGATCTCTAAGAGTTTCCCCCCCTTGAACTCCACCATAGCCAGGCCCACAAAGCCCAGCCCCTGCAGGAGCTTTACGGCGTGCTCCACCAGGTCCCCGTCCCACACGCTCTCGCAGCAGGAGGAGGGCCCGCCCTGGGTGGGGTACTCCCGCACCCGGCGGTGGCACAGCACCGACACCGGCCGGCTCTTTCCGTCCATCACCAGGGAGACCCCCACCGCCTCCCCGGTGAGCAGCTCCTGCACCACAGGCTGGGGGTCGTACCGGGCCATGGCCTCCCAGGCCGCCCAGAACCCTGCCGGGTCGTAGGCCTTCCGGTAGCGCTCCTCCGCATGCAGGCCGAACTTCTCCCCGCACCGGGGTTTTACCACCACGGGGAAGGCCTCTGGCAGCGCCCCGCCGGGGCAGGGGTATTCCTTGGGCGCCGGCACCCCCAGGGACCGGGCCAGCTCCCCCACCCGGCGCTTGTCGTTGGCGGCCTCCAGCACCTCCGGGGGAGAGACCAAAAACCTGGCGTGCCCCTCCAGCGCCTCCCGGTGTTCCGCCAGCTGGGCCAGGGTGGCCGCCCCCACGGGGAACACCACCGGGGCCGCGCCGAACTCCTCCCCCAGGGAATCGCACACCTGGGCCAGCAGCTCCGGGTATTTTTCGTCCTTGGCGGAGCAGGGGAGTACCACCCGCTTTTTCACATATTTCGAGGCGAAGGCCGCCGGGGCGCCCCCATCCCCCTGGGTGTGGAGGGCGGCGACGGGATAGCCCGCCCGCCCCAAAGATTGCACCGCGGCCAGGGAAGCCCGGTATCTGGTGTCCGTCACCAGGACGGGAGGATGGGAAACAGTCATGGCGGCCTCCTTTCCCGCGCCAAAGCACAGCGCGGCATACGTTCTTTGATAAGATTACAACAGACTGGGGAAGAAAGCAAGCACTTCCTGCAAAATTGCGTCCACCAGCCCCGTCCCGGCCCCCGGGAATGGCCGGTTTGTGTCCCTTTTGAAAACTTTTTGTAACAGCCCAACATCCGGCCCGGTTCTGTCGGGTAACCCTACCCCGGGCCCCTGTCTGTTGGTTGTGCTTTCCCCGCCTTTCCCTTACAATAGAGGTACAGAGAGGAATCAAGGGAGACAGCGGCAAGGAGGCGCGCGGTATGGAAAAAACCTATCTCGTCACCGGGGCCTGCGACCCTTTGGGCGGCACCCTGGTGCGGCTGTTAGAGCGCACCGGCGCACAGGTGCGGGGGCTGCGGCTCCCCAGTGAACAGGCCCGGGACCGGGCCCATGTGACTTATTACCCCGGCGACGTGCGGGACCGGGACAGCCTGCGGCCCCTGTTCCGGGGCCTGGCGGTCCGGGAGGTGGTGGTGTTCCACACCGCCGCCATCGTGGACATCTCCGGGGAGGTCACCCCCCAGATGCGCGACGTGAACGTAAACGGCACCAAGAACATCCTGGCCCTGTGCCGGGAGTACGGGGTCAAGCGGCTGGTGTACGTCAGCTCTGTCCACGCCATCCCGGAGAAGGACGGCTACGCCGTGCTCCGGGAGGTGGACAGCTTCTCCCCCCAGCAGGTCACCGGGGGCTACGCCAAAACCAAGGCCGAGGCCACCCAGGCGGTGCTGGACGCCGCCGCCCAGGGCCTGGACGCGGTAGTGGTCCACCCCTCCGGCATTTTGGGCCCCTTCGACGGGGCCGGGAACCACTTGGTGCAGCTGGTGAAGGAGTATGCCGGCGGGAAGCTCCCGGCCTGCGTCAAAGGCGGGTACGACTTCGTGGACGTGCGGGACGTGGCCGCCGGCTGCCTGGCCGCCGCGGAGAAGGGGAGGAGCGGCCAGTGCTACATCCTCTCCAACCGCCACTACGAGGTGAAGGAGGTGCTGGCCATGGCGAAAACCCTGTGCCACGGCCGGCGGCTGCCGGTGCTGCCCATGTGGATGGCCCAGGCGGCGGAGCCCCTCCTGGGCTGGGTGGCCAAGGTGAAAAAGCAGCGGCCCCTGTACACCAAGTACTCCCTGTACACCCTGCGCAGCAACGACCGGTTCGACCACGGCAAGGCCACGGCAGAGCTGGGCTACCGCCCCCGGGACCTGCGCCAGACCGTCCGGGACACCCTGCGCTGGCTGGCGAAAAAACCGGTGCCGGAAGTCTGACACCTGCAAGAGCGCAAAAAAGTCCCCCCGTAAATTACGGGGGGACCCTTTTGTTGTTACAGGTTTTCCTTCAGCCAGGCGATGTCCTCTTTCAGGCAGGTGATGCGGTCCTTGCCGCCGTAGCTGGCCTCGCGCTCCACCACGTAGAGCACGCCGTCCCGCTGGGCGTCGGCAGCGGCTTTCACCGCTTTCCAGTCCACAATACCCGTCCCCTGGGGGACATTCAGCTTCTCCCGCTCCTGCATCATCTTGATGAATTCAGGGGGGACGATAGGCTTGCCATCGGCGTCCAGCTCGAACTTCATGGGGGGGTCATACCGGGAGGCGGGCTTGTCCGCGCCGATGACCGCGCCGTTCTCCTTGATGTGGATGGCGGCGATGCGCCCCGCGTGCTGCTGGATGTAGGCCACCGGGTCAATGCCCGCGGCGGAAGCCCAGCCGCAGTCGATCTCAAACGCCACAGTCTCGGGGTCCGTGTTCTCCATGAGCACGTCCATCAGGTACTTGCCGTCCACCTGGTAAAATTCCCCGGTGTGGTTGTGGTAGCCGATGGTGATCCCATACTGCTTGGCAATCTGGCCGAATTTGTTCAGGTCCTCGGCTGTCTCCTTGGCCTCCTCGATGGTGTTGAAGGCGGCCATGGGGCAGGCCACGTACTTCACGCCCAGCTTGGCCAGATAGGGCAGGTCCTGCTCCATGAAGTTGAACGCCACATGGGCGGAGACTGCCTTCACCCCGGCCTCATCCAGGGCTTTCTGTACGTCCTCCACCGGGATCTCCTCATACCCGCGGGCAAACTCCACACCGGAATAGCCCATCTCCCCAGCGGCCTTGATCTTCTCCAGCAGGGAGAGGGGGCAGTCGAACCCAAAGGAGTACAGCTGTAAATTGACGTTTTCCATACCTTACGCCCTCAAAACAGCGCGGCCCGGCTTAGAAGTAGACAGGCTTGCCGGTCTTGGAGGACTGATAGATGGCATCCAGGATCTTGGTGACCACGAAGGCCTGGTCGGCAGTGACGAACAGCTCGCCCTCGCCGCGCAGGGCCTTGACCCAGATCTCGTGCTCCTTGGAGACGGGAGCGGGGCCCTGGGAGAAGCCGGGGATGTAACCGGCGATCTTCTTGCCTACCATGGTGATGGCGGGCTGGCTGGCCACAACATGGTTCAGACGGACCTGGCCGGTCAGGGTGTCCAGACCGCCCTTGGTGCCGCACAGCAGGGTGTGGGCCTCGTTGTCGGCGCCGGCGCCCTCAGCCATGTTGATGGCCCAGGCAGCGCGCAGGTTGATGACAGCGCCGTTCTTCATCTTGATGTGGCCTACCGCGGAGTCCTCCACGTCGTAGGTCTTGTTGTTCCAGTTGTCCTGGTTGCCCATGTAGTTGACCTGGCCCTGATACTCGGGGTCCAGCAGCTGGCCCAGCTTCTCAAAGGAGGTGCCCACTACATAGTCCACGTCGTAGTTGTTCATCAGGAACAGGGTGAGGTCCAGAGCATGGGTGCCGATGTCGATCAGGGGACCGCCGCCCTGCTTGGACTTGTCGGTGAACACGCCCCAGGTGGGAACGCCGCGGCGGCGGAGATAGGTGGCCTCGGCATAGTACACATCGCCCAGCCAGCCGTCGTCAACGACCTTCTTCGCGACCTGGTTCTCGGGGAAGTGGCGGTACTGGTAGCCGATGGTCAGCATCTTGCCGGTGCGGTCACGGGCCTCCAGCATCTTCTGGGCGTCGGCGGGGGTAGCGGCCATGGGCTTCTCGCACAGCACGTGCTTGCCAGCCTCCAGGGCAGCCACGGTGATCTCGCAGTGGGCCACGTTGGGGGTCAGAACATGCACAGCGTCGATGGTGGGGTCGGCCAGCAGCTCGTGGTAGTCGGTGTACACCTTGGCGTCGGGGGTGCCGTACTCCTTGGCGGCCTTCTCAGCGCGCTCGGGGATCAGGTCACAGAACGCGACCAGGTCAACGTACTCCTTCTGCTGGGCCATGCCGGGCAGGTGCTTGCCGTTGGCGATGCCGCCGCAGCCAATAAAGCCGATCTTCAATTTTGCCATTGGGGATCTCCTCCTATTTCTTCACATACGGGGCCGTATGCTGTATTATACCTACATTCTAGTACAAACTTTGGAAATTGTAAAGGTGTTTTTCAGCAAAATAGATTACTTTATTAGAATTTTATCTTGAAAACGCCCTCAATACTGGCGGCCCCAGTACACCATGTGCTTGGCAGGCTTGCCGCAGCACACGCACACGTCGGAGAGATGCTCCTCCTCAAAGGGGATGCACCGGCTCTTCACGCCGCCGGTGTCCTCCTTGATCTTGTCCTCGCAGGCGCTGTCCCCGCACCACATGGCCTTGATGAACCCGGGCTTGTTCTGGGCGGTGTCCAGAAACTCCTCGTAGGTAGTGGCGGTAAAGGTCTTTTCCTCCAGGTTCTTCAGGGCCCGCTGGTACATGGCGTCGTGCAGGTCCTGTAGGCCCTGCTCCACCGCGGCCTCCAGCTGGTCCAGAGAGACGAACTGCTTCTCCCGGGTGTCCCGGCGCACCAGTACGCACTGGTTGTTCTCCATGTCCTTGGGCCCGATCTCCACCCGCAGGGGCACGCCCTGCATCTCGTACTGGGCAAACTTCCAGCCGGGGGAGTTGTCGCTGTCGTCCAGCTTCACCCGGTATTTGTCCGCCAGGCGGTCCCGCAGCTCCGCGGCCTTCTCCAACACCCCGGGCTTGTGCTGGGCCACCGGGACGATGGCCACCTGGATGGGGGCGATCTTCGGGGGCAGCACCAGGCCGCTGTCGTCCCCGTGGACCATGATGACCGCGCCGATCAGCCGGGTGCTCATGCCCCAGGAGGTCTGGTAGGGGTGGTGCAGGCCGTTGTCCCGGCCGGTGAAAGTGATGTCGAAAGCCTTGGCGAAGCCGTCCCCAAAATAGTGGGTGGTGCCGCCCTGCAGGGCCACGCCGTTGTGCATCATGGGCTCCAGGGTGTAGGTGGCCTCGGCGCCGGCAAACTTCTCTTTCTCGGTCTTTTTCCCGATCACCGGGGGGATGGCCAGCACATCCCGGTAGACCTCGTCATAGACGTGCAGCATCTTCAGGGTGAACTCCTCGGCCTCCTGGGCAGTCTCGTGCATGGTGTGGCCCTCCTGCCACAAAAACTCCATGCCCCGCAGGAAAGGCCGGGTGGTTTTCTCCCACCGCAGCACACTGCACCACTGGTTGTACAGCTTGGGCAGGTCCCGGTAGGAGTGAATCACTTTCTGGTAGTGCTCGCAGAAAAGCACCTCGCTGGTGGGACGGATGAACAGCTTCTCCGCCAGCTTCTCGCCGCCGCCCTCGGTGACCACCGCGCACTCGGGGGCAAAGCCCTCGATGTGGTCCTTCTCCTTCTGTAGCAGGCTCTCGGGGATCAGGAGGGGCATGTACACGTTCTGCACGCCCAGCTTCTTAAAGCGGGCGTCCATCTCTCGCTGGATGTTCTCCCAGATGGCGTAGCCGTAGGGCTCGATGACCATGCAGCCCTTCACGCTGGAATAGTCCATGAGCTCGGCTTTTTTCACCACGTCGGTGTACCATTTGGAGAAGTCCTCCTCCATGGAGGTGATGTCCTCCACCATCTTCTTTTGCTGTGCCATAGGGTATCGGTTCCTTTCCGGATCGTGTTTTTTTGGAAGAAAAACACCCGGACAAAGCGTCCGGGTGTCCTTTTTACCTGCAAGTAAAGGACCAGCCGCCTTAGGAATGGTTCTCGATGTATTCCACCAGCGCGCCGACCGTCTTGATATTCTCTACATCCTCGTCGGGGATCTCCACCTCGAACTCGTCCTGGATGTTCATGATGAGGTCCACCACGTCGAGAGAGTCGGCGTTCAAATCTTCCTGCAGCCGGGTCTCTGGGGTGATGTTGTCCTCGTCCTCATCGAACTGACTTGCCAAGATAGCCTTAACCTTTTCCAATACCATATTCAGTGCCTCCTAAAAGATTTTGTGAGAATGGGGTTCCCTGGATAGGTCTCGCTCCCCTTGCGGAAAGCTATGGACAAAAAGCTCCAGTGTGTGATACAATCTCAAAAGAGTTGCCGGGCGGGCGGCGCCGCCGCGCCCATCGATCTCAACTACATTGTATTTACTGTCCCCGGCTTTGTCAACAGTGATTTGAAAATATTTTAGATTTTCCGGGAAAAAGAAAGGGAAACGCCATGCAGACACAACACGCCGCCGTCATCGGCCACCCCATCGGGCACACCATGTCCCCCTTCATCCAGAAGCGGCTGTTCCAGCTTTCGGGCATCCCCATGGAGTACCAGGTGCTGGACCTGCCGGACCTGGCCGCGGGCCTGCCCCGGCTGCGGCAGCTGGACTGCTTTAACGTCACCATCCCCTACAAGCAGGCCATCCTGCCCTTTTTGGATGCGGTGGACCCCCAGGCCGCCCGGTTCGGCTCGGTAAACACCGTCAAGGTGGAGGGCGGCCGCCTCACCGGCTACACCACCGACGGCGCCGGCTGCCGCAAGGCCCTGGAAAACCACGGCCTGGACTTCGCGGGCCGGGTGCTGCTTCTGGGCAACGGGGGCGCCGCCCGGGCCCTGGCCTTCGAGATCGCCCAGTGCCGGCGTGACCCGGACCTGACCATCGCCTGCCGGGCCGCCTCCCAGCCCAAGGCCGTGGCCCTGGCCCAGGAGGTGGCCGGCTTCCTCCGGGAGCGCGGGGATAGGGGCTTCCGTATCGAGGTGCAGACCTACGAGGAGTTGGAGGGGCTGTGCGGGTGCGGGGTCCCCAAGCCGGAGTACGACCTGCTTTTAAACGCCACCAGCGTGGGCATGTACCCCCACGCCGGGCAAAGTCCGGTGACCGGGGCGGTGGCCGCCCGGTGCCATGCGGTGTTCGACGCGGTGTACAACCCCGCCCAGACCGAGCTGCTCCGCCTGGCGGGGGAGGCCGGGGCCGTGACCGTTGGCGGCATGGAGATGCTGGTGTACCAGGCGGTGGCCGCCCACGAGGCCTGGTACGGCACCGCCTTCCACCCCCAGGACATCCGGCAGCTGTGCCGGGACGCCCAGGCGGAGCTGGCCCGGGCCTTTCCGTGAGAGGAGGGAGCGCGTTGCAGGGGAATATCGTGCTGTGCGGCTTTATGGGCAGCGGCAAGACCAGCATCGGCCGCAGGCTGGCCAGACTCCTGGACCGGGAATTCATCGACCTGGACCAGTACATCGAGGAAAAAGCGGGCATGACCGTCTCCCAGATCTTCGAGAAGGAGGGGGAGGCGGGCTTCCGCCGGCGGGAGGCCCAGGCCGCCGCGGAGGTGGCCCCCGGGGACGGCCGGGTCATCGCCAGCGGCGGGGGCACGGTGCTGTACCCCAAGAACGTGGAGCTCTTCCACCAGGGGGGCAGCGTCATCCTGTACCTGGACGTGCCCCTGGCCGCTTTGCAGGAGCGCCTGAAAAACGACAAGCGCCGCCCCCTCCTGCAGGTGCCGGACCGGCGGCAGGTCATCGCCCGGCTGTACCGCCAGCGCTGCCCCCTGTACCGGGCCGCGGCGGACCGGGTCATCGACGCCGGGGCCCCGGCCATCGTGGTGGCAAAGCGCATCGCCGCCCTGTGGCAGCCGGGGCAGCCGGCGGCCCCGGGCGGAAAAATGTCTTGACAAACCGCCGGGCCTGTCGTAAACTAAAAACCGGACATTCCGTTCCCAGCAAAGGAGAACGCCCCATGAAGCACCCCATCGACAAGCGATTTAGCCGTTCCTTTAGCCTGCGATTTACCGCGCGGGCTTATTTCCCGTGGAAAAATAG
>ENA-UONY01001020-UONY01001020.1-human-gut-metagenome-genome-assembly--contig:-CS9-NODE-1020-length-26804-cov-5.304310_pt1 | contig 26804 bp, 21 predicted proteins | sample MGYA00242465_ERZ724012 | MGnify/ENA metagenome assembly ERZ724012 | reverse complement strand
TCCACATTTTCTTTTCCTCCCGGTTTTGCCGCTCCGCCCTCCGATATGCACCGCCGGCAGGAGCCTGTGATGAAACTTATTTTATGAAAACGTTCCCATTTACATCGGATATTATAACAAAAAACGTTTCCAAATGCAAGAAGAAAAGCAAAAAAAATTCAAATTTTTTCTGTTGAACGAATTTGGAAAGCCATTTTCGGCCGGAAAAATTTCCATGCCGAATTCTCATAACTTTTTTCATACAGGAACATTATGACAAATATCGGGAAAAGCCATTAATTTTTTGTCCGGGAAACCTTGCAAAAAAAGCAATGTTGCAGTATAGTAACCAAATTTGAAACAGACCGCAAGCCCTCCTCCGGGGGGATTCCTGATTTCATTATTGCAAACATGCTTTTCGGGATGGTCTTTTGTCTTTCGGGGCAGAAGAAGATATAATAATGCAACGAAAACGGGGCGTACCCCCCGCGTTTCATGTGACAGGAGAGATGAAGGCAAGATGCATTGGCTGGACTGGATGATTGTAGGGATCCCGCTCGCGGTGATCATCGGCATGGCGTTTTATTCCCAGCGATACGCACGCGGCGTGGTGGATTTCCTCGCGGCCGGGCGTGTCGCCGGCCGATACGTGATCTCCGTGGGCGACCTGGCCGCCGGACTCTCGGTAATCACCCTGGTCGCCGGCAGCGAACAGAACTACCAGACCGGCTACGGCATCAGCTTCTGGAACCATATCATCGCTCCCGTAGGCGTGGTGCTCGCGCTGACCGGTTTCTGCACCTACCGATGGCGGCAGACCCGATGCCTCTCCAAGGGGCAGTTCATCGAAATGCGTTACGGCAGCAAATCGTTCCGTGTGGTCACAGCGACCGTCAGCACCATCTCCGAAATGGTCACCAACGCCCTCGGACCGGCCATCGCAGCCAACTTCTTCATCTATTATCTCGGCCTGCCGCACAAAATCATGATCTGCGGCATCAACCTGCCCTGCTATGTAATTATCGTGGTGATGTGTCTTACGCTGGCGATGCTGATCATCTGGCCCGCCGGTCGAATTTCCCTGCTGGTGACCGACTGCTTCCAGGGGTTGCTCTCCTACCCGATCTTCGTGATGATCGTCGGCTTCATCCTGCTGAAATTCTCGTGGAACGTCGATATCTCCCCGATTCTGTGGGACCGCGCCCCCGAACAGAGCTTCATGAACCCCTACGATGTGGCGCAGCTGCGTGACTTCAACGTCTTCGCCCTGGTGGTGACGCTGACCAGCTCCATCCTCAACCGCGCCAGCTGGATCGGCAACGACACCACCAACTCCGGCCGCACCCCGCATGAACAGAAAATGGCCGGTATTCTCGGCTCCTGGCGGAACGGGTTCTCGACCATGATGATGCTCCTCGTCGCGGTGCTGGTGTACGTCTTCATGAACAGCGGGAACTTCGCCGCGCACGACAACTCCAACCGGTTCCGGGTGACCAACAACGAACTGCGCCAGCGGCTCTCCGAGCGGGTGCTGGACGAAGTGATCGAAGACCGCGGCCGTTTTGCCGAGGTGAAATCCGCCGTGGAGGCGATTCCCGATACGCGCCACGTAATCGGCAAGGACAAACCGCTGTCGCAGCAGGAGAACCTCGACACCCGTTACTTCAAAGTGGTTCGCGAAAAGCTGGGCGATACGCCGGAGGCGCGTCATGAATTCCAGCAGTACCGCACGCTCTATCAGCAGATGATGATGCCGATGGTGCTGCGCAACGTCCTGCCGGTCGGTATGCTCGGCCTCTTCTGCCTGCTGATGGTGATGCTGCTCATTTCGACCGACGACTCCCGTATCTTCAACGCGGCGGGCTGCATCGTGCAGGATATGATCCTCCCCTTCATGAAGACCCGCCTCTCGCCGAAAAAGCACCTGCTGCTGTTGCGTCTGACCGCCCTCGGCGTCTCCCTCTTCTTCCTGGTGGTGGCGCTCTTCTTCTCGCAGCTGGACTACATCAACATGTTCACGACGATCATGTGCGCGCTGTGGCTGGGCGGCGCGGGTCCGATCATGGTGTTCGGCCTCTACAGCCGGTTCGGCAATCTCGTCGGTGCCTGGTGTGCGATCATCTTCGGTTCCGGCTCTTCGCTGCTCGGACTGATCTTCCAGCGCAACTGGGCCGAAACGATCTATCCCTGGCTGGAACGCAATCACTGGGTTGACCCGATGAACAACCTCCTGATCACGATCAGCGAGCCGTTCGACCCCTGGATCCAGTGGTCGATGGACCCGGTGAAGTTCCCGATCAACTCCTACGAGATCTTCTTCATCTCGATGATTCTGGCGGTCGGCAGCTACATCATCGGCTCGCTTCTGACCTACAAGCCCTACGATCTGGATAAACTGCTGCACCGCGGCAAATACTGCGACAATCCGGAAGAAGCGCTCGCCGAAGAGAAGGTCCGCTGGACTCCGCTTACGATCTTCCGCAAGCTCATCGGCATCACGCCGGAATACACCCGCGGCGACAAGGTGATCGCGTGGTCGGTGTTCTGCTATGTATTCATCTACCAGCTGCTGGGAACCTTTGTAATCGTAGCGATCTGGAACATCTTCTGGCCGTGGCCGAAGAGCTGGTGGAACAACTACTTCTACATCGTCTCCCTGGTGATGCCCGGCATCATCGGCGTAGTGTCGACCTTCTGGTTCCTGATCGGCGGCGCCCGTGACACCTTCCGGCTCTTCCGCGACCTGAGCAAACGGGTGGAGAATCCGGACGACAACGGTCAGATTTCGGTGGCCGACAGCAAGACCGAATAAACCGTCTCTTCATAGAATACTCTACAACGGGCTGTTGCAATCCCCTGCAGGTTTGCGACAGCCCCTTTTTTGGATGGGTGAAGACAGTACTGGAGCGGAAATTTCCGGCTTCTGCGGTGCGCGGTCGGGCTGGAGGCGATATGCTGAACTTCCGTGCGGGATTGTTGGTCGAGGGTGCTGGAGGGCCGGTCGCCCTCCAGACCTCCCCGCCCGTGAGAAAACCAAAGTCGGTTGATACTGATCCGCACGCGGCCCTCGCGGGCCTTACTTGTCGGGCTTCGCCCGCCAACTCCTCAGTCGCCGGAGGGGCTGCGCTCGACTCCGTTCGACTGCGTCGCAATCGCTCCTTGCTGCTTTGCGTTTCGCAAAGCAGTTCTCTCACATGCGCTCGCGGCGCTGACCGCGCTTGTGCCCGTGAGGAAGCTTGGTTACTGTGGGAAGTAGTGCTTATGCCCGTGAGAAGGCTTGGTTGCTGTGAAAGGTACTGGCCGCGCTTGTGTCTGTAAGAAGGCCGGGTTCCGGAGGAAATGCTGACCGCGCTTGGGCACGCGAGAAAACCCGGTTGCGGGGGGAAATACTGACCGCGCTTGGGCCCGTGGGAAAGCCGGGTTGCGGGAGAAATGCTGACCAAGCTTATGCCCGTGAGTAGGCCGGGGTATTGCGGAAAATTCCGCTCGCGGCGCTGACCGCTCGTCTACCCCGGTTGCGCGCTCCCTCTTTACCGCCCCACTCCCAGTCGAAGCAGGAACCGGCGCCAGAGATGACGGCGCGGCTTGGCGGTATCGTGCACAAAGATGAAATAGAGCGCCGGAATCACGTAGAGCGTCAGCAGCGAAGCGACCGTAAGCCCTCCTACCACCCCCATGCCGCAGCTCGACCGCAGTTCCGACCCGAGACCGGTGCCGAACGCCATGGGCAGCATTCCCGCCACCGACGCGATACTGGTCATCACGATCGGCCGGAATTTCGACTGCGTTGCCTGAAGCATCGCCTGATGTGTCGTCACGCCGGAATTCACCAGCATGGCACACTCGTCCATAATCAGAATCGCGTTGTTCACCACGATACCGATCATCATGACGCCGCCGAGCAGCCCCATCATCGACATCGACATGCCGGTCAGCCACAGCGTCGCATACATGCCGAGGAACCCCAGCGGCACCGTGAACATGATCAGGAACGGCCGGGTCCACGACTCCATAATTCCCGCAATCAGGAGGTAGGTCAGCACCGCCGCGAGCAGAATCACCTGCCCGAATTCTCGCGCCGTCTCATTCATCAGCTCCACACTTCCGCTCATCCGGACACCATACCCCGGCGGCAGTGCCTCCAGCGCCAGTTTGCCGATCGTATCCGAAACCGGCCCGAGCGCCATGCCGGGCGCGGTGTTCGCGTACAGCCACATCGTCCGCGCCTTGTCGTAGCGGTTGATCACCACCGGACGGGTATCCTCGGTGATTTCGGCGAGCGTCTCCGTCCCGAGCGGATTGTTGTCCTTTCGCGCCGGCGCCGCCTGCCGCAGCTGTTCCTCGCCGTACTCCTTCTGATTCTTGACGCGGATGTCGAAGGTCCGCGCCCCCGCCCGGTAATCTCCTACCTCGATGCCGTCGAGCGACCCGAGCAGATATTCGTACAGCTCATTGGCCGACATATCCAGATTCTGCAGTACCGTACGCCGCGGCGTGATGTTGATATTCGGTTTGCGTTCCCGACGGCTGGAGTCGACGTCGCGGACAATTCCCAGTGTCGGGAGTTTTTCCATCACCGCCATCTCCGCCTCTTCCAGCACATTCAGATCACTGCCGTTCATCACACAGCGGATTTCCGCGCCGCTTCCGCCGAAGGTCGCCGGAATCGACAGCGTCACCCGGCAGTTGTCCAGATAAGCGAGCTCCTTGCGCAGCTGGGCCTGCAGATCGTAGATCGACTCCTCCCGCTCAAATTTATCCGTCGTGCGCAGTGTGATCTGCCCGATGTAGACGGCCGAAGAGATCTGTCCGCCGCCACCGTCGGAATCGCCCACGGTAATCGACATGCCGCGGACAAAGTCGAACTTCTTCAGGTGATCGGCCGCCTCGCGGATCAGCCGGTCGGTGGTCTCCAGATTGTAGTTGGTCGGAAACTCGAACTTGACCCGGATCTCCCCCTGGTCGCAGAAGGGCAGGAAGGAAAGTCCCACCTGCGGCACCACCCAGAAAAATACCGCCGCAGAAAGCGCCAGCACCGCCAGGATCAGCGACTTCGGATGGCGGGCGGTCCATTCGATGCTCCGGTCGAACTTCCGGCAGAGCCAGTCATATCCCCGGTCCCAGGGGGTGAACAGCTTCGCCAGAAAACCGGTCGCCTGCCCCGCTTCTGCCCCCTTCTTCTGCTTCAGCAGCACGCAGGAGAGAATCGGCGTCAGCGTGAAACTGATGAAGAGCGAAACCAGCGTCGCCGCCACCATCACCCCCGCGAACGGCACCATCATCGTACCGATCCGGGTGGTCATCATCATCACCGGCACAAACACCACCACGTTGGTAAGGGCACTCGCCGACACCGCCGCAATCACCTCGTCGGTTCCCCGTTCGGCGGCCACTTTGATCGTCTCGCCCCGGTCCAGATGTTTGAAGATGTTCTCAATCACCACGATCGAGTTGGTCACCAGCACGCCGACCGAACAGCCCAGCGACAACAGTGTCATGATGTTGAACGAATAGTTGAAATAGGCCATGGCCGCAAAGGTCACGATCACCGAAATCGGCATCGAAATCATCACGATGAAGGTCGACCTCGGCTCGTGCAGGAAGAGAAAAAGCAGAACCGCCGTCAGAATAATACCGGTCAGAATGCTGCTCCAGGCATCGTCCACCGACGCCTGAATGAAGGCGCCGGAGTCGGTGAACCAGAAGAGCTCCATTCCGGTGGGCAGTTCGCCGTTCCGCACCATCGCGTCGAACCGTTCGCGAATGCCGCGAATCACTTCGACCGCGTTGGCCTCGCCCTTCTTCACAATCCGGAACCGGGCCGCAGGCTTGCCGTTCACATAGGCCTTGCTGCGCACCTCGCGGCTCATGAATTTCACATCCGCCACGTCGCGCAAATAGACCCGTTTGTTCTTGAATTTGCCGATCTCCAGCGCCTTGATCTGTTCGAAGTCCTTGAAGTCTCCGTCGAAGGTGACGTTCTTCTCGCCCTTGTCGAACTGAATGCGCCCCAGCGGCTCGCGAACGTTGTTCTCCCGGAGCTTGGTGACGACATCGTTGATCGTCAGGTTCATCGCAGTCAGCTTCGCCCGGTCGAGCAGCACGTGAATCTGCATTTCGTTCGCGCCGTAGACGCGTACCTCGCCCACCCCCGGCACCGAGGAGAACCGGTCGGCGATCACGTCGTCGGCGTAGTCGTAGAGATCGTCCTGGGTGCGGTCACCGACCAGGAACGCCTGCACCACGGTGGTCGCGTTGGTGTCGATCTTCCGGATCGTGGGTTCGTCGGCGCCGTCGGGCAGATCGGTCCGGATGCGGTTCAGCGCCTCGCGGATGTCGGTGGCGGCGACGTCGACGTCGGTCCCCATGTTGAATTCCAGCTGGATGCGCGCCTCATCCTCCATCGAGGTGCTGGTGATGTGTTTGATGCCGTCCAGCGACGAGACCGCGTCCTCAATCCGTTTGACGACTTCGACCTCGATCTCCGTCGGGCTGGCGCCTTCGTATTCGCAGCGCACCAGCACCATCGGCACCTCCATGTTCGGCAGCAGGTCGATGCTGATCCGGGGGTAGAGGCTGACGCCGATCATCACCAGAACGATGATGAACGCAGTCATCGCAATCGGGCGGCGGACAGACCATTGACTTAAAAACATGCGACAGTCTCCCCTCCGTTACTTTGCCTTGATTTCACGGAGCAGTGAGCCGTTGTTGACAAACGTCTGTCCGGTGACGACGAACCGCTCCTTCAGGAGTTCCGCGGCATTCACCACTTCGCAATACTTGCCGTCGACAATGCCGCGCACCACGTCGAAGCTCTTCGCCCGGTTGTCCGGACCGATGGCGTAGACGATGTAGCGGTCGTTGGCGCGCAGAAGAAGCGCGTCGGCGGGCAGACCGTACGCCTCCTTCTCCTCCAGGATGATGGAGAGGTCACACAACGTGCCGCTGACCAGTTTGATCTCGGGCGGGACCGCCACCTTGAGTTTGAAGGTGCGGCTCTCCGGGTCGATGCTCGGCGCCTTGTAGGTCACGACGGCGCGCCCCTTGTCGACCCCGTCCAGCATGACGAGCACCGGAGTTCGGCCCGCCTGGACAAAATCGTAGTAGACCGCGCTGATGTAGCAGATCACCTCGAGCTGCTTCTGATTCTCCAGCTTGAGGATGTTCTGCCCGGCGGTCACATACTCGTTCTCCTCGACATATTTGTCGGTGATGATGCAGTCGAAGGGAGCTTTCACGATGGAATCGTCCAGATTCTTTTCGGCGATGACGAGATTGCTCTCGGCCTGTTTGAGCTGTGCCTCGGCATTGGCGATCGCCGCCTGCGCGTTCCGGACGTCGGTCTTCGCCTTCTTGTAGGCGGTCTCATAGGTTTCGAATTCGGTCTGACTGGTCGCCTTCGACTGCCAGAGGGTGAGGAAGCGCTCGTAGTCGAGCGTGGCCTTGCGTTCGGAAATCTTCGCACTCTCCAGCGCGATGCGGGCGCTCTCGAGCTCGGCGTTCTTGACCTTGATCTCATCCTCCCGCATGGTCACCTGATTCTTCAGCACCTGACGGTCGATGCCGAACAGGACGTCATCCTTTTTGCGGACATCGCCCTCGTCGACCTTGAGCAGTTCCAGCGTCCCGCTGATCTTGGCGGAGATGGTCGCGTATTCCACCGGCCAGACGGTTCCCTGCACCGGAATCTGCCGCCGGAACGTCCGCTTCTGAAGCGGTTCAAGCGTCACCCGCGTCTCCCGTTCCACCACCTGCTTTTTCTGCTCTTTTGAACACCCGGCGCCGGCTCCGAACAGAACTCCGGCGGCAGTGAACAACAACAACCATCGAGATACGGGCATGGTCCCCTCCTTGCCGTTAAAAAAAACAATGATTCCTTACCGCGTATACCATACCACAGCTGGAGGAAGTTGCAATATTTCTGACAGAATTCTGACAAAATATTGATTTTGCCATGAAGAAAAATACTCACAACGGCAGTTCGAGGTGGAATGACGCCCCCTCCCCGGGGCGGGAATTCACAAACACCCGGCCGTGATGAAACTGGGCGATCCGCTTGACGATGGCGAGACCGATTCCGCTGCCGTTGTGTTTTTTCCCGGAAGAGGGGACCCGGTAGAAGCGGTTGAAAATCCGTTCCTGATGTTCGGGGGCGATTCCGCAGCCGGAATCGCGGACACAGAAATCCACCGCATGCCCGTCACCGGTCCGGACGGCGGAGACCTCAATCCGCTTCGTTCCGCTGTGAAACACCGCGTTGGAAATGAGATTGTTCAGCGCCTGCTGAAGCAGCAGCGAGTCGGCGAAGATTTCGATGGGGACGCACTCGCCGACCGCAATCTCGATCCCCGCCGCCTCCGCCGCGGGGCGGCAGACCTCGACCGCGCTGCGCACGACCGAGAGCGGCCGGACCGGGAGGAAATCGTTCTCCTCACCGGTCTTCCGCAGCGCATCCAGCGAGGTGAGGGAGAGGAAGTTCTGCAACAGCGTGTGGAGCCGCTCCGACTGGAGCGACAGGGTCTCGATGCAGCGCGTCCGGTAATCGGGATGATCGAGCGCGCCGGCGTTGATCGCATCCACCGCGCCGATGATGCCGGTAAGCGGCGTCTTCATCTCGTGGGAGACCGCCGCGATGAATTCGCTGCGGTAGGTCTCGAACCGGCGGATTTCCGTGAGATCGGTCACGGAAACCAGGAAGAAGCGCCCGCCCTCCCGGTTGAAGGAGACGGTGTTGACCAGCAGGATGAACTCCCGGTCGCCGCGCCGCATCGGAAGCTCCGCGGAAGCGACCCCCTCCTCCGCCGCCCGACGGATCTGATCGCGCAGCTCCTCGGGGCATTCGCGGAGTGTGGATTCCCCCGCCGCTTCCCCCGGGTAGAAGAGCTCCACCGCGGTCCGGTTCCACTGCTCGACCTTCCCGTCGGCGTCGATCAGCAGAATCGCCTCGGTCAGCGCATTCAGGATTGCGGCGCGTTCCGCGGCGTCATCCTGCAGAGAGACGATCTGCTGCCGGAGCCGTTCGGTAAGACTGCGCAGACAGAGGGCGATCTCGCGGATCAATCCGCGCCGGGGTACGAAAACCGGATACTCCAGCTCGCCGGCGGCAATCCGGGACATGCTGGAAAAGAGGCGGTTCAGCGGAGAGCGGATCCAGAAGCAGAAGTACCCGACCAGCGCCGCCACCGAGAGCAGCCCCAGCACGGTCAGAATCAGGATTCCCTGCCGGGTCTGACGCATCAGCAGTGTCATGCTGCTGCACTTTGACGCCATGACCAGAATGTAGTCTTGCGCACCCACCCGGAACCGGGCGCAGTGATAGACCATGTAGGCGTCCAGCGGCCGGTCGTAGCGGACCAGCACATCCTCGCGCCGGTTCCGCTTGAACATGTTCCGGATCTCCGGCTCGCGGATGTGCTCGGCGAGGTAGGCGGGGACATCCTCGGTCTGCACCACAGTACCCCGCCCGCGGGCGATGATCCGCACGACCACCGGATTGGGACCGTGGCTGTTGAGCAGCCGGTGGATTTTATCGAGCTCATTGGCGGCGATGAGTTCGCGGCAGGCGCGGACGATGAGGGCGTTGTTCCGCCGCGTCTCATTGGCCAGTTCGCGAAAGTAGGCGTTCTGAAAGTTCGCCAGCTGAATGTCCAGAAAGAAGATTGCGAGAATGATGATTCCCCCGATCACCGCGGGAACGGAGAACAGCACATAATCCCGCCGCGCCATCGTCTACTCCCCGGCCATGCGGTAGCCGACGCCGCGGACGGTTTCGATATGGTCCGCCCAGTCGCCGAGCTTCCGGCGGAGGTTGACCATCTGCATGTCGATCGCCCGCGCCGTGACGGAGTAATTGTCCCCCTTGACCGCCCGGATGATCTGGTTGCGGGTGAAGACTCTGCCGGGATTCTCCGCCAGAAGGGCGAGGGTCCGGAATTCATCGGCGGTCAGCGCGAGCGGATTCCCCTCCAGCCGGGCGCAGTGGGCGTTCAGATCGATCGACAGCGGTCCGAACACGATGGTTCTGGCCACTGCGGAGCTCCTCCGCTTGCGCAGCTGAACGGCGATCCGGGCGGCAAGAATCTTGCTGCTGTAAGGTTTGGTGACGTAATCATCCGCCCCCATTTCGAGACCGAGGACGATATCGTTCTCCTCGCCCTTGGCCGAGAGCATGATGATGGGGATCTCCGCCAGCGCCGGATTGTTCTTGAGATTCCGGCAGACGGTCAGCCCGTCGATGCCGGGCAGCATGATGTCGAGCAGAATGAGGTCGGGCACGAGCCGGGCGGCCATCTCGAGCCCCTCCCGGCCGTCGGAGGCGCAGAACACCTGAGAGAACCCGTTCATATTGAGGTTCATCTTGGTCATGTCGCAGATCGATGCGTCGTCTTCGATCATCAGGATTCTGGGATTCATCGCACCTCCTTTTTTTTCAAGATAACCCGGGAAGTGGAATTTGTCAAGCCTCCCGGCGGCCGGTCACGGCTCCTCCGAAATCTCCCACATGCACTGCCACAGGCTTTTCATCAGAATGAACAGCTCTTCGCTTTCGAGAAAAACCGTATAGTTCTCTTTGAGCCCGGAGGCGATCGCCACGGTCCGGTCAAACAGATAGAGTCCGGAGATGTTGTCGCTGATCGCCCGGGGAAAATAGCGGACGTGTCGCAAATTCTTTTCTCCGGGGCGCATATACTCCTCCTCCGGCATCTCCCGCGCCCGGTTGCGGATTGACCATGACCAGATGCCGCGCCGGATGCGCTGCCGGACATATTCCGCTTCACACTCCGGGGTGGAAAGTTTCAACATCTCGCGGACTGCGCCGAAATAAAAATACTCTTTCGCCTTGACGTTGAGCAGAGCGGAACGGAGTGCCTCGCCCCCTTCGGCCCCCTCATAGTAGTGAACACGCGGACGTTTTTCTCCGCCGCGGTACAGTGCATAAAGATCCGGCAGGACCGCATCGAGCGCCTCCTTCCGCCGGTTTTCAATTTCGGCGAGGCGGGCGGGATCTTCCGGAGAGAAAAGCCGACGACGCCCGGAAACCGTCTCGCACACGAGCTGTTTCTCACGAAGCAGATCGAGCACGTCATAAACCGTCGGATGTTTGAGTTTCGTATACTTGGCGATTTCAATCGCGGAGGCCGATCCCAGTTGCAGCAGTGCCAGGTAGACTTTCGCCTGCCGCCCCTTCAGATCGAGCCGTTCGAGCTGTTCCATCAGATTCATACGTTCTCCATGTCGTAAAAAGTCGACATCTGCTGTTTTCTGTTTTCCTCTTGAAAAGCGGGAAACCCGCTGATACTTTATCCTCACTGCAAAAATTTTACAATCGAAAACCTCCAGACTGAACAGAATAAAACAGAAAACAGCCGCCGCAGCCGCCGCGGTTCCGGACGCGGCAACCGGAATAAAACCGGCATGGTCCGTTCCGTTCCGTCATGTCGAAAAAAGTGACATCCGCGCCATATTCTCCGGCAGGAGGCGGATTCTGTGACACTCATCGCCTTCTTTCTCGTGCTTGCCTCGGCAATTCTCCATGCCGGGTGGAACATCCTGAGCAAACGAAGCAATCCGTCGGCGGCGTTCTATCTGCTCTCCTCTTCGACGGCGGCGGTGGTCTGCCTCTGCTGTGCCGGAGGATTCCGAATCGACTTCACGCTCCTGCCGCTGAAATTTTCCCTGCTGCTGACGGTCAGCATTCTCTTTGAGGCGCTCTATCTGATCGGTCTGGCCCATGCGTACCGGAGCTGCGATATTTCGATCGCCTATCCGATGGGGCGGGCGATGCCGGTCCTGCTGGTCGCCGCAGTCACCCTGCTGCTGGGGCTCGGCACCACGCCGGGAAAAATCGCGCTGACCGGCATGGGCATTCTCTTTCTCGGCTGCCTGCTGCTGCCGCAGAAGCAATTTCGCGACCTCCGTCCATCGGTCTACTGCAACCAGGCCATCGTGTTCATCCTGCTGATCGCCGCAGGAACCACCGGCTACACGGTCTGTGACAGCGTCGCGATGGAGATTCTGCACTCGTATGCGGGACGGACCGACTGGCAAATCACCTTCTCTTATCTGTTCTGTATTGAATCGGGCATTGTTCTCGCGCTCTCCGGTTTTGTCCTGCTGCATCCGGCGGAACGGAAGGAGTTCAAACGGCTGTTTCTGCGGACTCCCGCCCCGATGTTCACCGGAATTGCTTCCACCACCGCTTACGCGCTGATTCTGGCCGCGATGCAGTTTGTCACCAGCGTCACCTATATTCAAGCCTTCCGCCAGCTGAGTCTGCCGATCGGCGTATTTGCCGGGGTGTTCCTGCTTCATGAACGCTGCCCACTGCCGAAAATAGTCGGGACGGCATTGATTGTCGCCGGACTGTTTCTGGTGGCATTCGGCTGATTTCCCCGCGTTTGACCGGGAATTTTTCCTAAAATGCAAATATTTACGATCCAGCGCTTGAAAAAAGAAAAAAGTGGATTATGTTAAAGATTCGTTGATCATCGATTGTAAGAAAACTGTATCATAACTTAATATAACCCGGGATTCCGAATCATGGCACACAAAAAAGGACAGTCCAGCAGCCGCAACGGCCGCGACAGCAAACCGAAATTTCTTGGTATCAAAGCGTTCGGCGGCGAGGAAGTGACCGCCGGTTCGATCATCGTCCGGCAGCGCGGCACCCGGTTCCGTCCGGGCAACAACGTCGGCTGCGGCCGCGATTTCACGCTGTTCGCCCTCTGCGACGGCACGGTCGAGTTCCGCAAGGAACAGCGCAAGGTCAGCGTCGTCCCCTGCTCCGCCGAGTAAGCGGTTCGCAGAAGCGAAGCTGCGGCAAAAGCCCCGGAAAGCTCTTTCCCGGGGCTTTTTCGTATCTGTAACTTGTAAAATTCCGCCCCGGCGGTACATTACCTCTGACAATTCAGTGGAAATCCGGAGGAGAAACCATGTTTGTGGATAAAGCGATCATCACGGTCAAAGCCGGCGACGGCGGCAACGGCTGCTGCAGCTTTCACCGTGAAAAATTTGTGCCGCGCGGCGGTCCGGACGGCGGCGACGGCGGTGCCGGCGGCAACGTCATCCTCGAGGCGACCAACAGCGAACAGAGCCTCGTCGGACTCATCTACAACCGCCACTACCAGGCGCAGAACGGCCCGGGCGGGAAAGGCTCCAACATGCACGGGCGCAAGGCGCCGGACGTGATCCTCAAAGTTCCGGTCGGCACCGTGGTCACCGACCGCGCCACCGGGGAGATTCTCTGCGACATGGAGCAGAACGGCAAACAGGTGATCGTCGCGGCCGGCGGCCGGGGCGGCCGGGGCAATCCGCGCTTCGTCACCCGGACCAACCGGGCGCCGCGCGAGTGGGAGCCGGGCGAACCGGGCGAAGAACGCGAACTTCTGCTCGAACTCAAGACCATCGCCGACGTCGGGCTGGTGGGCTACCCCAACGCGGGCAAGTCGACGCTGTTGCGTGCGATTTCCGCGGCGCGGCCCAAGGTGGCGCCCTACCCCTTCACCACACTGCATCCGATGGTCGGCGTGGTGGAGTACCCCGATTATGCGCGGATCACGGTAGCGGACATTCCGGGGCTGATCGACGGCGCGCACGAAAACGTCGGGCTGGGGCACGCCTTCCTCAAGCACATTGAGCGAACGGTCGTGCTCGCCTTCGTTCTCGACATGGCCGGGACCGACGGGCGGCTGCCGTGGGAGGATCTGCGTCACCTCCGCACCGAGCTGGAGCTCTACATGAAGGGACTTTCCCGGCGGCCGGCTCTCATCGTGGCCAACAAGATGGATCTGCCCGGTGCGGCGGAGAATCTCGAACTTCTGCGCGCGGAATTCGCCGACGAGACGATTCCGATCGTGCCGGTCTCCGCGGCGGCGGGCGACACCGGCGAGCTCAAGGAGAAGCTGCGCGCGATGGTCGAGGAGCGCAAAAAATCCCCCTTCGACTTCTGAAGAAGAAGGGGGCCGTCGAACACCGCGTCCGTCAGCGCGGGAAGGTCCGCTTGACCGCCTCGAGGTAGCCGTATCCGTAACGGGCCTCGGGTTCGAGCATGCTCCCTTCGGTCCACTCGTTCCAGCAGTTGATGTTGAAGGTCCGGACCGGACTGTTTTCCAGACGGCGCCGGACCTCCCGGAGGGCGGCTTCGAAGTTGGCAGGGGTGTTGTCCCCCATCAGATTGCCGTAAGGATAGCCGACCGGCTCCCACACTTCGCTCATGATGGTACGGGGGGAGGAGTCCCAGCCGACGGTGACGTTGGGGAAATAGGGCAGATCGTACTCCTCGAGCACGCTATCCCAGAACTCCAGATAGCGCTCGAAGACCGACCGGTAAGGGGTCTCGCGCTGTTCCAGACCGACGTGGTGAACCCAGACGTAACTGGTGGCGGAGTCAAACCCGAGCTGCCGCACCAGTTCGGGCAGCTGAATGAGCTTCTCCTCGCCGGGCAGGATCGGCCGCCCCCAGATCACCGCGTTGAGGTGCACGCCGGGGAAGCCGGCGGCGCGGACCATCGCACGCAGTTCGTCGAGCATCGCCCTCGTCTCCTGCACCCCGCCGAAACTGCGCAGCAGCGAACCGAGGTCGTAGATCGAGAAGACCGGCGCGCCGTCGATGCAGTAGTAGGAGGGGTGGGAGAAGAACCGGTCGATGAGATGGGCGCCGAGCCGGCGGAAGGTCTCCCGCGTCACCGTGCCGGGATAGAGCAGTTTGCGGTTGGAGCGGCTGCACGGATGGATGTCTATCCAGTTGTGATTGGCCCACATCAGACAGAACTTGATCCGGTCGACGTTCCGCGCCGGGAGGAATCCCTGATTGAGACAGTTCTCCAGAAAGGTTCCGTCGTCGTAATAGTAGTAGTCGAAGATGAAGTAGTCGATGCCGTGGTCGGCGGCGGCGGCGATCTTCCGCTCCATGACCTCCGGGAGCGATTCATCGACATATCCCCACAGCGGCCGGAGCGGCTGATGGTGCCCCTCAAAGCGGGGAAGCGCCTGCTTCACCAGCTCCCACTCGCTCCAGCCGGGGCCGTGCACCTGGGCGTTTCGCCCGTCGTTGCAGTGGTAGTTCGGGAAATAGTAGCATCCGACATCGATACGTTTCTGCTGCATGGAAAAACCTCCGTTCCGTTTCCCGCTATTATACCACGAAATCGGGAAAGGAGGTATAACCGGATTACTTTTTTTTATCACGATCTTACGAATTCGGCTTCTCTTCCGCTCCGGGCGGACAACGCGGCGGAGTTTCCCACTCCCTCCCGCGTTCGGCATAGCGGCGCGGCGTCATCTTCTCGTGGCGACGGAAGAGCCGCGTGAGGTAGCTCGCATCGCAGAATCCGGTGCGCTGCGCAATCTCCGAAACGGTGAAATCGCTGTTGCGCAGTAGCTGTTTGGCCTTCTCCAGCCGGAGGCGGATCAGGTACTCCCACGGCGTCATGCCGGTTGCGGCGTGAAACGAACTGCAGAAGTAGGTGGGGCTGAGCCGGGCGCATTCGGCGAGCCGGGCCAGTTCAATCCGCCGGGCGAAATGCTGGTCCAGAGAGACGCTCGCCCGGGAGACGCCGTCGCGCGTCTCGGTCTCCGCGACGGTGGAGGCGGGGGCGGCCTCCCCGCTCCGCCCGGCCAGCAGCAGAAAGCCGGTCAGCAGCGAACGGACCGCCAGTTCCATTGCGACCGGCGCGTGCCACATCTCGTCGTTGATGCGGTCGAGCAGTGCGGCCGCCTCCGCCTGCCGCGCCGGATTCAGGTGGATCGACTCTCCGCGAAGGAGCCGCTTCATCCCCGCGAGTTCCGCAAGTTCCGGCCAGCTCCCGCCGAGAAACTCCGGCTGAAACAGGATGTTGCAAAGGATGAACGCCTCCCCCTCCGAATAGCAGTGGCGGTCGCCGGGAGCGAGACCGATCAGGTCGCCTGCCATCAGTTCACAGCCGCGCCGGACACCGGCGGCGGAACAGAATTCGTACCGGGCGGAACCGCTGGTCACCAGCGCAAGTTCCATGAAATCGTGAACGTGCATCACCGTCCCGGCATGCCCCGCGCGGAACACCCGCACTGGCACCGCCGGATTGCGGAAGTACTTCCGCGCCGCATAGAACTCCTCACAGCCGAACACCGGCGGGTTCCACTGGATTTTCAGGCGGGTTCTCTCCGGCATGAACTCCTCTCCTTCTGTGCCGCCGGAATGGAGGCGGACTACTTCTCGTGAAGAATCCGGAAGATATTCGCGAACGCCGCACGCACCGCGTCGTCGCTCGCGGGCTTCACCAGCTCATCCGGCGCCGGGTGCTCCGCCAGATCCTCGGTCAGGCAGGCGAGGAAGGGCGAGGGCAGCGCCGGTTTCGAGATGCCGCGCTGCATCCGCTCCTTCGCCCGCAGGAGATAGAGCTGCCGCCGGGCGCGGGTGATCGCCACGTAGAAGAGCCGGAGCTCCTCGTCGGCCGACCCCTCCTCCAGCGCCCGCTCGTGCGGGAAGATGTTCCGCTCCATCGCGATGACGAACACCACCGGGAACTCCAGCCCCTTCGAGGCGTGGACCGTCGTGAGCGTCACCGCGTCGGCGTCGGGGGAGTCCTCCTCGACCCGGTCGTTTTCTTCGAGCAGTGCCAGATTCTCCAGATAGGCGAGCAAGGTCGCCGGTTCCGCCTGCCGGGTCTCGTACTGCGCGATCGCGTTGATGAATTCGTCGAGGTTCTCGCGCCGCTTCATCGCGTCCTTGAGATCCTTGTAGATGCGCTGCAACCCATCGGTGTAGCCGATCTCCCGGAGATAGGCGGTGATCTTTCCGGCAAGGTTGCCGGGCTCTTCAAACTCCTTGCGGTACTTCCCGCAGACGGCGGCGAACTCCGCCGCCGCCTCCGCCGCCTTCGGCGTGAGCTCCTTCCGGAACTCCTCCTCGCCGAGCAGTTCGAACATCGCCCGATGCTTCGTCTTGCGGTGAAATTTCAATGCGTCGACCGCCTTCTGCGCCAGTCCGCGCGGCGGCGTGCCGAGAATCCGCAGAAGACTCTGGTCGTCGCGCGGATTGACCAGCAGTTTGAGGTAGGCGACCGCATCCTTGATTTCGCGCCGCTTGAAGAACTCCTGCCCGCCGACCAGCCGGTAGGGGACCCCCTGGCGCCGCAGCGTCTGTTCGAGCTGGCGCGACAGATGGTTCGACCGGTAGAGGATCGCGAAGTCACGGTAGTTGAGCTCCGGCTGCTGTTCCTTGAGCTGCTGGATCATGTTGCCGATGAACTCCGCCTCGGCCTCGCCGTTCTCCAGCGTGACCACCCGTACCGGTTCGCCCTCGCCGAGGTCGCTCCAGAGCCGTTTTTCATGCCGTTTCTCGTTCAGCCCGATCACGGCGTTGGCGGCGTTGAGAATCCGCGCGGTCGAGCGGTAGTTCTGCTCGAGTTTGACCACCTTCGCCCCCGGGAACTGCTCGGGGAAGCCGAGAATGTTGCTGATGTCCGCCCCGCGCCAGGAGTAGATGCTCTGGTCGTCGTCGCCGACTACGCAGAGGTTGCGGCGGTCGCCGGCGAGCTGTTTAACGATGGTGAACTGGGCCGCATTGGTATCCTGATACTCGTCGATCAGGAGATAGCGGTAGTGATCGCGGTAACGCTCGAGCACGTCGGGGTGTTCGGTGAAGAGCCGGTAGACCAGCATGAGCATGTCGTCGAAGTCGAGGGAGTTCTGCATTTCGAGCAGCAGCTGGTACTCCTCGTAGATCTGGGCGGCGACCGATTCAAAGGTGGTGTCGGCGCTCCGCCGGGCCTCCTCCGGCTGGATCAGCCGGTTCTTCCAGCCGCTGATCATCGCCTGAACCGTCGAAAGCGGGAACTCCCCCTGCGCACAGCCGAGGGCGCCGGCCGCCTGCTTGAGCAGTCCCTGCTGGTCGGAGTCGTCGGCGATGGTGAAGGCGGGCAGATAGCCGAGTTTCGCAATCTCCCGCCGGAGGATGCGGATGCAGAACGAGTGGAAGGTGCCGAGCGTCACCCGGCGGGCGACGGCGGCATCGACCAGCGACGCGAGCCGTTCGCGCATCTCGCGCGCCGCCTTGTTGGTGAAGGTCATGCCGAGGATCTGCTCCGGCGGAATTCCGGAGCGGAGCATGTAGGCGATGCGATAGGTGATGACGCGGGTCTTGCCGGTTCCGGCGCCGGCGAGCACCAGCACCGGGCCGTCGATGGTGCCGGCGGCGGCGGCCTGTTCCGGATTGAGACAGGAGAGAATCGGATCTTTGGACATTTTGGCAACTCTCCTCCTGCTCATTCCGGCTGGACCGGCGTCTCCTGCCGGCCGCGGATGAACTGATTGGGATCGGCGCTCAGATTTTCCGCCAGCGTCGAAAGCTGTTTGAGCATGTTGTCCAGCCGGGTGAGGCTCATCTCGAGCCGGAGACGCACCTCGCCGGCCTGCTCGCCCAGCTCCCGGCTGCCGGTGCGGGCGTCGGCGATCGCGGCGCGCGCCTCGGTGAGGAAGCCGTCGAAGTTCGCCATCGTCTCCGAAAGGGTCTTGCCGTTCAGCGAGGAACGGAACTCCTGAATTCCGGCGTCGAGGTTGTCGATCGAGCGGTTGAGCTTCGCCACGTTGCTGTCGGAGAGCACCGTCTGCAGGCGGGAGATGGAGTTTTCAAGATTGTTGCAGATCGTGTTGATGCTCTTGAGTGTGTTGCGCAGTTCGCTCTGGTTGAGCAGGCCGCTCATGTTGTCGAGCGTTTCGTTGAGCTTGTCGGCGAGCTGGATGAAGTTGACCTTTTCGAGTTCGTCGAGCATGCGGCTGATGTTCTGAATCGCGTTGCCGATGTGGGAGGGGCGCGACGGAATATAGCTCACATCCGGCGGCGGCGTGATGTCCAGATGGGGTGTGGAGGGCTGGCTGGAGTCGTTGATCGAAAGCTCCAGATAGGAGCCGCCCATGATACCGGCGGCGTTGATGAAGCACATCATGTTCTTGCTGCGCATGAGAGCGGAGGCGTTGAGCGCATCGTATCCGTCGCCGTCGCTGTCCGGTTTCCCGGCCTCGACCGCGGAGGGGAAAATTTCGAAGTAGACCGCGATGAAACCGTCGCTCTCGCGCATCGCCATGCCGGTGATTCGGCCGACCGGCATGCCGAGATACTTGACCGGAGAACCGACCGCGAGCCCCTCCACCGAGGTGTTGAGCACCGTCATCGCCCGGTACTTCGGGGCGAAGATCTGCATGATTCCCGCGGAGAGGAATCCGACGATCAGGAGCGTGACTGCGATCAGCAGGAACGCCCCCAGTTTGAATTTATTCGCTTCATTCATGGTACAACCGTTTTCTCCGTTACGTTAGCTTGCGATGCCGAACAGCGAGGTGAGCAGGGCGTCCACGACGACGATGAGGAAGATCGCGGTGACCACCGCACTGGTGGCCGCCCGGCCGATTCCCTGCGCATCGCGTTCGGCGTAAAGTCCTTTCATACAGCCCACCGCCGCGACGATGACGCCGAAGACGACGCTCTTGGTCAACCCCTGCATGAGATCGATCGGCTGAATGATTTCAAAGGTTCTGGCGAAATACTCGGCGACCGAGACATGGAGCATGGAGCAGACGATCGCCATGCCGCCGACGATGCCGCAGACATCCGAGATGATGGTCAGCCCGGGCATGATGAGGATCATGGCGAGCAGTTTGGGCAGCAGCAGGAAGCGGCCGGTGTCGAAGCCGAGCGTCACCATGGCGTCGATCTCCTCGTCGGCCTTCATCGAGCTCAGTTCGGCGGCGAATGAGGAGCCGGTCCGGCCGGCGAGGACCACCGCAGTGACCAGCGGGGCAAGTTCGGTGACAATCACGGTGCCGACCAGGTTGACCACGTAGTTCTCCACCCCGAAGCGGCCGAGCTGGACAATCGCCTGAAACGCGAGAATCACGCCGATCAGAAAACCGAGCAGTGCGATGATCGGCATGGCGTCGCTCCCGCAGCTGTCCATGTAGTAGGCGACGCTTTTCCACTTGATCCGGCGGGGATGTGCCGCGGCCTGAAGGGCGGCGCGGCCGAGCTCACCGCCGAATCGGCAGAAGTGGCAGAACTCTTCGACCATGCCGATCGAGGAGTCCGCGATCTGCAGACAGAGCTCCCGGAAGGAGCGCGGGGTTTTCATCTTCATCGCCATCGGCAGTGCACCGTCATGGTTTGAAATTTCCGGCGGCGAGTTCCCCGGCGAGGCGGCGCACCGCTTCCGAAGCGGCGGCGGCGGTCGCTTCGGCGGAGTTCCCCTCCACCGGCACGGAGATGTCGAACCGCTTCATCCGCCCGGCGGCTCCGCCCGCGGGGCCGATTCTTCCGGCGAGGCGGAAGGTGCCGGCCTCGACATCCTGTTCAAAGCATTCGAGCGAGCCGGTCAGAATCACCGATTCGGCGCCGTTTCCGCCGGAAAGCGCCAGCGTGAGGGCGCGCGCCACCAGCTCTCCGGGCGGCAGTACCCAGCGGTTGTAGGGGTCGCCCGTCACCCGCCCCGCCGCGAGCCGCCGATGCAGGCGGACCCCGGAGGCCGACTCGTTCCGCAGTTCCAGCACGACCACCGGCTGTTTCGTCTCCACCGGCTTCACGACAAGATCAAATTCCGCGGTCTCCCGGTAGGGTTCAAACACGCATCCGGCCGTTGCCAGAAGGAGCGGCAAAAGAAGCGTCGGCAAACTGATCGATTTTTTTCTCATCCTGTTCCTCTGTATGGTTCCCTTTTTACTTTACATGAAAAGCGCATGAAATTCAAATTTACGGCCGATTATCTTCAACGGGAATTGCAAAAAAAACCTTTCGCGTTACATTATATCATTTATCGCAGAATCCGGAAACCGCATCGGGGGGAGTGAACCATGTATCTGGAAAAAATCCATTCGCCGGAAGAGCTTCGCCGCCTTCCTCCGGAGGAGCTGCCCGCCGTCGCCGCGGAGATCCGCGAACTGATCCTCGCCACGGTCAGCGAAAACGGCGGCCATCTCGCCTCCAATCTGGGGGCGGTCGAGCTGATTCTGGCGTTGCACTACTGTTTCGACACGCCCCGCGACCGGCTGCTGTTCGATGTGGGGCATCAGGCCTATACGCACAAGATTCTGACCGGGCGTCGGGAGTTCTTCCGGAGCCTCCGCCGCTGCGGCGGCTGTGCCGGATTCCCCGCCTCGTGGGAGTCTGCGGACGTCGGCGCCTCGGGGCACGCCGGCACCGCGATCTCCACCGCGCTCGGAATCTCGGCGGCCAACGCGCTGGCGAAGAGTTCCGCGCGGGCGGTCGCGGTGGTCGGCGACGGGTCGCTCAACTGCGGCATCTCGCTCGAAGGGCTCAACAACGCCCGCCGCGACGGCAGCAACCTCGTGGTGGTGCTCAACGACAACAAGATGTCGATCTCCGAGAACGTCGGCGGCCTCGCCTACTACCTCAACCGGCTGGTGATCGGTCCCCGCTACAACCGGCTGAAAACCGCCGCGAAACGGATGCTCATGACCCTGCCGCGCCACGAGACGATCCACCGGTTCATCCGGCGGCTGGAGGATGTGATCAAGAGTCTGATCCTGCCCGGGGTGGTCTTCGAAGAGCTGGGGTTCCGCTACATCGGCCCGATCAACGGCCACTCCCTGCCGGACCTGTTGCGCACCTTCCGCCAGGTGCGCGAATTTGAGGGGCCGGTGCTGGTTCACGTCGTCACCGAAAAGGGACACGGCTGTGAATTCGCCGTCCGCTCGCCCGAACGCTACCACGGCGTTTCCGGATTCGACCGCGCCACCGGGGAGCTGCGCGGCGGAAAGAAAATGACCTTCTCCCGCGCCTTCGGCGACGCGATGCTCGAACTCGCGAGCCGATACGACGATCTGGTCGCCATCACGGCGGCGATGGCCTCCGGCACCGGGCTGGAACCGTTCAGCCGGGCGTATCCCCGCCGCTTCTACGACGCCGGAATCGCCGAAGAGCACGCGGTCACCTTCGCCGCCGGACTGGCCGCCGCCGGACTCCGTCCGGTCTGCGCCATCTATTCGACCTTCCTGCAGCGCGCGCTCGACTGCATCTACCACGATGTGGTTCTGCCGCAACTGCCGGTGATCTTCGCCATCGACCGGGCCGGCGCCGTCGAAGATGGCCCGACCCACCACGGGATCTACGACCTCGGATTTCTGCGCGCCATGCCGGGGCTGGTGATTCTCGCGCCCCGCTGTGAGGCGGAACTGCTCCCGATGCTGGAGTACGCCCGCTCGCTGGCCTCCCCGGTGGCAATCCGCTATCCGCGCGGCGGCACGCAGGAGGCGCCGGAATGCCCCGTCGCGCCGCTCGAAACCGGCCATGCGGAGATTCTGCGGGAAGGTTCCGGGCCGGTGCTCTGGGCGATGGGGCCGGAGTGCCGCACCGCGCTCGACGCGGCCGCTCTGCTCGAACAGGGACACGCCCTCGACTGCACGGTCGTCAACGCCCGTTTTCTCGCCCCGTTCGACCGGGAGCTGGCCCGGAAACTGGCGCCCGGCCGTCTGGTGGTTTCCATCGAAGATCATGTGGTGGTCGGCGGGCTGGGCTCCGCGCTCGACGAAGCGGTCGCCGGCCTCCCCTGCGCCGGAAGACTCACCTTCGGCTGGCCCGCCGGGAAACCGGTTCCGCACGGCGCGGTCGCCGACCTGCGCCGCGCCGCGAAACTCACCGCCCGCGACATCGCGTCGCAGGTGGCGGAATTCGTTCTACACGTCTGACGGTCCGGCTTCGCCGAGCGCCTTTTCCGCCGCGTGCCAGGCTTCGAGGAAGGGGAGTCCGGCGGTTTCCGCCGCCTGTTTCACGCTCTCGTACTCGGGGTAACGGCGGACGATTCCGCCGAAGGAACAGCGCTTCGCCCGGACCGTGCCGAACGGGAGCTTCACCTCGACAACTTCGCGCTCCATGACGGTCCGTTCGACCGGATACTTCCGCACTCCGATGGTGGTGGTACTGCGGAAGAGGATCTCCTCGAAGCAGGGCACCTTCGCCGCGTCGGCGATCACCCGGAGCAGCCAGGCGGGCCGGTTCTTCTTCATGAAGCAGGGGAGAAAGTGGACATCCCGCGCCCCCGCCTTCAGCAGCAGTTCCATCGCATTGCCCAGCGTCTCGCCGGTGGAGTCGTCGATGTTGCACTCGATCACCTGAATTGCCTCCGGCGCGGACTCTTCGCGCAACAGCATCGCCCGCAGCAGGTTCGCCCGGCCGACGTCGCGCTTGCCAAGCCCGATGCCGACCTTTTCGACCGTATAGAGCTCCGGCAGAGCCGTCCGGGTCCGGAGCGCGGCGGCGATCGCGATGCCGGTCGGCGTCACCAGCTCTCCCCGGCAGGAGGAGGGGCGCAGTGCGATGCCGTACTTCCGGGCGATGTTCAGCACCGCCGGCACCGGGACCGGCAGTTCGCCGTGCTGACAGCGGACAAATCCGGAGCCTTCGGTGAGCCCGGTCACCACACACTCCTCGATGCCGAGATCGTCCGCCAGCACCGCCGCCGCGACGATGTCGACGATCGAATCGACCGCGCCGACCTCGTGAAAGTGCACCTCCTCCACCGGACAATTGTGCGCTTCGGACTCCGCCTCCGCGACGATCCGGAAGATTCTCTTCGCCAGCTCCCGGGCGCGGTCGCTCATCTCCCCCCGGTCGATCACCGCATACACATCGGCGAGATTCCGGTGTTCGTGAGGGTGAACATGCTCATGATGTTCCTGCTCCTGCTCATGGTGGCCGTGCCCGTGGTCATGCGGATGGTGGTCGTGCTCATGGTGGTCGTGCCCGTGGTCATGGTCATGGTCATGCTCATGGTCATGGTCATGGTCGTGATCGTGATGATCGTGCAGAACGACGTCGAAATCACATCCGGCGATGCCGCAGGAACACTTCCGCGACACGCCGTAGTGGAATCCCTCCAGACGGAGGCTGGCAAGGACTGCGTCGAGCTTCTCCCGGCTGCCGCCGAGGTCGAGCAGTGCGGCGACGGTCATATCGCCGCTGATTCCGGATGCGCCTTCGAGATAAAGAATGGGTTTCATCGTCAGATCCTCCCCTTGTGTTGTTGCCTTCCTCGCCGGAACTAGAGGGCGATGGTCCGGTAGTGGAACCGGTTCTCCGATTCGCTGTAGTCGATCTCGACCATGCTGCCGTTGCGGGTGACCGAACCGGCACAGCATTCGCCCCGGCCGGAGTCATCCACCTCGAGATAGGGCTTGTGAACGTGTCCGCAGAGCGAGAGATCGAGCTGATGGCTCCGGAGCAGTTCGAGCAGCCGCTGCTGGCCGAAGAGCCGGTGACGCACCCGCAGAATCGGATGGTGTTCGATCATCGGATAGTGCGAGACGAGAATCCGCGGCCCTTTCCGGGGCGCGCCGCACTCGCGCACGATGTACTCCGCGTCGCGCGGATCGACGAATCCCCACGAACAGAGCAGATTCGACGGGCGGCTGCAGTTGAGCAGCAGGAACTCCACCCCGGCGTATTCGCGGACGACCGGGAGGTCGCCGAACCGGTAATCCCCCCGGGTGAGATATTCGACCATTTCATTGACCGCCTTCACGCACTTCGGCCGCTTCACATAGCAGTCGTGATTCCCCGGCAGGTAGATCAGCGGAATCGACGAATCCCGCAACGGGCGCAGAATCGGCCGCACCAGCTCGAACTCCCCCGGCTGGCCGGTGCTGGTCAGGTCGCCGGTGCAGACCGCCACATCCGGCTTCGTGTCGAGAATGTAGCGGACCGCGTTCTCCAGCTTGGTCATGTCGTGGCGGAACTTCCGGCGGAAGTTGTAGTTGAACACCCCCACCCAGCGCTTGTCGATATAGGCGAGAAGATCCTCCGCGGGGCCGCCCGCATGAGGGTCCGAGAAGTGAACGATCTTCATGGTTCGTTTCCTTGTTGTTCCGATTGAAAGAGATAACGTGGATCCAGCAGATGTTCCGCCTCAATCCGCCCGAGCGAACTGCAGAAGTTCGAGCGCAGGTTGGGAACACGCTCCGCGAGCTCATCCACCAGCTTCCGGAAGAAGGCGCGGTCCCCCTCCTCCAGCTGCGATTCATACTGACAGATCCCCGCCCGCGGCAGCTCCCACGCACTCACCGCCTCGCGGATCAGCGCCTCCGGCGCCAGCACGAACGGCCGGATCACCCGGAGGCTCCCCTCGTGCGTCGCCACGTTCGGCCCCATCGTCGACAATCCCTGCCCCCGGCAGAGGCTCATCAGAAAGGAGGCGGCGATGTCGTCGAAATGCTGCCCGAGCGCCAGCTTGCCGCAGCCGAGTTCGGCGGCGAGTCCGGAGAGCTTCCCCCGCCGCAGTCGCGAACAGAGCACGCAGGGCGCCCCGGTGAACCGCTTCTCCTCGAGAATCTGCGCAATCGGCAGAGAGACCGTGTGATGCTCCCAGTTCCGCTCCCGGCAGTAGGCACGGATTCCCTCCAGATTGAACTCCGGGAATCCCGGGTCGAAGGTGGCCGCGATCACCTCGAACCGTACCGGCGCCCGGCGGCGCAGTTCGTGCAGCACATGCAGCAGCGCGAAGCTGTCCTTGCCGCCGGAGAGGCCGACCAGCACCCGGTCACCTTCGCCGATCATCCGGAAGCGGCCGATCGCCTCGCCCGTCAGTTTGCAGAGTTTCCGGCAGGGGTCCATGGCGTCATCCGTTCCGGCGGGCGGCGACGAACCGGTCGCGGCGGGTGTAGTCCTGTATCACTTCGATTCCGGCGAACGCTCCGGTTTCGGCGAGCATCCGCTCCAGGCGCGGCGCCTGCGGCGGCGAAAGTTCGAAAATCGCCCTCCCGCCCGGCGTCAGAAATCCGGCAAGATCCCGCACCGCCCGGGCGATCAGCGCCATGCCGCCGTCTCCGGCGACCAGCGCGAGGCGCGGCTCGAACTCCCGCACCTCCGGCGACAGCGCAGGATACTCCTCCTCGGTCACGTAGGGCAGATTGGCCGCGACCAGATCGAATTTCTCCCCCGCGACGGCGGAAAAGAGGTCCGATTCGAGCAACCGGACCCGTTCCAGACAGTAACGGCGGCGGTTCCGCTCCGCCACCCGGAGTGCGGCGGGCGAAAGATCGACGCCGGTCACCGAAACATCCGGACGCATCGCGGCGACCGACAGCGCAATCGCCCCGGAACCGGTGCCGAGATCGAGCAGAGCCCCGCCCTGCGGCAGGTGACGCACCGCCCATTCGACCAGCAGTTCGGTCTCGGGGCGGGGAATCAGAACGTCGCCGTTCACCTCCAGCTCCAGATCCATGAAAGCGGCCCGGCCGGTCAGGTATTGCAGGGGTTCGCGGGCGGCGCGGCGCTCCGCCAGGCGGAGAATGCTCCTCTCGAGCGGCTCCGGAACCGGCTCCTCCCCCCGGAGAAAGAGTTCGGCACGGGGGAATCCGGCGGTCTCCGCGATGAGCCGTTCGGCGTCGACGGCGGGAGTTTCCACCCCGGCGGCAAGGAACATTCCGGCCAGCTGCTGCCGCAGTTCGCGGAAACAGCTCATCGCTCCGAAGCCTCCCGCACCAGGTCGGCGAACTCCTCCGGCGAGACATCCCGCAACTGTTTGCCTTTGCGGGCGAGCTTTTCGTTGACCTTGATCGCCGTTTCGGTCATCCGGTCATGGGTCTCCTCCGAGCCGCCGATCAGGCAGAAATTATCGCCGCGGGTCACCCGTTTGTGCCCGTCCTGATTATCCAGCCCGACCCCGAGCATCATGGCGTCTCTTGTATCGTCGTTGTTCTTCATTGCGCCTCTTTTGTTTGACGATACTATACAGCGAACCGGCGGAAAATTCCACTCCGCCGGCCAAAGAAAAGTGCAAAGTGCCTCTCTTTCTCCCGCAACTCCGTCAGGAACGATGCCGGAGCATCCCGAAAAATTCCCG
>ENA-UONY01001014-UONY01001014.1-human-gut-metagenome-genome-assembly--contig:-CS9-NODE-1014-length-26895-cov-26.303912_pt1 | contig 26895 bp, 16 predicted proteins | sample MGYA00242465_ERZ724012 | MGnify/ENA metagenome assembly ERZ724012 | reverse complement strand
AATTAATTTATTAAAATATTGATTTTTCTAAAAAAATAATTTTATAATTTAATTACTTGAGAAAAGTGTATGTTAATTAGATTAGTATGAGTATCTAGGAAAGGAATTTGAAAAATGATTAAATATCACTTACTTATTGATGAAAGAAGTACAATTTCTTTATTTACAAACAAACTAAAAGATGCTTCAACAATTAGGTTTTTCGGATTAAGTAAAAATTATTCCGAAGCTACAAATAATTTGCCTAATATTTATCTTAGCGATATTGTTGTTGTATCAGAAAATTTGGGTATTCAATTTTTAGACAATTTCAGTCATCTTTTTGTTACAAATAGTACAACGTCTAGTCATGCGTGTAAAGTTGTTAAACTTGTATTAACTAAAGATGAAGTAAATGAAGTTAATGCTTCTTTATATAAAGAAATGGGCTATGATGATTGCATATCTTTAAAAGAAAGTGATAAAGATCTTATAAAGCATTTGAATACGTTGGTTTATCAAAAACTTTGTTCTTTGTATAATCATAGTTTAAAGAAATCTTTGGATGACGGAATTGAAATTCCAGGATTTAATGAGATTATGGTTGATATATTACATGATTTTGGAATTCCAGCATCTTTAACTGGTTATCAATATCTAAAAAGAGCTATTGAAATGGCATTTTTGAATATTGATACTGTAGTTGGTGGTGTAACTAAAGTTATTTATCCAACAATTGCACAAATGTATAATACCACTTCTCCTAGAGTTGAAAGATCTATGAGACACGCTATTGAAACTGGTTGGTGTCGAGCAAAAATAGAAACTATGGAAAAGATTTTCTCTTATTCCTATTCAAATGAAAAGGGAAAACCTACAAATGGTGAGTTTATAGCTAATATTTCTGATTATTTGATTATTCATTTCAGAAAAGAAAGAAAAGAATACTTATCGGCTCATCCTGATAATGTTGAAAATGTCAATCATATCATTAATATCTCTAATGCTGTTTCAATTGGAAATAATAAAGAAAAGGAACCTGTAATTTAATCTTTGCTGAAGCCGTTGTGAAATATTGTCTAATTACAAATAATGATGAATTAATACAAGCAATTACAATAAAAGCTTATAATTCTAAACATTTGAAATGCAATTGTATTATAAAATCAATGCATTCATTTTATGAAAATTTAGATAGATTATATAAAAGTGATGTTTTACTTGTTGATTCACGAATTAATAAATATGTTTTTCGCGTATTACAATTATTTATCATAAAAAGTCATAAATATAAAAATGCCTATAAAATTTTGCGTATAATTTTAACAACTGAAAATGATAAAAATAATTTTAATTATTTTAATATTGGTTATAATTTAATGTTGAATATTGATAATTTAGATAAATATCCCTCTGGATACTTAAGAAGTAATATTATAAGTTATCGGAAATATTAAAAAGATTATAAAAAATTTTTGGATAATAAGATTGTAGCAAATAATTTAAGAACTGAATATGTTCTAAGGCAGATGAAGATACCTACTTATCTTACTGGATATAAGTATTTAAAATTTTATTTGCAAACTGAAAAGTTGACAATTTCAAATATAATTGGAAAAAATGAGGATTATATATTGAGTACGATAGCTAGAAAATATAAAAAACCAAAATATAAAATAAAAAGAAGTATAGTTTCTTCAATAGAAACGAGTCATTACTTTTTAAAAGAAACAATGTTTAAAGTTGCATTTTTTAGTTCGAAAATACCATCTGTTTCTGAATTTATTGCTGGTCTTTCGTTTCTTCTATTTTTACATGAAAAAACATATTACATCGCCTCTTTTAATGATAAAATCTCAGCAAAAGAAAGGCCTCTTGATGAACAAAGAGACCCATAAATTTAATTTGTTATATTATATTGAAGTCATCCATTGAAATCTGGGATTCAATTTCATCTAGAATATTAATTTCATCTCCAGAAAAGTTTTTCTTACTTCCGTGAACGAATTTTGCTTCATAAGTATCAGTATATTTTCCGGAAGAGGTGTTACCAGTTGTTTGAAATAATAAAGACATAAGTTTATTGTCTTCTATATAGAAAGTGAAAGCATCTATATTTTCTGTGTTTGTGCCATAAGAACTTACAGAGTGGAGTTGAGCTTTAATTTCTAATGAGCTTCCAGATTTTGTTCCAGAAACAGAGACATTAATTTTTGAATTATTAACTATAGTTTGACCTAATCCATAGGTTTCAAAGTTATTATATATACTAGCAATTTCATTCCAATATAATGGATTGGCATCTAAATATTCTCTGGTATTTGTAATATAGCTTTTGGCCATAAAAGCAAATGCAGAAGTAATATATTTTGAGAATTTACCACCACGAAGAATTCCATAACTTTCAGCTTTAGTAAATATTCTGAAATCAGATTTATCACCTATTGGTTGATCAGAACTATCCATTAATTGAATTGTACCATTATTATCCAAAATTCCATTGGCATAAGAAATAATTTTTCCTTCGAATATTGCATCGCCAAATTCTGTTCTATCTGTTGTTGCAAAATCAAAAGCATTGTGATATTTCATAGAATAGTTTGTTTGTCTTATATTATTAGAATAAGCATAGATATTTTTTACAATTTCAAAAGCTGTGTTTTCATCAATTAAACCATCATTTAAATTGGAAATGTCGACAATATATTTTGGCGCGTTATGAATATTATTTTTATTTTGAATGTCATCAAAAGTATAAAGAGAATCATTAAAAATATCTTTTTCACCGAATTGAATATTTGTTATTGTATATGATGTTATTGAAGATGTTCCTATTTCAAAATCTGTGTCTAAACTTCCAATCATACTTCTATTTTGTGATTTTATTTTTGTGAATGTATTTGTTGATGTATTGTAATCAACTTCGAAATTAATTATTACTGGTTTGTAGTCATCAGTTCCGGGAAATTTACTTGTTAGTGAGTAATGTTCAATTCCATTTTCAATGTTATATTCAATTATTGGAGTTTCATAACCGCTTTATGTAGGAAAATAACTATTAGGATCTGAAAAGGCAGTTTTTATATCAGTAATAATACCTAGGTAATTAAAATATGTATTTAAATTTCTGTAATAATCCGTTTCATAGCATTCAACGAATGATTGTTCTTTCATAGAATTGCAGATGAAGTAATCATATATATAATTATTTTTTAAATATATTTGTCCCTTGGCTTTAGTATTTAAGACAGCTTCGGTTTTTTCAACACCATCGAGAGAGTCAACAGATATGTTATCGACAATTACATCATTATTATATAATTTGAACTTATGAGTAGCCTCGTAGTTAACTAGACCAGTTGAAACGTTTCCAGTAACTATATATTTGGAATTGTTATAGGAATTATATGAATATGAACGATCAATAAAATTATAACTTACGATATTATCTAAATTTATTTCTGATAAAAGTTGTACCACTTTTTCTTCAGGTTTAATTGTTGAAGAGGAACTATTACTAGATGAACTTGATGAAGAAGAACTCGATAAAGAAGAACTTGATGAAGAAGAGTTAGAAATAGTGGAAGAAGTAGAAGTGTTTTGTGAATTATTGGATTTAGAAGATGATGAGACTGAGGTAGAAGGAGTAGTTGTGCAACTGGCTAAAACAGTTAATGTTGCAATTAGTGAAAATAAATATTTTTTCTTCATTTTAAATACCTTTTATTTTGCTTCGAAATAATATGTTAATAGAGAATCACTATCCAAAGTGCCAATATCGTATTCGGTTCCATCTTCTAAGAAGAATAATTTTGATTCAAGACTTTTTGTATCGTCTGATATTTTATAAGCAATACCAGTTTTAATTGTTGGAAGGTAATAGTAATTATATTCATCATAATCACCATTTGTTAGATTGAAAGAATTGAAAGTAATAGTTTTATTAGTTTCATCGATAGTAACATCATATTCTGTAATATATGTAAACTGAGCTTCATTAGCTTCGATATAAAGCATGGCTTTAGTACTTGAAACAAATTCTAAACGATTAGATGTTATATCTGTGCTATGTTCCATACTTGTATCTTTGCAGACATATGTAGTTGCTAAAATCTTATCGATAAATGATAAATCTTCTTTTTTTTCATTTACATTAATTGATAATGTCTTACTGATGGTTTTATCAAGTCTACTTGTGGCAGTAATTGTAGCTTTACCAGCAATATCGCTTTGATAGGTGTAAGTGTTATTGTTATTTTTTGTTAATTCTCCAACGCCTTCTAATGTTACATCAACATCTTGTAATGTTGTAGAGGGTAAAACTTCAAATGATATATTTTCTAATTTTTCACCAGCGTTGATGGTGATTTGATCATCGGTTTCTTTTCCATTAACTTTTGCAGTTATAGAAGAAGGGGAAGGAGTATTAACAGAAATGTACAACTCGGTTTTAACTTGATTTTTTAAGGAATAAATAGTTAATTTACATACACCAGCGCCGATAATTTTTATTGATCTTCCAGCATCTTCAATTGTAGCAACTTCTGAATTGCTGACTTCATCTATGATGATTGAATCGATGCGGCTATCAGCATATTTAGGTTGTTGATTTAAATAACTAATATAATAATAATTTCCAATTTCAAATTTGTTTGCTTCATAGCCGTCCTTAGTAGCTAGAACAGGAGTATAGGAAGTGAAATATAAATTGTTTGGATTCAATTCATAGTTTTCTATTGTGGTTAATGATCCAAATATTTGTTTATATTCAGTAGAGTACATCTCACGATATTGAGCATTTTCCTTTAATTCTTTAGTTGTAAAATCATAATAAGTATTATCATAAACATAAGAAACAACTTTTATATCTGTCAATATACCATCACTGTTAAATTTATATTCACCATGGTTGAAATATACTTCACCAGTTGAAACTGAAGAAGGATAAGTTTCTATGAATGATGTATCAGCAAAAACTATATTATCTTTTTCAACAGTTTTAAGATTTCCTAGTCCTAAACCACCAAAATACATAGGTATAGAACCAAAATCGATAGAGTTTTCATAAAGACCGTTGAAATGGGATTTAGCAATTTCGGATAATCCAACATGAGAATTCATTATCATTGTTGTAGAACGTGTTAAAGCATCATCTCTGGTAATTTGAGTTTTGCTATCGCTGACTGAATCTACAATTGCTTTTTTATAAGGAGTAACCAAATGTTGTCCGTTATCAAGTACTTGATATTCATAATAGTTACCATCACTCATTCCTTTGAAAATATGAGAATTATATGAGTTTTCTTCGCTATTAGTTTCCCCATATTTTGTATATGAAGTTGTAGTTGTTGTATCACCTATCATCAACCTATCAGTTCCGTTTTTATGAATGTTGAATTTAGTTGATTGAACAGCATGAGTTCTATTTTCATTAATATCTAAGGTATTAAAGTCTAAATTAACATCATATTGAGAAACAGTTAATCTTTCTTCTTTTTCTTTAGATGAATCTAGCTTTGCCACAATTTCAGAAGTATCTTTTTCACCTTCGTTAATAATTTTTAAAGCGAATTCTTTTGAAATATTAGTTCCTCTTACCTTTAAAGTTAAAATTATGCTTTCAGCTTTTTTTAGTGGTGTAATGATGTTGGTATTTGGATCAAAGCTAACTACTCCATCAATACTAAATGAAGCCTCAAGAATGTTGTCTTTAGAATCAGTAGAATCGAAAGAAACATTTAATGGATAAGATTTACCTAATATTAATTTATAGAATGTTGTATTTTTCAATGTGATAGTTTCAACTGAAGAGTCGAAATTAGCATCGAACTTGGAAACTGTTGAAGATATTACTTCTATTGCTAAAGTATCTTGAATATTTCCATCATCGCTTGATACTGTGATTATACAATTACCACTTTGTCTTGCTGTGATTAAACCATTGAAAGAAACTGAGGCTATATCCGTATTTGATGATGAATAATTCAAAATTTTATTTGTAGCATTTGTGGGTAATACTTCTACATTTAATTGTATAGTTTGACCTACTTTTAAAGTAGTTACTTCCTTATTTTTAATTGTTACAGATTTGACGTGAATATCATCTTCTTGTGATGAAGAATTGTTTGATGAAGATGAGTTTGATGTTGAAGAAGATGAATTTGAAGAAGAACTACTTGGTGCAATTGTTGTCGAAGAAATTGTGCTAGAACTTGATGAAGAAATATTAGAAGAGGATGAAATAGATGAAGAAGTATTACTGGCTGAAGAACTGCTGGATGAAGTATTGACATTGCAAGAAACGAGTGACATAAGTAGAACGCTTATTGCTAACAACCTTTTTTTCATTTAAAAGCTCCTTATAAATATCATTTGATATAGATTATATTATTTTTTTGTATAAGAAAGCAATTTATATTTAAATAAAATAATTTGTTTTAATAGCAAAAAATTAGTTATTTATAAGATATAAAAAAATCTAATATAAGTTTTTAAATTTTTGAAAGTTAATTTTTTAAAAAACATTGTTTTTATGAAAATCGTTTTTATTTAAGTACATATTTTTATCAGCGCTTTGAATTATTTCTTCTATATTTAAATTTGAATTTTCGTTGAAATCAGCAGTTCCAATAGAAAGAGATAGTTTTATTTTGCATTTATAATTTTCTATATCAATTTCATGTTTAATATTGGTTAAAATATTGTTTAATTCTTTTAAAGAAACATAAATAATGCCAACAAATTCATCTCCACCTGTTCTATATACTTTTCCATATGTTGATAAAACTTTATATAGGCAATTAGCAGCTCTTTTAATTATTTCATCTCCTGTTTTATGACCATAAGTATCATTTATTTGTTTCAAAAAATTAATATCGGCGGCGACGATGACACAGTTTTTAGTATTGAATTGATTATTATGAATATCTTTTTCAAAACTATATCTATTAAATAAACCAGTTAATCCATCATGATGGGATAATTTAATAAGGCTTTGTTCTTTTACTTTTTGTTTATTAATATTAGAGACAGCAAAAATTACGCTGGATAATTTTCCATTTTCATCATAAGCAATAGGGAAAAAAGAATATCTTACCCATCCGTAGTTTTTACTAATACTTTCATTGCTAATAAAATTATTGTTTTTAATTCTTTCGGAAAGAGTTTTTAGATCAGTAAAGATTAAAGCTTCTTTTTGATATTTTTCTAATAGAAGATGAGTAGCACAATTTTTTAAATCAAGTGAAGCGATTTTAGATGTAGTAAATTTTGAGATAAATTTATTAGTTTTATAGTCAACATAAGTATCTGTTTCTAAATCGATGATATACATGCTAATAAATAGTGTTGTTAAGGCTTTTAATATTTTGTACTCATCAAGAATTTTTGTATTTAATTTAACCTTAGAAGGAACATCGTTATCTTGCATAACATAGTAGATATTATGATCTACAGAAAATTGTTCTGATTTTATTATTTTAACTAATGTCCATCTATAGTCTATTTCAAATTTTCTTCTAAACCAGCAATCCAATTCGTTATTATCTTTGGAAAAATATTTTTTTAAAAAGTTTAAATTGAGTTTCTCATTAACAATATCTAAATCATCAACATGAATGTAGTTTGAATTAAGATAAATTTTTAGATACTCATTATAGTCGCTGCCAACATAAAGTTTTTCACTTTCTGCTTTTGCATTTTTTATGACTTCAAATGTGCTATTTATCAAATTAACTTTAAGAATTTTATAGAATTGTTTTGCCATATATTGGCTGAGAAATTTTAAATTGTCATTCATTGTAGATTAAAACCACTAAATAATACTTCTATATTTTAATTATGAATTTTATTTTTTACAAATTTTTTGCACTTTTATTTTATTTTTTTATTTTTAATTATGCTTTGGATGATTATAAATAATAAAAAAACAAAAGCTAATCCTAATGCGCAAATAGCAATGATTCTTGGAATACTCATAATAATTTATTTTTCTTCTTCAGCATGAATTGCTTTTCTTCTGGCTATATACTCTTCTTTGGTAACTGTTTCTACATATAAAATAAAATATAAATATTTAATTATGATTAAAATGGTAATGCATATAGACATTGCTAATGAGTTGACTTTCCACATTGCAAAAAATAACATTCCTGAGACTAAAGATAAAAGAATTACTTTTCCTTTTAATGTCATAACTTTATTTTTTACGAAGTTTTCAAGATATTTATGATAAATTTTTGTACTTTTAAACCAATTATCAAATTTTGTGGAGCCTCTAGAAAAAAAGAAAGATGTACATAGTAAAAAAGGAACAGTTGGAAGCACTGGTAATATTATTCCAACGATACCTAGTCCTAAACAAATAAAGCCTAATATAATGCATATAATCTTTTTAATTTTCATAAAACGCCTTATGTTAGCTATGACTAACTAGCACTTAATTATAAATACATTTTATTTTTTAGTCAATAAAAAAATATTTAGCTTTTAATGAAAGCTAAATATAAAATTGGTGGAGCTAACGAGAATCGAACTCGCTGCCTTCTCGTTGCGAACGAGACGCTCTGCCAGATGAGCTATAGCCCCATGTAAAATTAAGATAGACTATTTTCCTGAATAAATCAAGAACAAAATAGTTTGTATTCAAAACTATTTATTTCAAAAATATTAGACTTTTTTTTATAAAAATATTAAGATAATTACGGGAATTTTTACAGTGATTTTTTTGAATGCGAGGTTTAAATATGAAAAATCGTGCAAAACTTAGCATTACTGCATTAATTTTAACAATGACAACATTGACTGGTTGTGGTTTAGGAAATATGGTTTTTCATTTTCCTAATAATGGAAACAGTAGTGCTTATGATATAGAATCTCCAGAATTGCAAAATAAGTTTTTGACTCGTCCAAAGGATGAATCAAAGCCTAGTGATTATGTTGGGGATAATATTGTTGATAATCTTTATATTGCTGCTGGTGTTTTAAAGGACACTTTATATTGGTCAAGTGAAGCTAGTGGAAAAGCAATTGCTTCAGTAGGACCTATTCCTTACAATCAAGATGTTTATTCAAAAAGAATAATTAATAATGATGAAAACCATGAATGGTTCTTTCAAACAAATACGATTTCGGCTTTTGTAAAAAAATCTGAACAAAGATTTGGAAATTCTAATTCTTATCTGAATAGACAAGGTTCAAATCCGAGTTTAGAAGGTGCAACTTACAGCAAGGATAATATAATAGCCTTTTCTAAAAAAGATTATTTAGAACAATATGGTAATACTTCTAATGGTTTGTGCAATTATGTATTAAATGATTATTCTGTCACATCAGGATCAATAATTGATACACAAGATGGTCTTTATACTTTTAAATATACATTAAATCCTGAATATGCTTCAGCAAAGTATATTAGAGAAGTTAAATATATGTCAGGATCTACTGACTATCCGACATTTACAAAGTCTGAACTTGAAATAGTTATCGATGATAATTGGGTTTTAAAATCAATTAAAACAACGGATGTTTATTCTATTTCAATTTTAGGTGGTTTAGTTTGCTCATCGGAATTAAGTGAAGATTTTTCTTATAGTGATTCATATCAAGTAATTCCAGAAAAAGAAGATTTTAAAGCTAAATTTGGAATGGTTGATAATAATATTACTATTGAAAAAACAGCATTAGATTATTTAACTGATGCTGCTGAGCCTTTTATTGCTAGTGATGGAACACCAATTAATATTCAAGGCGATTTCAATGTTAATGATTCTTCTTTACCAATTTATGTCAGCTGCGACTTAGCTAATAAGGATATTAAAATTTCTTTCGATGATAGTTTAAATATTTATTATAAGAATGAAATGGCTTATTTGTTATGTGGTGAAAATCTTAATTTTGCTGTAAAAAAAGATGAAGTCATGAATTTGATAAAACACTACAATTCTAATTTTTCGGAAAGTGGTATTGATTTTTCTTCATTACTCGAAAGTGATTTCGTGTCGAGTTTGATGGAAAATATGGTGATGTCAAAGGATGAAAACAATATTACAATTTCTTTATCTAAAGATGGATTGCTTGCTGATATTCACTTAGTTGTCGATGAAAATGATAAAGCTAGCTTCGATTATATTGAATTAAGTTATTTGAAAGATAAAAATAATATTCATGGAAATATTAAATTGTTTACTCCTTCTCATACTTTTAAAAAATTACCAGATAATCTTCATGAATTTACAAATTTGAATGGTTTAGCAGACAGTATAGATATATTTGTTGATAAAAAAGCTTTTGAAGGAACCATTAGCTATGAACTATCACAAAATGTAGCAATTTCTGGCGATTATAAATTTGATTTTAAGGATAAAAACAATGCTCATGGATTTGCAAATTTAAAATTAAAAGTTAAAGATGAAATAATTCCAATTGGTTTAAACTTATCTAAAAATTATTTGGTTTTAAAACTTTCTGATAATGAGTTTAAAATGACAATAGATGAATTTAAAAATCTTTTGTTCAATATTATTTCTAAATCTGGATTGGATTTAGATGATGCGATAGATGGCATATCTTCTTTTAAATTAGATTTGAAAAAATTGAAAGAAGAATTAATTCCAACTTTAAATAATTTGTTTTCTGAAATAGTTACTTCAAATGAGAAAATAAGTATTTCTTTAGATTTAATGCAATATAAGATTGATGATGAACTAAATTTGGAATATTTATTTGGTAATAGTCAATTTAATGTTTCTTTTGGAAATAAAGGAAAATTAACTTTAGTTCCAACAGATAATTTTGATTTTGAATTAGAAAATAAAGAATATATTCCTTTTGAAAAACTTAATAGTCTTATCAACATGGGTATGGATTTCTTTTCTGTTAGAAAATTTGAGACAAATTTCAAATATACAAAAGAGGATAATTCAATTTCTGGAACTGCTTTGATTGATTTAAATAAGAATCGCATTCAAGGAAATGTTGACTTCAGTCTTAAAAATATATCTGGAACAGCTGGTTTCTATTATGAGAATAATGAAATATATTTTAATTTATCAGATAAGATTAAAACTAAATTAACAAAAGAAGAGGCTATTGATCTAGTTAACAAATTAAAGTCTCTTTTAGAAAAATATGATATTTCGTTCAATATAAATACTTCAGAATTTAACGTTTCTATAAATGAAATCTTAAATTCTTTGAACTTTGCAGATGATGAAGTTAAACTTTATATACCTTTTATTTCTGCTGAGACTAAGTTATTGCCTTTGGAAAATAAAATAGTTGTCTGTAATCAAAATATTGAAGCTACAATTTTATTGAAGAGAAACCTTAATTTTGATTTTAACAAAAATGAAGATTACTTGGATTTTGGAAATATTGATTGTCTGATTTCAGAAATTGATGAAATTGTTTCTGGTGTCAAAAATTCTTCATTTAAGTTTACTGGTAAAATTGATGAAAAAGAAATAACTGTTAATGGTTTTTATGTAGTTGAAGATAATAATATTTATTTATCTGCTGAACTTGAAAATATTAAAATTTCATTAAATGTTGAAGAAGGTATTTTCTATTTAAACATTAATGATGCAAGGATAAAAGGTAGTTTAAATTCTATTACAATTTTCTTAGATGCCTTTTTAAAAGCTAATAATATTGATATTCCATTTGTTAATGTTTTATTAGAAATGGTTCAAAATAATAATTTTGACTTAAAAGTTATTTTCCAAGAGTTATCTAAATTATCCTCGGGTCAAAAAGTTGACTTGAAAGACTTAATAAATGAAATCAAATTTGCTGATGAAATATTTGACTTAAAATTTACTTTAAACGAAAAAGATATTGATGTTGTTTGGAATTTAAAAAATAATTTACTCAATTTAAATTATGATAATAATTCTTTGGAATATGCTTATGGTCTCAATAATGAATATGTCCATGTTACCGATGAGAGTTCTTATTTTGACACTACTTCATTAGACAATTTGAAAACTTCAACAATTTTAAATTTTGCTGACTTATTATCAAGAAAATCTTATAGAATTGAAGGCAGCTTCAATGTAAGTATTAAAGATAGTGATTTGGAAATTAAAGTATTGGAAAGTTATTTAAATTTTGAAAATGGGTTAGAGGCTGATATTAATGTTGAATTGATAGATAAAACATCATCTACTTATCTCACATTAAAGATAAAAGATAATAAAGTTTATATTTGTTTAGGCAACGGAGTATATTTTTCTGATACTGTTGATAATCTCTTATTGAAATTAAAGAAAGAATTTGAATCTAAAGATTTAGATGTTAATATTATTTTAGATAAGTTTAATTCTATATTTAATAATTTAGAAGCTGATGAAGATCATTTTGCAATTGATTTGAATTTAGACTTTTTAAATAAAGATTTCTTAAATGACATTAAAATAGTGTTTGATGATAAAAAATCTAATCTTTCTGTTGTTTTAGATAATATTGGTTCTATTTCTTTAACTTCAGCAAATAAAAAGGATTTTATTATTGAAGATAGAGATTATCATGATTTAGATGAATTATCTTCTTTCATAAATGGAATAAAAGATTTAATTGATAATAAGAAATATTCTATTGAATTTGAAGGAAAATATGACAAATATGATATTTCAGGAACTGTTAATTTTGATTTGAATAATAAATTTGATTTTGAAGTTAAAGGATTGAATATCTATTGTTCTGATTTTAATATATTGATTAATGTTTCTAAAATTGGTGATTATTTCTATATTGATCTTGGAAATGTTAAATATGTACTTACTATCGATGAGCTTTTCCAAATTTTACAAGAAGTTGAAGTTGCCTTTGATCTCGATTATAAAAATCTTGATTTGGATATTTTAAAAGAAGGATTTATCTTGCTTACTAATGGTGATTTTACTTCTGGAATTGAAAAGATAAGTTCAGTATTTAAAAATAGATCTGAATCAAATGATATTTCTTTAAGTTCTATTAATTTTGCCGATATTATAAATAGTATATATTGGTCTTCTGATTTGAAGATGAGTGCTGATTTTAGCAGTGTTTTACCAGTTATAGGAAAAATTGATTTTTCAATTTCAACCGATAAAATTGAAGTGTCATCAATGGATATTATTAGAAAAGTATCTTTAACCAAAACAAATGCAAATATCACTGATATACTTGTTGATGATTCTTGGGCAAGAAAAGAAGATTTAAGCAATATTATAAAAAGTTTGAAGAATGTTATAAAATTTTTGAATAATAAGACCTTCTCATTCAATGCAAATGGTATTGTTAAAGAAAAAGGTGAAAGTAATTTCAATTATAATGCTGAAGTCAAATTGGATATCAATGATGTAAAAAATATAAAATTAATGGCTAAAGCTAATGTTGCTGACATTAAGAATAATTTAGAATATAATGTCGAATTAACAATTGTTGATAATGTTATTTACGTTACCTATAATTCAAATCTTAAATTCTATATTTCAGTTAAAGAAACTTTGCAATTAGTACGCTATGTTACTGATATCATGGGCATAAAATCGGATTTATTATCATCAATATTAGATAGCGTTACTGAAGGAATTGATACCGGTGTATTTACTCCTTCTATTCCAGAAATGAAACCATTGGGTTTAAATATTAATGAATTAATTAAGTCTTTATCTAGTGTTGAAAGCATAAAAGTAATTTTAGACGCTGAAAAGCTTTATGAAGCAATATCTGATTTTAATCCTAATTTAGATTCTGAAGGAAATAAGATTGAGGGTGCAACAAATTCTTATATCAACGCTTCAATTTCTACATCTTCTAATTTTGTTTCTGGTATTTCTGTAACTAATATTTATTCGAAAAAAGATGAAATATTTGATATAAATATCAATTTTGATGATATATATTCAGAAAATAATGAAAGCTCAGAAATTTCTTCACCACAGAGCTTAGATGGATATTATGATTTTAATTCCATTACTACATTGTTTAAAACTTTCTTTAATAGTGCAAATATTAAGTCTTATAGTTTAAATGCTAAAGTTGCATTGGATTTAATTGGATATAAACTTGGATCAATTCCTGTTGATGTCGATATTCAACTCGATGACAATATGGTTCCTAAAGTTTCTTTATTTGTTGATGTTAAAGAAGAAGTTAAAGCTTTAGGTGGAATTGTTGTAGCCGTTAGAAAAGGCAAAATTTGGATATACTATGATGGTGTTAATAAAACTATATACCTTAAAAGATATTCTGAATATTGGTGGACAAAAAAGACTGAGTATAGAACTTATACCACGGATGAATTAGCTAATGATCCAAATAAATTGATTGATTTTATTTATACTACTTTATATTGTAGTGATACTATAAAAAATGCGTTGAGCGATGCAATTTTAAATGGAGATTCTTCATTTGAATTATGTGATCCTATTCATTTTGAAAATGTTTTGAAAAAATATGAATACGATTCTTCAGAAGATGCTAGTTATAATTATTCGATGATAATTGATGGCCCAAGTTTAGTTAAATCCAATTTAGATGATATAAATTTAAATTTTGGATTTTTGATTTCCACATATTTTGAAGAAAATAAAGAAATTAAAAAAGAATATCTGGATAGGATTGCTTTTTCAACAAAAATTATGGGAATAATCGGGATTGATTTAACAGAAGGAAAGCTCACGAATGTTCATAGTGATTCTAAACCTAGTGATATAATTGTTGAATTTCCAGATTTTTCCCAGGATAAATGGTAAAAAAATAAATAGTAGAAATAAAACTAGAATAAAAGTATAATACTAAATATAGGTGTTTTGTAATGAATAAATTATTGAAAAAAAGCTGCTTGGTAAATGCGGTAATTAATCTTATCGAACTTCTAGGTATTGGTATTGTACTTTTTTTTGCTAAATGGTTATATCCTGATTTTGAATACTATTATTTTGTATTTATGGGAATTTGCATTTTGTTCTTAATCATTCAAGACATATTCTTTATTACTTATAATAATAAAGTAAGAATTTTGAAAAAAAGGACAGATCAAAAAATAGCTGATATTTTGGGAAATGATATTCAAGAAGCTTATTACTTTGGTGAAATAGGTATTCTTATAACTGATGAATCAAATACGATTATTTGGGGAAGTGATTTTTTGGAAGATAGAAATATTAGTTATATTGATCAGAAAATAACCGATGCATTTCCTGCATTGAGACAATATATTCTTTACCCAGAAAAAGAAGAGAATATTAGCGTAAAAGTTTCCTGTCAAAATTATATTTATGAAGTGAAGATAATTCGTGAATTAAATTTGTACATTTTTAAAGATGTTACAAAATATGAATCATTATTAGAATATTCAGATAGTCAATATCCTGTTATTGGACAATTAGTTATCGACAATTATTCTGATGTTAATTCTGATGATATTAGCGATATGATAGCTTCGATACGAAAAATGATAGTTTCTTATTTTACAGAAAAGCAAGTTCTTATTCGCAGTTTAAAAGAAGATACTTATTTATTAGTATGTTCTAAAAAGAATTATCAAGAGATGTATAAAGATAAATTTTCTATTGTTGACAAAGTTAGAAATGCTTATGAAGATGGTTATACTTTATCATTAGGAATTGCATACGGCTTTCCTGATTATTCCCGTTTAATGGAATTAGCTTCATCAGCATTAGATGTTGCCTTAAGCCGTGGAGGAGACCAAGTAGTTATTTCTCCGTTTTCACAAAATCTTGAATTTATCGGTGGCAAAACTGAATCGAGAGTTTCTAGAAATCGCGTTAAATTGAGAACGATTAGTCAGTCTTTGACAGCTTTGATAAGTAAGGCTAGTAATATTCTTATTATGGGACATACTAATGCTGATTTCGATGCCATAGGAGCTTGTTTAGGCATTCATGCTATGGCTAAGGCTATGAATGTTGATGCTCGTATTATATTTGAAGAACAATTTATTGAAAAAAAAGCTAAAAGAGCTGTTAGAAACTTATTTAAGGATCAACAAGAATTTTCAAATATTTTTGTTACTTTTAAAAAGGCAAGTGAATTTTATACAGAAGATACCTTAGTAATTATTGTTGATTGTAATAACCCTAAAATTTTATTGTATCCCGATATAATTGAACCACGAACTAGAGTGGCAATTATCGACCACCATCGTCGTTCAGAAAACTTTTTACCAAATGTTATTTTTAATTCAATCGATACATCTGCTTCATCATCCTGTGAATTAATTACCGAATATATTGCTTATAACCATCAGAAAATTGAGCTTGATCCTCGTTATGCTACTATGATGCTTTGCGGTATTTTACTCGATACAAATCATTATAGATTGCATATTAGTTCTGCTACTTATGAAGCTTCATCTTTTTTGAAAAATAATGGGGCGGATAATGAATTAGCTGATAGTTATTTCAAAGAGGAATATGAAGAATTTTTGATGAAAACTAAAATTATGGGAACAGCTGAAACTCCTTTTTATGATGTCTTTGTTTGTACTGCGGATGAATCAGACATAATTGATGCTACCATGCTTTCTATTGTAGCTAGAGAAGCTTTAGGAGTTCGCGATATCAGCGCTTGTTTTGCTATAGGAAGAATAAGTGAAAATCGTGTTCAAATTTCAGCCCGTAGCAATGGAACGATAAATTGTCAAATTCTTATGGAAAAATTAAAAGGTGGTGGACATTTTTCTTCTGCTGCTACTCAACTTGAAAATGTCAGTATTGCTGAAGCAAAAAAACAATTGCTACACGTATTAGATAGTTATTTAGCTTCGGCAAGAACAGATGAAGATTCACAAAATAAAGGCAAATAGATATTCTATTTGCCCTTTTTAAATGTGATGATTATTACAATGGAAAAAATAGCAGTAATTGATATAATTCCAGAAATTAAAATAATAATTAGTTTTTTACTATCTATGCTAGGTGATGTATTTTGTTGTGATGATGTAGATGTTGATGATTGACTATTTGAACTAATAGACAAATTAGAAGAAGATAGACTAGATGATGTATCATTTGGTTGAGTAAAAGAAGAGCTAATACTATTTGATGAAGAAATAAATGAAGTTGAACTTGATATTATATTTGTGCTTGAAGAAGTGCTTGGAAGAGAACTGTTTGATGAAGAAATTTGTTTTATTATAGATATTTCAAATTCATTATCAAAATAATTATCCTTATCTTTACCGATATAAATAATAATAGCTTTATTTTGAATTAAAGAATCAGGATTTTTCCAAATATAATTATTTGGCAATGAAATATCCTTTAAAAATTTTTCGTTGTTAGAGATAATTATATTATTAATAGGACAATCGGGTTTGTCTTTTTTTTCGATATCGAAGTAGATTATTTTTTCTCCGTAATATTCATCGATACCTTTGACTAATATAGTAGCTTTGCCAGCATTGATGTTGTTTAAATAAGTTAATTCATAATCTTTATTTTCTTCTAATAATTCGTTTTTAAAGAAAAGAAAAATTTTTGGGATAATAGGTGCAGAAGAATAGATGAAATTATCATTTTCCATATTAACTTCAGCATTATTTATATCTATTTTTTCATTATTTACTAATGAAGTAAATGCTTTAATTCTAGCAACATAGGATATATAACCACCTAATTTTGTCCAATAATTTCCATTATATTTATATGACATGCCAGATCCTGGAGATACTAGGATAATTGCATTATTTTCTTCATTTGATATAGAAACTATAACGCTATAAAAACTGTTTTTATTTATTTTTACAGGAGTATTTAATTTAAGGAGTCTATATCCTTCGTCTTCAAATATCTGTTCTTGTTCAAGTTTTTTTATTCCACTTCGTGGATCTGAAGTATCTTGGACATCAGTATAAATTTCAACCTTTACAGTTGAATTAAGACCTTGAATGCCAATATTAATAGCATTAATATATTCATCATTATCGGCATCACCTTTTTTCGCTTGATAAATATTGCTAGCTGTTTTTGCGTTTATAGAAAGACTAAGTCCATCATCAAGACTTGAATCATAAAAATAATTGAAATCATATTTTCTTAAATTAGCTAATTTAAAAGCGAAAATATTAGAACTGGTATTATCGTATGATAGATAAAAATAAGGAAGAGAAGAATAACTATTTTTAATAAGCCAAGCACCATCTTGAGTTGCTGCTCCTGGTACAAATGAATCGGCTTTAATGTTATCATCCCATCCTATAATAGTTACAGCATGGCTTACTCCATCGAGCTTATCTACTTTAGGATTATAGTAATACGTTTCACCACGAGCATTATAGTAAGAAAAAGTAACGGCTCCGTATTCAATTATAGCTTCTTTAATTTTCTTTATTGAATCCTGAAGATTTAAATCATCTGTTTTTATATGTATACTTTCTTCGAATCTAAATTCGTTTGATAAAAAAGCATCTTGATTAGCTGGAGTTGAAACATTTACAGGACCACACCATTGTGAAAGAAGTGTTGCACAATAGCTCGGTGAGCCTGAAGATTGAAGGTAATTAATTTCTTGATAATCACCATTAGTATTTCCTAAAGGATCAGAATTTCTTTTAAAACGATGATAAGCAAGGGAAGTAGGGCTTAATATTAATGCGGAGTTATCATCAATTGTTTTATTATGGAGCAAAGAAGTTTCGATAGCATTGATAGAAGAATAAGCCCAACACAAATTTGTATCACCTTGATCACGAACAGGTGTAACTTCATTTAATAAACGTGCATCATAAGAAATTGGAATATCATTAATATTTGAAATTTCATTTTTAGAATGTTGAATATTATTAAATAGATATCCTATAAATGGGACAATGAGAAAAAAAGAAAATAACTTTTTCATAACTTAACTATATTATCATAAAAAATAATAATAAAAAAGGCACTTAGAAAGTGCTAAAAATAAAAAATCGATTTAATACGTATGTATTAAACCCTATATGTGAAAATATGGTGCCCGGGACGGGGGTCGAACCCGTATGGTCTCGCAACCGCAGGATTTTAAGTCCTGTGCGTCTACCAACTTCGCCACCCGGGCAAGATATTATTAAAAAATGGTGTCCCGTATAAGATTCGAACTTATGGCCCCTTGATTAAAAGTCAAGTGCTCTACCGACTGAGCTAACGGGACAACGATGGCTGGGGTACCTGGATTCGAACCAGGGCATGTCAGAGTCAAAGTCTGATGCCTTACCGCTTGGCCATACCCCAATAAAGTGGTGGAGGAAGGTGGATTCGAACCACCGAACCCGAAGGAACAGATTTACAGTCTGCCGCGTTTAGCCTCTTCGCTATTCCTCCAACTTTAACGCTAATGGTGGATGTTAGAGGGCTCGAACCTCTGACCCCCGCCGTGTAAAGGCGATGCTCTCCCGACTGAGCTAAACATCCCTTCCTTGAAAAAGCGTCTTAATTAATATACCAAGCTTTGACTACTTTTGCAAGAGTTTTTTTAAAAAATTTCACTTTTTAATCGGCTCTTCAAAAGCGCAAATGTATTGTACAACAGATTATAAGAAAGGTCAATTTATTTTTCAAAAAAATGCATATTTTTGTAAATTAATAAATTGCTACTTATTTATGATGTATTTCTAATATCATAAGTGATTATTATTTTGAGTAAATTGCTTGCTTAAAAAAAGTTCAAATTTAGATAAATGCGCATAAAATGTGCAATTGTATGCAAAGTAAACGCTTTCAAAATGCATTATATTGCGCAAAACACTACTTTCTTGTAAAATTAAGACGTCTTAGAAGGAGAACATATGAAAGAAAATACTATTGTTAAAGATGAAGAAAGCTTGATTGATCTTCTTAATAGAGTTAAAGCTGCTCAAAAAGAATTTTCAACCTTTTCCCAGGAAAAAGTTGATGAAATTTTCTATCGTGCTGCTTTAGCAGCTAATGCTCAACGTATTCCTCTTGCTAAAATGGCAGTTGAAGAAACTGGAATGGGTATTGTTGAAGACAAAGTAATCAAGAATCATTTTGCTGCTGAATATATCTATAATCATTACAAGAATGTAAAGACTTGTGATGAAATCGAAAGAAACGATGATATGGGATTTATTAAAGTTGCTGAACCTATTGGCGTTCTTGCTGCTATCGTTCCAACTACTAATCCTACATCTACTGCTATCTTTAAGGCTTTAATTGCTTTAAAGACTCGTAATGGTTTAATTTTCTCACCACATCCACGTGCTAAAAAATGTACTATTGCTGCTGCTAAAATTGTTTTAGATGCAGCTGTTAAAGCTGGTGCTCCAGAAGATATTATCGGCTGGATTGATGAACCATCCATTCAATTGTCAAATATGCTTATGACTTCCTGTGATTGCATTCTAGCTACTGGTGGTCCAGGCATGGTTAAAGCTGCTTATAGTTCAGGTAAACCTGCAATTGGTGTTGGTCCTGGTAATACTCCTATTATTGTTGATTCTACAGCAAATATTGAACTTGCTGCTAGTAGTGTTATACAGTCTAAATGCTTTGATAATGGTATGATTTGTGCTTCTGAACAAAGTGTTATTGTCTTATCAGATGTCTATTCTGCATTTAAAGCTGAACTCATTAAACGTGGAGCATATTTCTTATCTAAAGCTGATACTAAGAAAGTTGGCGAAACTATTATTATCAATGGTTCTGTCAATGCAAAAATTGTTGGTCAAAGACCAGTTACTATTGCAAAGATGGCAGGTGTAGAAATTCCTGAAGCAAGCCGTATTATGGTTGGTGAAGTAGAAAGTGTTGAACTTTCCGAACCATTTGCTCATGAAAAATTATCTCCAGTTTTAGCTATGTATAAGGCTAAAACATTTGAAGAAGCTGTTGATAAAGCTGAAAAATTAGTAACTGATGGTGGTTATGGCCATACTTCTGGTATTTATGTTGATGAAATCGTTGGAAAGGAAAAAATTGATGTTCTTTCTAAACGTATGAAGACATGCCGTATTTTAGTTAATACTCCTGCTGCTCAAGGTGGTATTGGTGACTTATATAACTTCATGTTAAATCCTAGCTTGACATTAGGCTGTGGTTCTTGGGGTGGTAACTCAGTTTCTGAAAATGTCACTATTAAACACTTATTAAATATTAAGGTTGTGGCTGAAAGGAGAAATAATATGTTGTGGTTACGACTTCCTGAAAAAGTTTATTTTAAACCAGGTTGCTTACATGAAGCTTTAACAGAACTTGGAACTGAATATCATCGCAAAAGAGTCTTTATAGTTACAGACTCCTTCTTATATCAAAGCGGATTTACAAAGAGAATCACAAAGATTTTGGATGAACAAGGAATTGAACATATGACATTCTTCCAAGTTGCTCCAGATCCAACATTAGCCTGCGCTAAATTAGGTGCTAGTCAAATGGCTGACTTTAAACCAGATGCTATCATAGCTATCGGTGGTGGTTCACCAATGGATGCTGCAAAAATTATGTGGGTTTTATATGAACATCCTGAAATTGACTTCAGAGATATGGCTCTTGATTTCATGGATATTCGTAAAAGAGTTTATAAATTCCCACACATGGGAAGCAAAGCGATGTTAGTTGCAATTCCAACAACCGCAGGTACTGGCTCTGAAGTTACTCCTTTCGCAATCATTACTGATCAAGATGATGGTACAAAATATCCAGTAACGGATTATGAATTATTACCAGATATGGCAATTATCGATTCAGATTTAATGTTAAATATTCCAAGAGGATTAACAAAAGCTTCTGGTATTGATGCTCTTGTTCACTCTATTGAAGCTATTGCTTCTATTATGAGTTCTCCATATACCGATGCAATGGCTAATGAAGCTATCAAATTGATTTTCAAATATTTACCACGTGCCTATAAGAATGGTGCTTCTGATCCAGAAGCTCGTGAAGGTATGGCAAATGCAGCTACAATCGCTGGTATTTCATTTGCAAATGCTTTCTTGGGAATTTGCCACTCTATGGGACATAAACTTGGTTCTTATCATCATATTCCTCATGGCATTGCTGTTAGCTTAGTCCTTGAAAATGTTATGAAGTTTAACGCTTGTGAAGCACCTACAAAAATGGGTACTTTCCCACAATATGATCATCCAGTTTCTTTACATAGATATGCTGAAGCTGCCCGTGGTATTGGCATTACTGGTAAGAATGATGAAGAGATATTTAATAAATTCCTTGAAGCTATTCATCAACTTAAAGTTGAATGTGATATTCCATTGACAATTCAAGAATTTGGTGTACCAGAAGATCAATTCCTTCAATCTTTAGATCAAATGAGTGAAGATGCCTTCAACGATCAATGTACAGCTGCTAACCCACGTTATCCTTTAATTTCTGAAATTAAAGAATTGTACTTAAAGTCCTATTATGGTAAATAATAGATAAGGAGAAAATAAAAATGGCAGAAAAAGAGTTATTAAAAGTTCGTCCTAATAAAAAAATATATCGCGAAGACGATAAATTGATTAAATTATTTGATCATAATATTGTCAAAAAATCTGAAGTACTTAAAGAAGCTTATTCTCATGCTTTAGTTGAAGAAACTGGCTTATCTGTTCCGAAATTATTATATGTAAATAATGAAGGTGAAGATTGGGCAATTGCTACGGAATACATCAATGGAAATACAATTGAAACATTGATGAAAAATGATCCGGATAATAAGAAAAAATATATTGATAAACTTGTAGAACTTCAAATGGCTATGTCTAAAATATCTTGCTCAGATTTGAAAAAATTACGTGACAAGATGAATGATAGAATATCACATAGTGGCTTAGAAGCTACTGTAAGATATGAGCTTCATGTTCGTTTAGATTCTCTTCCACGTCACAATAAGTTGTGCCATGGCGACTTTAATCCATCAAATGTTCTTGTCGATGAAAATGGAAAATATTATATCTTAGACTGGGCACATGCAACACAAGGAAATGCATCAGCAGATGCAGCAACAACTTATATTCAATTCCTTTTAACAGGCGATAAGGCTTCAGCTGAATATTATTTGAAAGCTTTCTGCAAAAAAACAGATACAGCATTACAATATGTTCAAAAATGGATGCCAATCGTTGCTGCAGCATTATCTGTTAAAGCATCACCAGAAGATCGTGCAGCTTTACTAAAAATGGTTAACGTTGTCGAATACGAATAAAAAATAATTGGGCTTGAAAAAGCCCTTTTTTCTTGATTTCATCAAAAAAATATTAAAAAAAATAAATGAAATAGTATAATAGAAAAGAGGTGTAGTATGAAAAAGTTTTTTCAAGATTTTAAAAAGTTTGCAACACGTGGAAATGTTGTAGATATGGCAGTTGGTGTAATTATTGGTTCAGCTTTTACTGCTATTGTTAATTCCTTAGTTAAGGATATTCTTATGCCATTAATTGTTTGGCTTTTCCCAGTTCAAGATTTATCCAATTTATGTATTATTTTAAGACCAGAATCTGTAGAAGGTGCTGGTGATGCATTAACTTGGAATTATGGTAATTTCATAATGGCAGTTATCAATTTCTTAATCGTTGCCTTTGTATTATTTATTGTTCTAAGATCTATCATGAATGCTCGTGGTTTTGTAGCTGATAAGTATCCTTTCATTGATAAAAAAGAAGAAAAACAACTTAGAAAAGAAGGCAAAACAAAAGAAGAAATGAAAGCTATCAACGATGAAAGAAAAGCTGCTAAAGAAAAAGAAGAAGAATTGAAGAAAGCTCAAGAAGAAGCTGAAAGTGAAAAAGGCTTGTTAAAAAGAGCTGTTGAACTTCTTGAACAAATTGAAAAGAAATAAGATATATGGACTGTTAATAACAAAGCAGTCTTTTTTATAAAAAATACTTTACATTTAAATAAAAATACTTTACAATAGATAAGCATGTGTTAGCACTTAAGTACTCACTTGTCCAATGAATGACAGAAAAGTAGCCCAGCTATTAATGGTGAAGTCATTCACCCGGAGTGATGGAATTTAAGGCCTTGCTAGAAAGGAAATAAAAACATGTCAAGATATACAGGTCCATCTTGGAAAGTCTCTCGTAGACTCGGCTATTCTACTCTTGAAACTGGACGCGAACTCGCTAAACGTGATTATGCTCCAGGTGCTCATGGTAACGATCGCCGTAAGAAAAAATCTGAATACGGTCTTCAACTTGCCGAAAAACAAAAACTTAGAATGACTTATGGTGTTTCCGAACGTCAATTCCAACGTTTATACATTATGGCAAAGAAAGAACATGGTGTCACTGGTTTGAATTTCATGAGAATTCTTGAAACTCGTCTCGATAACCTTGTTTTCCGTTTAGGATTTGCTCGTACACGTCGTGGAGCTCGTCAACTTGTTGCTCATGGTCATATTACTGTCGATGGCAAGAGAGTTGATATTCCTTCTTATTTAGTTTCTGTTGGTCAAGTCATCAGCATTCGTGAAAAAGACTTAAATCTTAAAGTCATCAATGAAGCTCTTGAAGTCAACACTCACACAGTTCCTTATGTTGAATTAGATAAGGATAAAAAAGAAGGTAAACTCGTTAGACTTCCTGAAAGAAACGAATTCTTACAAGAAATTAACGAAGCTGCTATTGTTGAATTCTACAATCGTAAGCTCTAATCAATTGAATTTAAAAGCAGGGAAACCTGCTTTTTTTCGTGCGTTAAAATCTTCTTTACACATTCTAACAAGTGTAAAGTAAAGTTAGCACTTCTAAATTGACTTTGCTAATTAATATATTAAAATGTATTTGTTGGTCGAGAAGACCGAAAGGAGATTAAAAAATGATTAGACCTTTAAAAGATTATGTTTTATTAGAAGTTGAACCAGCTGAAAGAAATATCGGTGGTTTTATTGTTCCTGAAAGCAAAGACAAGCCAAGTGTTGCTAAGGTTGTTGCTGTTGGTCCAGGAAAAGAAGTTGATGGAAAAATTGTTGCTCCTACAGTAAAAGTTGGCGAAAAAGTTATTTTTAAAGAATATTCAACAACTGAATATAAAGACGGCGATAAGAAATATTTATTAGTAAAAAATGATGATCTTCTTGCTGTTGTTGAATAATATTAAATTAATGGAGGAAAATAATTATGGCAAAACAAATTAAACATGGTAATGAAGCACGTCAAGCATTGATTAATGGCGTTGATCAATTAGCAGATACAGTTAAGATTACATTGGGACCTAAAGGACGTAATGTTGTCCTTGATAAAGGTTATGGTTCACCACTTATTACTAATGATGGTGTAACAATTGCTCGTGAAATTGAATTGAAAGATCCATATGAAAATATGGGTGCTAAACTCATTTATGAAGTTGCTAATAATACAAATGATGTAGCTGGTGATGGTACAACTACAGCTACAGTTTTAGCCCAAGCCATTGTTCATCGTGGTGCTGAATATGTTGAAAAGGGAGCTAATCCAGTATTTCTTAGAGAAGGTATTGAACTAGCAGGAAAAGCAGTTGCTGAAAAGCTTTTAACCAAGGCAAAAAAAGTTGAAACAAACAAAGATATTGAACAAGTTGCATCGATTTCTTCTGCAAGTGAAGAAATAGGAAAGATAATATCTGAAGCTATGGAAAAAGTTGGCAAGAGCGGAGTTATTTCTGTTGATGAAGGAAAAGGCTTTGATACAACATTAGAAGTTACACAAGGATTGCAATATGATAAGGGATACATTTCTCCATATATGGTCACTGATCATGAAAAAATGACTGCAGAAATTGAAAATCCATATATTCTTGTTACAGACCAAAAGATTTCTAATATTCAAGATGTTTTAAATCTTTTACAACAAGTTGTACAAACAGCAAAACCACTTCTTATTATTGCTGATGATCTTGAAAGTGAAGTTACATCAACTCTTGTTATCAATAAATTAAGAGGTTCGTTTAATGTTGTAGCTACTAAGGCTCCAGAATTTGGTGATAATCAAAAGAATATTCTCCAAGATATTGCTACTTTGACCGGTGCTAAATTCTATAGTAAAGATTTAGCAATGGAACTTAAAGATATGCAAATTGAAGATTTAGGACGTGCAGGTAAAGTTATTGTTACTAAAGATAATACAACAATTATCGATGGTGCAGGTTCTAAAGAAGAAATTAATAGCCGTATTAGTGAACTTCTTGCACAAGCTAATGAATCTAAATCCGAATATGATAAGAAGAGATTAAATGAAAGAGTTGCTAAACTTTCAGATGGTGTTGCAGTAATTAAAGTTGGCGCATTAACTGAAAGTGAAATGAAAGAAAAGAAATTAAGAATTGAAGATGCATTAAATGCTACTAAAGCTGCTGTTGAAGAAGGAATTATCATCGGTGGTGGCGCAGCTCTTGTTGAAGTATATAAGGAATTAAGAAATACTTTAAAGAGCAAAGAAGCTGATGTTCAAAAAGGTATTAATGCAGTTCTTGAAAGTTTGTTAGCTCCTTTAAAACAAATTGCTGAAAACGCTGGTTATGAAGGAGATGAAATTGTTTCAAAGCAACTTAAAGCTAAAGAAAATGTTGGCTTTAATGCTAAAACTGGTAAATGGGTTGATATGTATGAAGCCGGTGTTGTTGATCCAGCAAAAGTCGCTCGTTCAGCAATTTTGAACGCTTCTTCAATTTCCGCATTATTCTTAACAACAGAAGCTGCAGTTACTGAAATAAAAGAAGATAAACCAGCTCCTGTTCCACAAGTTCCTGAATATTAATAAATAAATTAAGACCAAGAAACAAAAATTCTTGGTCTTTTTTAAAAAAATTATAAAAATCTCTTTATTTTTTAAAAACAACATGTTACAATACCAAAGGCTCATGGAGCGATACCCAAGAGGCTGAAGGGGCGGGCTTGGAAAGCTCGTAGACAGTAACATGTGCCAGGGTTCAAATCCCTGTCGCTCCGCCATCTAAAAAAGAATAAGACCGATAAGTAATTATCGGTTTTTTTCTACAATTT
>ENA-UONY01001013-UONY01001013.1-human-gut-metagenome-genome-assembly--contig:-CS9-NODE-1013-length-26901-cov-4.214371_pt1 | contig 26901 bp, 26 predicted proteins | sample MGYA00242465_ERZ724012 | MGnify/ENA metagenome assembly ERZ724012 | reverse complement strand
TGAATCAGTCCCATCGGGTGCTGCTGGTTTGCTTTATGGAGGGGCCTTTTGCACAGGAGGCTCGGGAAATGGGCATTCCCACCCAAGTGCTGCCCGGTTGGAATATTCCCCGGGTGACCCACTGCCTGGAGGAGTTGATCCAAAAGGAACACTTCCAGGTCATCCATTGCCACGGCTCCCGGGCTAACCTCATGGGGTATTTGCTGAAAAAACGGGTCCCGGTGCCGGTGGTTACCACGATCCACAGTGACCCCAAGCTGGACTATCTGGGCCGCCCCTTGAGCAACCTGACTTATGGCGCTGCCAATCGGGTGGCGCTGCGGCACTTGGATGACTGGGTTTGTGTCTCCAAACAGCTGCGGGATATGATGGTACAAGCCGGAGCGGACCCCGGGGCTGTGTTTGTCATCAACAACGGCGTGGATTTTTCTCACATCCACGCTCCTGTGGCGAGGGCAGATTTCTGGAAGGCCCATGGGCTGCAGGTGGAGCCGGACTCTGTGGTGTTTGGCATTGCGGCCCGGATTTCACCGGTTAAGGACATTGCCTCCCTGATCCGGGCCTTTGCCGCAGCCGTTTCCCAGGAGCCGGGCATTCGCCTGGCCATTGCAGGTGACGGCGAGCAGCGCAAAGAGCTGGAACAGCTGGCTGCCAAGCTCTGCCCGGCAGGGACGGTGGCCTTTTTGGGTTGGCTTACCGACACGGACAGCTTCTACAACGCCTTGGACGTGAATATGCTGACCTCTCTGTCCGAGGGCCTACCCTATGCCATTCCCGAGGGAGCGCGGATGCACTGTGCCACCATCTCCACCCATGTGGGAGCAGTTTCCCGCATTGTGATAGACGGGGAGACGGGTTTTCTGGTGCAGCCCGGGGATGTGGAGGCGCTGACGGAGCGGATGCTGCGCCTCACGCGGGACGGGGATCTGAGGCAGCGCCTGGGTCAGGCGATTTTTGAGAAGGTCAAGAGGGAATTCTCTGTCGACGCGACAGTCCGGACCCAGGTGGAGATTTATGAAACCATTCTGCGCCGCCTTGGCCGGAGGAGAGACCAGAAAGATGGTGTCCTCATTTGCGGAGCCTATGGGAACGGGAATGTGGGAGACGAGACCATTCTGGAGGCCATTTTACAGCAGCTGCGGGATCACGATCCGGACCTTCCGGTGTGCGTCATGTCCAAGACGCCCCGGCGGACGGCTCTGCAGGTGCGTGCGGCCAGTGTCTATACCTTCAACCACGTTCAGGTTCACCGCCGGATGAAGAGGGCGAAGCTCTTCGTCAGCGGAGGCGGCAGCCTGATTCAGGACGCCACCAGCAACCGATCCCTATGGTTTTATCTATACTGCATCTGGACGGCCCACCGGAAGGGCTGCCGGGTGATGATGTATGGATGCGGCATTGGACCGGTGAAGAGAAAACTGAACCGGTGGATGGCGGCAAAGATACTGAATGCCTGTGTGGATCTCATTGCATTGCGGGACCCGGATTCCGCTCTGGAGCTGGAAAAGCTGGGTGTAACCCGTCCGGAGCGTCATGTGACGGCGGACCCGGCCCTGCTTCAGACGGTGCCAGAGGGGGCGGAGCAGAATTATATCCGCTACTGCAAGGCCGCGGGCCTGGAGACAGGCGGGAAATACTGCTTGTTCGCCCTGCGCCCATGGGGGACGGCAAAGCGCCGCCTGGCGGCCTTTGCCTCTGCCGCAGAGTATGGCTGGAAGGCCTATGGGATGATGCCGGTGTTTTTCCTCCTGGAGCCGGACAAGGACCGGGAGATTACCCAGGCGGTGGCGGAGCTGGTTCATTGCCCCAAGCTGCTTTTGCCACCGGTGGAGGACGGAGAGGTCATCTGCGCATTGATGCGGGACATGCATATGGTGGTTTCCATGCGTCTGCATGCCTTGATCTTTGCCTCCGGACAGGGGACTCCCGTAGTGGGGATCTCTTATGATCCCAAGGTCAGCGGCTTTATGGACTATCTGGGGCAGGGGAATTACATCGGTGTGGAGGAAGTGACAGGCGGCACTCTGTGTGACCTGATCGACAGTGCGGCTGCCAGCAAATCGGTGGAGGTTGAGATTGTCGCCCGTCTGCGGGAGCTGGCCGGACAGAACGGCGGCTACGCCTGGCGCCTTCTCCAGGAAGAGGCCGGAAGCTGAGTGGTACAAACAAATGAGGGGCCTGCTGCAAACGGAACGGTCAAGACTACGCTCTGCAGGATTTTACAGAATCCTGCAGGGGCGAGTCCAGACTCGCCCATATTGGCAGCAGGCCCCGTTTATCAGGTGGTGGGGCAGGTTTTATAGTCGCATTCGGTGGAGCAGCCGGTGCTGCAGGAGGCGTCCTGGGAGCAGGAGCCGTCGCAGCCCCGGGGATAGAACTGCTGTACCGGGAAGGCGATGCGGGAGAACATCTCGCAGGGGTCCTCGGCACAGCCCAGGTTGTCGCAGCACTCCTTGGTGGGGATGGAGTAGTCAAAGGTGGGGACCAGCAGCTGCACATCCCGCTCCAGGCGGATGATGGAGAACTGACCCAGGGTCACATACAGCCGGCGGCTCTCTCCGGAGAGAACCAACTCGTCATCAAAGAGGTTCCGGATGCCGGCAGGGAGCTGATTGAGGCAAGGCTCTCCGCAGGGGCAGTCGCAGACCTCCCGAATGCGGGCGGAAAGAATCATGGGGTCCAGGACCTCCACCACGGCGGTGGGGTGGTTGAAGGAGCGGCGGGTCCGGCCGTCCAGGTCTCCTAGGACGGTGTCGCTGGTGAAGATTTTGGCGCAGCTGTCCTCGCCGCAGAGAACGGCGCGCTTGGAGAAGACGGCCAAGCCGCAGAGGGTGGCGGGCTTGGTTCCGCCCACAATGGCGTCTGCCAGAATCCGGTAGTAGAATGTGATGTCGATGCAGTAGTGGTTGCGGTTAAACGCCACAGGCTCCACGTCAATGTAAGCGTATACCAGCTCCGCGCAGCGGGCCTTAGCCCCGGCGGAGGCATCCAGAAGCGCCTGGGATTCCCGGGTCAGGTAGACCCGCAGATCCTCAATGCAGTCCTTGTCCCTGCAGCTGTCCGTCACTTTTCTGGTATGAATGCTGACGGCCTCCCGCAGGTCCTCCGGCCGGCAAGTCGATTGCTCAGACATACGAAAACCTCCTGTTCAGTCATGGCCGGGGAGTTCCCGGCAAAAGCAAGGTCTTGCTTTCAAATCATTTTATGCTGCCGCAGCCCGGCTGTGCAGGCAGGATGAGAAAATCCAATTTACAAATGGGAGAAAACATGGTAATATCTGTACCATAGGTGAAAGAGAAAGAGCAGGTGTGCTTTTTGAAGATTGATGTGATGGGCGTTCTGTTCGACAATGTGACCATGGAGCAGGCGCTGGACCGAGCGGAGACGTTGATGGAGGCCAAGAGGGGCGCCTATTGTGTGACGCCCAATGGGGAGATCGTCTGGGAGGCAATGCAGGACAGCGCGTTCCGGCGTATTTTGAATGAGGCGGACCTGGTGCTGCCGGATGGGGCCAGTGTGGTGATGGGTTCCCGGATTTTGGAGCGTCCCTTGCAGGAAAAGGTAGCTGGAATCGCTTTTGCCGAGGCGCTGGCACAGCGCCTGGCTACCCGGGGTGGGCGGCTGTATTTGCTGGGTAGTAAGCCCGGGATTGCCGAGAAAGCGGCGGAAAACCTGACGGCCAAGTATCCGGGCCTGATCATCTGCGGCACGGCAGACGGCTACTTCCAGGATGAGGCCGCCGTGGTGGAAAAGGTCCGCAGGGCTAAGCCGGACGTACTGTTTGTCTGCCTGGGCGCGCCGAAGCAGGAGCGGTTTATGGCGGCGCACCGGCAGGAGCTCCATACTGGCCTCATGATCGGCCTGGGAGGGAGCCTGGATGGCTTTGCCGGTGCGGTCAAGCGTGCGCCGCAGTGGATGATCCGGTGCAACCTGGAGTGGCTGTACCGGCTGCTGAAGGAGCCATCCCGGCTGGGCCGCATGATGCGTCTGCCCAAATTTGTGCGCGCCTGCAAAAAGCAGCGGCGGCTGGAGGAAAAGGAAGGCGGACGTCATGGGTAAACTGATTGTGTTGGAGGGAACCGACGGCTCTGGAAAGTCCACCCAGTTTCGTCTGCTGACCCAACGCCTGGAGGCGGAGGGAGTGGCTTTTCGGAAACTGGTGTTTCCCCAGTATGCGGAGCCTTCCTCGGCTCTCATCCGGATGTATCTGAACGGCGAGTTTGGCCAGCATCCCGGGGATGTGAACGCCTATGCCGCCACTGCCTTTTATGCGGTGGACCGCTATGCTTCTTTTCAGAAGGTGTGGCGGAAGGAATATGAGGCCGGTGGCCTGATCCTTTCGGACCGGTATACTACTTCTAATGCGGTGCACCAGGGCTCTAAGCTGGTTGGCGCGGAGCGGAAGGCGTTTTTCCAGTGGCTGGAGGAATTTGAATGTGACCGCCTGGGACTGCCCAGGCCGGATCTGGTGATTTACCTGGATGTACCCACAGATTTAACAGAGGCCCTGCTTCGCAAGCGGGAGCAGGACACCCACACTCAGGGGGACATTCATGAGCAGGATCTCCACTACCTCCGCCTGTGCCGGGAGACGGGTCAGGAGGCGGCAGAATATTTTCATTGGCAGGCCATTTCCTGTGCCCGGGATGGCGCTATGCGCCCGGTCCCGGAAATTCACCAGGATATTTATAACCTGGTGCAGATTTGTTTGAAGGAGTGACGGATATGGTTTATATCTTATTGGGCAAAGGATTTGAGGAGATTGAGGCTGTGACCCCTGGGGACCTGCTCCGGCGGGCGGGAGTGGAGACAGCCTATGTAGGCATTGGCGGCCTGGAGGTGACCGGCTCTCATGGCATGACCATGCGGGCAGATTTGACTGTGGAGCAGATGGATCTGACCCAACTGGAGATGATTGTTCTGCCCGGCGGACTGGGTGGAGTGGCTTCCATTCGGGGCTGCCAACCGGCTATGGAGGCGGTCCGGTTTGCCTTTGAGAACGGCAAGTATGTGGCTGCCATTTGCGCCGCTCCCACAATTCTGGCGGAGCTTCACATCACGGACGAGCGGTGGGCTGTCTGCTATCCTGCGCCGGATCTGGAGGGGCAGATGCAGGCCTCCGTTTTCCGGCCTGAAGAGGCAGTGGTGCGGGATGGGACGGTGATTACTGCTGCCTCAGCTGGCTGCACCATTCCCTTTGCCCTGGAGCTGGTGGAGGCCCTGAGGGGCGAGGAGGCGGCCCAGGCAGTGACCGGTCAGATTGTGATCCGGTGAGAAAGCGCCGGGAAAAACAGGAGGATTACTCATGCCAAAGCGTGATAAGTTGGACAGGTCCCAGGAGGAAGGTCAGAACCCGGCGGAGCTGGATATTACCCAGATTCTGTCCGAGGTGGATGATTATGAAGAGCTTGGCCCGGACCAATCGGCCATAGATGCCTTTGGGATGACGGACCCGGCCCTGGGGGATGTGGACCGCATTTTACGGGAGGTCCGGGCAGAATTGGGCACGCCGGAAGAGATGCCCCGGGAATCCGAGGAGGTGGAGGACGCCGCTTCCGGCCCGGAATTCCGGGATCAGGAGTATCGGGATGCCTTTGACGAGGGCTTTGAACGGACCTTTCAGGGGGAACCCGGCGAAGGGGGCCGGGAGGAGCCGGCACCTGGACCGGTCCGCCGCCGCAGGCGGAGAAAATCAGGCCGGCCTCCGATGAAGAAGAAGGGGACCGGATTTTTGGGGATTCCTCATTTTCTCAGCACCCTGATTTTGTGCGCCATGGTGTTGGCGGTGAGCGTCACTCTGGCCCGGGTGGTATGGCTCTGGGCGGACGATGTGCTGGCCCTGACAAAAGAGGAGAAGGTGGTCACCGTGACCATTACGGACACGGATACCATGGGGCAGATCACCCAAAAGCTGGCCCAGGCAGGGCTGGTCCGCTACCCCCGCCTCTTCAATTTCTACAGCGATCTCACCGGCGCGCGGGAGAAGATCAGCGCCGGGACCTTCAGACTGAATTGCATGTATGATTATCACGCTCTGGTGGATGCTTTGGGCCGTTCCTCCTCCGACCGGAAGGTTGTCACGGTGACCATTCCGGAGGGCTATGAGTGCAGGCAGATTTTTGAGCTTCTGGAGAAAAATGAGGTTTGCACGACGGAGGAGCTGAACGATGCGGCCCAGCAGGGGGATCTGGGTAATTTCTGGTTCCTGAAGGATGTGAAACGGGACAGTCCCAACTGCTTGGAGGGCTTCCTGTTCCCAGATACCTACGAATTTTATACCTCCGACGATCCCGAGCGGGTGCTGCGGAAGCTTCTTCGAAACTTCGACTACCGCTTTGACGAGGATATGGAGGCAGATCTCACCAGCCTCAACCAATGGCTGGGAGAGAAGCTGACTGGTTTTGGTTTGACGGAAGAGGAGATCAAATCCCGCTATTTGTCGATCCGGGATTTGGTGACCGTTGCCTCTATGATTGAGCGGGAGACGGCCGGCTCCGGGGAGAGCGCGAGAATTGCCTCCGTCATCTACAACCGGCTTTGCGATCCGGCCTACCCCTATCTGAACATTGATGCCACCATTCAGTATGCACTGGGTGAGAGAAAGGCCAATTTGACCCATGCGGACACCCAGATTGACAGTCCCTACAACACCTATACCAACCCGGGTCTTCCGGCTGGCCCCATTTCGAATCCTGGGCTGAACAGTCTGAAGGCGGCCCTGCACCCGGAGGATACGACGTACTATTTCTATGCTCTGGACGAGGACCGCACCCACCACTTCTCGGAAACCTTGGAGGAGCATGAGCAATTTCTGGAGAGCTTAGGAAATGGAAGAGACGATGATGAAGAGACCCAGGAGCCTTGAGCTCCTGGCTCCCGCCGGGGATATGGAGCGGCTGACCATGGCGGTGCTGTATGGCGCGGATGCGGTGTATTTGGCAGGCACCAGCTTTGGAATGCGCTCCTTTGCCGGAAATTTCACCCCGGAAGAGCTGCCCCGGGCAGTGGCCTTTGCCCATGAGCGGGGGGTCCGGGTCCACGTGACGGTGAACACCATGCCCCGGGTGGACGAGGTGCCCCGGCTGCCGGGGTACCTGGAGGAGCTGGACGCTGCCGGAGTGGATGCTTTGATTCTGGCGGACTTGGGGGCCTTTATGCTGGCGGGGCGGTATGCGCCTCACTGTGAACGCCACATCTCCACCCAGCAATCCGTTGCCAACAGTGTTTGTGCCCGGGCCTGGTATGACCTAGGTGCCAGCCGGGTAGTTTTGGCCCGGGAGCTGAGCCTGGAGGAAATCCGGCGCATCCGGCAGGAGACCCCCAAGGAGCTGGAGCTGGAGAGCTTTGGCCACGGGGCCATGTGCGTCTCCTATTCCGGACGGTGCCTGCTGTCCAATTACATGACGGGCCGGGACTCCAACCGGGGCGCTTGTGCCCAGCCCTGCCGCTATCAATATGCCCTCATGGAGGAGAAGCGGCCTGGAGAGTATTTTCCTGTGTTTGAAGATGAGAAGGGAACCTACATTTTGAATTCCCGGGATATGTGTATGATCGATCACCTGCCGGACCTGATGGAAGCGGGGGTGGACTGCATCAAGCTGGAGGGGCGGGCGAAATCTGCCTACTACGCCGCCATTGTCACAGGCGCCTACCGACACTGTATTGATGCAGCTGCCAAAGGACTGCCCTTGGACCCGGTGTGGCGGGATGAAGTGGAACACGTGTCTCACCGGATCTATTCCACCGGCTTTTATTATGGGGCTCCCGGCCAGTACACCCAGAGCTCCCGGTATATCCGCCAGTGGCAGGTTTGCGCCGTTGTACTGGACTGCGGCAGCGATGGTATGGCCACCATGAGCCTGCGGAATAAGTTTGCCGCTGGAGATACATTGGAGCTGGTGGGACCGGATACCCGTCCGTTTTCTTTCCAAGCCCCGGTGATGCAAGATGAGAGCGGCGCAGATCTTAGGGAGCCCAGGACGCCGCAGATGGTTTTCCGCATGGAGCTTCCTCAGCCAGTTCCCCCATATTCCATTCTGCGCCGGGCGGTGGAGCTTTCGGCGCAATAAGAAAAACCGGCATCCGTCTTCCTGAAGAGAGGGATGCCGGTTTTATTTGACATGGGTGCCGGACGGGCTGAAAAATCACTGAATGTGGGAGTGATTGTTGATGTGGTCTTCGCAATAGCAGTAGTAGCCTTTGCATTTGGAGCAGTAGCGGAACTCCAGCTCCGGATTGGTCACATCGGTCCGGCCGCAGACGGTGCATTTGTGTGTGTATGGGGCTTCCGGTCGGGCTGTGGAGGCGGTGTAGGAGCCTGCGCCGGGGAAGGGAACACGCTTTCCCTTCTTGCCCGTGGACATCTTTCTCTTCACCCGGTTTGCGTTTACCTGCCAGGAGATGGGGAAGATGTTCAGGAAATCCTTACCAAGGTACAGGAAATAATTGGCCAGGGCGAACAGGGGAAGGAGATTGAGGGGGAATACGGAGAAGCTCAGCAGCTGCAGCAGGAAAATGGCCAGATTCAAAATGCCAAGCCAACGGGCCTTGATGGGAATGATGAAAAAGACCAGAAAGGTCGTCTCCGGATACAAGGTGGCGAAGGCCAGAAACAGAGAGGTGTTCAGAGAATCGGCGGAGACGGGAACGTTTAGCAGGAATCCTGCGATATCCAGCAGAAGAATACCGGTCAGGTAATACAGATTGAACCGAAACCTGCCCCAGGTATTTTCCAGGGCTTTCCCCAGCTGGATGTAGAATATGACGGCGATGATTACCCAAATATAGCTGTAGGATTGCAAGCTCAGGGTGATGAAGCTGACGAGCCGCCAGACCTGGCCGTGGAGAATGGCGTTCCGGTCAAAGCAGAGCAGCCAGTACAGGGTATTGCTGGGGTCGATCATGGAAAAAATGTAGGTGACGACATTGAGACCAATGACCCAGAGCATCAGATTGGGAATTCCCTTTTTCTGATTGCGGTAGCAGAAGCGTTCAAATTTGCCGCGCAGATTTTTCAACGGTCCTCACTCCTTTGTAATTCGTAGACTATTCTACTGGGTTTGCCGGGAAAAGTCCATAGATTTTCTATGAATTTTCCAATAAAATCCTAACCAAACCGGCAGGATTTCAGACTGCCTCCGAAATCCGCCGGATTTCCCATGAAAATTACAAAAATTCTCTTGACTTTTGCGGCAACCGGCATATAATGAGGAAGGAAATTGAATAGGCCTTATCAAGAGTGGCGGAGGGAACGGCCCGATGAAGCCCGGCAACCTGTTGATTCAAGGTGCCAAATCCGGCGTCAGACGAAAGATGAGGGTTCGTATAGCAAAACGTTCCGAATCTTCGGAACGTCTTTTTTTGCAACAAACGTCCTGCACCCGGAGCTTTTGGAAAGGAACTGGAGAGAACAGAAAGGAATAGGACTATGGAAAAAAGACTTTTTACTTCAGAATGCGTAACCACCGGCCACCCGGACAAGGTGGCAGACCGGATTTCGGACAGCATTCTGGATGCCTGCCTGGCCCAGGATCCCGATTCCCGGGTGGCCTGTGAGACCCTGGTGACTACGGACTTTTGCTGCATTTCCGGAGAGATTACCACCAGCGCTGTGGTGGACTATGGAGCCATTGCCCGCAAAGTAATCCGGGACATCGGCTACACCCGGCCGGAGGATGGCTTCTGCGCCGATACGGTGGAAATCCAGTGCCGGATTCACACCCAGTCCCCGGATATTGCCCTGGGGACCAATGACCAGGTGGGGGGCGCTGGAGATCAGGGTATGATGTTCGGCGGCGCCTGCAACCAAACCCCGGAGCTGATGCCCCTGGCCGGTGCAGTTGCCAGGGCTCTCACCAACCGGCTGACCCAGATGGTGGCAGAAAATCCCCATTTGCGCCCCGATGGAAAGGCCCAGGTGACGGTGGAGTTTGACGATGCCGGCAGGCCTGTGGGAGTGGAGACCGTGGTGGTATCGATCATGCACAGCCCGGACTTTGCCATTGAGAATTTGCGGCAGTATGTGAAGGAAATGGTCATTGCGCCGGTGTTGTCCGGGTATGGTTTTGATATCCGGGATGTGGATCATATCTATATCAATCCAACCGGCAAGTTTGTTGTGGGCGGCCCTGCCGGGGACACGGGTCTCACCGGGCGGAAGATCATTGTGGATACCTATGGCGGATACTTCTGCCATGGGGGCGGTGCTTTTTCCGGAAAGGACCCCACCAAGGTGGACCGGAGTGCCGCTTACATGGCCCGGTATATGGCGAAAAACGTGGTTGCCGCCGGGCTGGCTGAGCGGGTGCAGGTGGAGTTGGCCTACGCCATTGGCGTGGCGCAGCCGGTCTCCATTCTGGTGGATACCTATGGCACCGGACGGATCGGTGACGATGCCCTCACGGAGCTGCTGCGCCGGACGTTTGACTTGACCCCTGCCGGGATCATCAAGACCCTGGACCTGCGGCGGCCCATTTTTGCAGAGACTGCGGCCCGGGGCCACTTTGGCATGGAAAAAGACCGGCCTTGGGAGAAGACGGATCGGGCGCAGGAGTTACTCCGGCTGGCTGGAATTTAAATTAGCGATAAGAGATGGCTGCAGGCTGGTTCTCTTCTGGTGGTGTGACGCATGGGTTCACCCAACCAGGAAAGGACCGGCTTGCTTTTTTGTGTGGTGTACCGCGTAAACAGCGCATAGTTCCGCTTCTTCTGCATATGGTGTTCAGGGACCCCGCTTGGGTGCGACTGGGATAGTTGACGCGCTCCTGCGGTGCTTTAAGAAAAATTAAGAAATTTCTTGCAGAACCTTGTAACAACTTGGATGCAATTTGCGTCTATTTTAATAAAGAAGGAAATGCGTCAGTCCGTTTGGGACAAGCTTGTGAAGGAGGCGAAGGGGAAATGGAAACCAGAGAGCTGTATATGATATGGATTAACTGGGAGGATCAAATTGTGTCCTTTCATGAGGTGCCTGGCTTTGACCGCCTGCCCTTCGGGACGGAGGAAAACTGGCAGGCCAACATCCGGATTCTTCTGACGGAAGGCTTCCGGTTTCAGTAAAGGGGGCGGCTGCTATGCGGATGAAACGAGTTGTGGCGGTGCTGCTGCTCTGCAGCTTGCTTCAGGGCTGTGGGCTGGTGGCATCTTTTGCGGACCCGGAGCGAAGCGCGGGAAAAATTGTACTCCAGGTCTCCGTGGAAGCTGTGCTCACCGACCATACTTGGGACCGGGTGTATACAGAGCCTGTAAAAATAGAAGCGGTTCTGGACTACATCCAAGCGCTGCACACGGTACCTCAGGATACCAGTGAGCAGGGAGCGGATGAGGAGGCCACCTGTAAAATTACGCTGCATTACTCTGCCGGCGCTGACAAGGTCTATTATATGGCGGGGGAATCCTACCTGCGGGAGGGGGAGGACGACTGGATGCCCCTGGAGGCCCATCCGGAACTCAGCCTGCGGGAGATTCTTCGGAGAAATCCCAGCGACCTCATTTCATAGCTGGGTTAGCAAACCGGCCGGTCCCATTTTTTAGGGCCGGCCGGTTTGTACTCCTGATTTTGAGAACTGGGAAGGAAACTGGTAGGTGATTACTTTACATAATACTGAGCTTGGGCATTCCACAAGGAGCTGTAGAGTCCATTTGCCTCCAGTAGGCTTTCGTGACTGCCCCGCTCCAGCAGGCAGCCGTCCTGAAAGACCAGAATATCCTGACAGAACCGGCAGCTGCTCATGCGGTGGGAGATATAGATGCTGGTTTTGTCCCGGACCAAGTCGTCAAAGCGGGAATAGATTTCATATTCGCTGAGGGGGTCTAGGGCGGCGGTGGGTTCATCCAGGACCACAAAGGGGGCGTCTTTGTACAAGGCCCGGGCGATGGCCAGCTTTTGTGCTTCGCCGCCGCTGACATTTTCGCCGGTTTCATCGATGGAGGAGACAGGGGTCTCCAGCTTCTGCCCCATGGCCTTGACCCGATCCGCTGCGCCGGCCTGCTCCAGACAGCGCCACAGCCGTTCTTCGTCAAAGTGGAGGCTGGCAGCCACATTCTGCCCCACGGGGAAGGGAAACAGCTGGAAATCCTGGAAGACCACGCCAAAAAGGGCTAGATACTGCCGGTAGTCGTATTTTCGGATGTCCACGCCATTCAGGGTGATATACCCTTCCGTCGGGTCATACAAACGGCACAGGAGCTTGATGAAGGTGGTTTTTCCCGCGCCGTTCAGGCCCACCACAGCCATTTTGTGCTTCAGGGTCAGCTTGCAGGACAGGTGCTTGAGCACCGGTGTGCTGCTGCCGGGGTAGGAGAAAGACACATCGTGAAATTCGATTTCGTACACGTGATCCTGCCGCTTTTCTGTGGGGATGGTGCCGGTGTGGGTACTTTCCAGGGCCAGGAAGTCCAGGAAGTGGCCCAGGTAGCTCACCATACGCTGGATGCGCATACTGCTGTACAGAATCTGGGAAATGTCATTTTGAAATGCGGCCAGGGCCCCTACATATTGGGTGAAAGAGCCGATGGAAACGGCTCCGGCCATGACCTTCAACAGCACCAGGAGATAGGCGTAGATGGAGGAGAACCCTGTCAACGCCGTATTCAGCAAATGAAAGGCCAGTTCGTTTTTGCCCATGTTCACATACACGGGCCGGGCAATGTTCATGTAGCGGTTATAGTTTTCCTGTAGCATATCCCGCATGCCATACAGGCGGACAACCTTGCCGGCATCCACATTACAGAACACATTCCTAAGGAGATAGGCAATGCCGTTTTCCGCATCTACATGTTCGGCGTTATTTTGATGCTCCCGGTGCTGATAACGCCGGTTGACGCGGCTGCTGAGGTAGCAAGTACCGCCCACCACCAGGACAAGGCTGATCAGGTTTGGAATGGGACTGCACAGGATTGCGAGAAAGCCGCCATTCCGGGCTTGGGCAAAGCAGAGGGAAATGATCAAAGCCAACGCGGTCAAGGCCGAGAGCATACTTTTCAAAACGTTTTGAAACTGGGTTACAAGGCTGAAGAGTCCGCCCTTGAGCCTGGCGAATCGTTCTGTACCAGTGACCGATTTGGCCACTTCCGGATCGCTGATGGTTGCATAGTCCAGGTCCATAGCTTTTTCCCGAAGCAGCCGGGTGAGGCCATGGAATATTTGATTGCCCAGCAAATTCCTCCGGCTGGAGAAATAGTCTGTAAGCAGTCCCAAAACCAGATGGGAGCCTAAGAGCCACAGGGCAGACCAAGCGGCAGCCTGAAAATTTCCTGCTATGAGGCGATCAATGAGCCGGGCGGTGAAAAACAGGGATACATAAGGCGACCAGGCCTCCAGCATGGCCTGCAGGATGCTTTGAGGTAATATGGAGGCGTCCATGGTTCGAACGAGATTCAAAAGCCGGAAAGCTTTGCGGTAGTCCTCCCGAAATGTGGATTGTTTACCCATTTTCTTCTCCCTCCTTCATCCGGTAGTAATGGGACTGGATTTGGAACATGTAGGCATAGCTGCCAGCCTGAGCCATGAGGGCGTCATGGGTACCGCTTTCTGTGATGCGGCCGCCCTCCAGGAAGACGACCCGGTCACAGAAGCGAGTGGAGCTGAGCCGATGGGAGATGAAGACGCAGGTTTTACCCTGGGCAAACTGGTTGTAATGCTGGTACATGTCCAGCTCTGCCAGGGGGTCCAGAGCTGCGGTGGGTTCATCCAGGAGAAGCATGGACGCATTTTTATATAAGGCCCGGGCCAGCATGAGCCGCTGCATCTGGCCGCCGGACAGCTCCACGCCCTCTTTGTCCAAGGTCCGGAGCAGGGAGGTTTCCGCTCCCTTGGGCAGGCGCTCCACCTTTTCGTCCAAGCCGGCCAGGCGGAGGCTTTCACGAAGCCGAGCCTCGTTGGTTTGGTCATTGGGGGTGCAGGTCACATTGGAGGACAGAGGAAAGGCAAAGGCAAATACTTCTTGGAACACCACTGCAAATTCCTGGAAGTAGTCCTCCGGGGAGAGCGTGGACACGTCTACGCCGTCCAGGAGGATTTTCCCCTTGGTAGGTCGATATAGGCCGCACAGAAGCTTCACCAGGGTAGACTTTCCCGCTCCATTGGCGCCCACCAGAGCCAGCTTTTCCCCTGGGTGTAGGGTCAGGCTCACGTCCTCCAGGGCGTAGCCTTTGCTTTCCGGGTATTGGAAGTACACATGCTCCAGCCGAAGCTCATGGGCGCGGCCAGGGTTGGGAAGTGGAGCTTGGGGCCGCTGGGCGGTATGCTTTTTGGGGTGAGGGAGTTCTTCCATAAAAAGGCGGTAATGGCTCAAAACATCGCTGTTGTTTTTTAAATTGGAGAGCTGCTCGGCCAAGCTAGACAGCCAAGCGCTGATGCCGGAGGCTACGCCAGCAAACAGAATGAACTCTGCGACAGACAAGCTGCCCGTCACCATGCGGGAGATGAGATAGCCGTAGACGATGCCATCCCGCAGAAGGATCAGTAGCTGCTTGCCCAGCTGGAGGTTGAATAGCTTGCGGCAGTGGGTTCTGGAACGAGACAGAAGCAGGCCGATCAGACTGTCCAAGGTGCCCAAAAGCCAGGCCTTCATGTTGTACAGGTGAATGTCTTTGGCATATTTGCTGTCTATGATGCGATCAGCCAGGCGTAGGATGTTCTCGTCTGACCTGCTTTCCTCTATGAAATATGCGTTTAGCAGCCGGCTTTTCCTGCTGTTGAGCAGGGCAATTCCCAAAGTGGTAGCCAGGATAACGAAGAGAATCCACAGGCTTAGCTGTGCGGAAATGAGAAAGTACACGACAAACCCGGCCAGTTGGCGCAAGCTGCCTCCAGCGGCCAGGACCAGAGCTTCGATGCCCATTTCATCTCCAGCATAGACAGATCGCTGTGCCATCATCATACTGGCTTGCCCGGCAGGGCTTTCTGCCTGCTGATAGCTCCGGGTGATGCAGCGGGCCAGGTATTTGGGGCCGGTATCCAGACGGAAGAGAAAGGCGATGGTTGTGAGCCGGTCTTGGCAAAAGATTTTTCCCAGGTTCGAAAGGGCCAGAGCCGAGGCAAGGACCAAGATGATCCAGACGATGGTTTGCCACGGGCGGCTGGTTTGGTACATCTGCACGACAACACTGGGCAGCGCCACAGCCAGAAGGGAAGCAGCCACCTCGCAGACGATAGACAGAGGTAAGAGAAAGAAATAGGTGGGTCCCTCCTGCTGCCGGAGCTTACTCCAGGCATAGATCACATTGCGCCACGCCGGAATTTTCGGCGGCTTGGGAGCTTTGGAAAGATCCATAGCAATCAACTCCTTGTTTGGTATGACCATATCCTAGCAAAAAACGCCCCGGCTGGGGCGTTTTTTTCACCAAATGTCTGTAAGAACGCACGAAATGCAAAATGGCTGGCACGGCGGTAGCCGTGACGGATGAGGAACGGCGATATGTTACGAATTAACCGTAGGGTGCCGTGGCTGCGCGCTTCGCAGGGTGCGGCCACCTGGACGCACCGCTGGTAGGCAGTACGAATTCGCCGGAAGCGGACAAAAAACGGCAGCCATTCCCGCCGGGCGGACACATGGGTATGCCCCTACCGCAAAGAACGCGCCTTGGCTGTACGCATATGCCCCCGAGGGAAGGCAGGGCGCTGCTGTGCCAGTGCTGTTTTTGGGGATCTTCAGACTTTAGCGGTGTGTGTATATGGTGATTAGGGGGTGGTCAAGGGCAAAAGCACCTCGGCGGCGAAGATGCCGGGCTGGTTTTGCAGGTTCAAAAAGCCTTGATACTTGTCCACCAAAACCTTCACCCGCTTCATGCCCAGGCCGTGGTTGCCCCGCTTTTTGGAGATATAGTTCCGCTCATCAAAGTCCAGCTCCTCCTTGGCGGAGTTTTGCACAGAGAGATAGAGTTGATTTTTGACCACAGCGCAGTAAACCCGGAGGAAGCGTCCTTCTGGTGGGATTTTTTCGCAGGCTTCCATGGCATTGTCCAGCAGGTTGCCCAGAATGACGCACAGGTCCACGTCTCCCACCGGGAGCTGCTCCGGCAGCTCCGCCGCACAGTGCAGAGTAATTTCCCGTTGCCGGGCCAGGGAGAGCTTGCTGTTGAGGACAGCATCCACCATGAGATTGCCGGACTTGACGTAGGTGTCCACCTGGCTCAAATCCTCCTCCAGGGTGTCCAGATACCCAGCTAGAGCATCCAGCTGGCCCATAGCCATGTGGGCCTTCAGGACCTGAATGTGATTGTGATAGTCATGCTTCCAGCCCCGCATGTTCAGGTAGATGGTCTTGATCTCCTCGTATTGGTGGGTGAGGACGGAGGTCTGAAAGTCCCGGGTGCTACGCTCATAGCCGGTCTGGTAATGGCGTAAGGTGTACTCCAGGACGGAAAACAGGCCCAATCCCAGCCCCAGACACAGAGCCGGCAGGGGACGGAAGTGAGGCAGAACCGCAAGGACTAAATACAGCGCCCCCCAGGCGGCCCCGGCAAAGGGGGACAGCTGCCTCCGCTTCCAGGCGAGCTGGCATTGCAGTGTCAGGCACAGGGTCAAGGTCAGGCTGACGGCCCAGGGGAAGGAGAGGGTAGACAGCCGGAGGGGGAGAAGGCCATGGGGATGGAGCCCGGTGGCAGCCTGGCCCAAGGCTGCCAGGATGGTCAGCACCAAGCCAGGAAGGATGGTTTGCTTCCACTGCAGGGGAAACAGCTCCTGGTCATAGAAGAAGGTATAAGCCAGAAGCAGCAGTGCCACAAAGGCCCAGCCCAGGGCAGGCAACCCCAAAAGCGCGGAGCCGGTCAGAAGCAGCAGGCCCAAAAGCGCCGTCACCAGGTCCTTGGCAGGGCCCCTGACCAGCTTTCCCATGGTCCAAAGGCCGTATCCGTACAACCCGAAGCATAGGAACGAACAGAACAGGGATTCCATTGGATACACTCCTCCCTACATGTGTGGAAACGGATTATTTGGTTGGTTTCTCCGGAACCGGTCCAGGCAGGCCCGGTTGACGGCCTCCCATTTTCCACGTGGGATGGGGAGGCGAATGCCGGAATCCATCTCTACGGCAGTTTTGGTAATGGCTGCTACATGATCCAGAGCGATGAGGTAGGACCGGTGGAGGCGGAAAAAGCCGGTGCCAGGCAGGGAGTCCTCCCAGGCCTGGATGCCCTTCCGGCTCTCCAGGTCTCCCCGGGTGGTGTGAAGCACGGTGGTGTGGCCGAAGCTCTCCAGGTAGGTAATCTCCGACAGGGGAACCCGGCGGCAGGTGTCTCCGGTTTCCACCAGAACTTCCGGCTCCTGACGGATCAGGCGGGACTGGGCCAGAGACAGGCAACGAAAGAGCTCCTCCTGCTTCACGGGCTTCATGAGATAGGACACCGCCTCTACGTCATACCCGGCAAAGACGAAATCCGGGGTTCCGGTGATAAAGAGAATTTGCAAACGCGCCCGCCGCTGCCGCAGCTTTCGGGCCAGCTCCATGCCGTTCATCTGCCCCATGAGGATGTCCAGCAGGAGAATGTCCGCCGAAGGCTCCTCCTCCCAGGCAAAAAGAAGGGCCTCGGCAGAGGAATAGCAGGTGATTTGGCAGGCTTCGCCTTGCCAGGCGCACCAGCCGGTCACTAGCTGGGAAAGCAGCTGCGCCTGGGCGGGCTCATCGTCGCAGATGGAAAAATGAATCATGGAAGCTTCCTTTCTAACCGATTTCCTATGACATGCACTTCCGGCCGCACCGGTACGGAGCTACGGCTTTCACTGGATGACATGGTGCTTTGACCGATATATCCATAAAAAATCTGGCTGAAAATCGGAAGAATCCGCGATTTCCAGCCAGAAATCTGTGATCCATTTGGGAAAAACGCGACTTAGCAGCAGAGCTGCCGCTGGGACCTCCGCTCGGGTTTACAGATCGCAGTTGTTGACGGTTCTGGGGAAGGGGACCACGTCCCGGATGTTGCCCATGCCGGTAAGATACATAACGCACCGCTCGAAGCCCAGGCCAAAGCCGGCGTGACGGGCGGAGCCGTACTTCCGCAGGTCCAGGTAGAAGCCGTAATCCTCCTCCCGGAGACCCAACTCCCGAATGCGGTTCAGGAGAACGTCGTAGTTGTCCTCGCGCTGGCTGCCGCCAATGATCTCCCCGATGCCGGGCACCAGGCAGTCCATGGCTGCAACGGTTTTGCCGTCGGGGTTCAGCTTCATATAGAAAGCTTTGATCTCCTTGGGGTAGTCGGTGACGAAAACAGGGCGTTTGAAGACCTCCTCGGTCAGATAGCGCTCGTGCTCCGTCTGCAGGTCGCTGCCCCAGTGGACGGGGTATTCGAACTTGTCGTTGTGCTTCTCCAGAATTTCCACAGCCTCCGTGTAGGTCACGTGGCCAAAGTCGGAGGTGAGCACATGATTCAGCCGGTCCAGCAGGCCTTTGTCCACAAACTGGTTGAAGAAGGCCATTTCTTCTGGCGCATGCTCCAGCACATAGGAGATGATGTATTTGATCATATCCTCGGCCAGCCGCATGTCATCCTTCAGGTCGGCAAAGGCGATTTCCGGCTCGATCATCCAGAATTCGGCAGCGTGGCGGGTGGTGTTGGAATTCTCCGCCCGGAAGGTGGGACCGAAGGTATAGATGTTCTTAAAGGCCATGGCATAGGTCTCGCCATTCAGCTGTCCGGAGACGGTGAGGTTGGTGGGTTTGTTAAAGAAGTCTTGGGTGAAATCCACCTTGCCGTCCTCGGTCAGGGGCAGGTTTTGCAGGTCCAGGGTGGTGACCTGGAACATTTCGCCGGCACCCTCGCAGTCGGAGCCGGTGATGAGGGGGGTGTGAACGTAAACAAAATCCCGCTCCTGGAAGAACCGGTGAATGGCATAGGCGATGAGGCTCCGCACCCGGAAAACAGCCTGGAAGGTGTTGGTCCGGGGCGCAGATGGGTCATGGTGCGCAGAAATTCCAGGCTGTGCCGCTTCTTCTGCAGGGGATAATCCGGGGCAGAGGAACCCTCCACCACCACGGACTCTGCCTGAAGCTCAAAGGGCTGCTTGGCCTCTGGGGTTTCCACCAGGGTTCCGGTGACTACCAGGGCAGCACCCACGTTGGTCTTCGAAATTTCCTGGAAATTATCCAGATTATCGTGATACACCACCTGCAACGGGGTGAAAAATGTGCCATCATGGAGGACAATGAAGCCGAAGGCCTTGCTGGCCCGGACGGAGCGCACCCAACCGCCTACGGAGATGGTCTTTCCCGCGTAGCGCGCTGTGTTGTGAAACAGCTCCCGAATGCTGACAGATTCCATATGCATGTAACCTCTCTTCCTTGAACTTGTGCAGCTAATACAAGAAAGTATACGCCAAATTGTGGCAATTTACAAGTAGGTTTTGGGATTTTTCTATCTTCGGGGAAGAAAAAGGGAGGGCTGTCCTCAAAAGCGTTTGAGGCAGCCGCTCTTCCCACCCATCATGATTACACGGGCTTAACCGTAATATGATACCGCACGGTTCCCGCCATGGTTTCCTCCACTTCAATCGAGTAAAACACATCCAAATCTCCGCCCAGGGAACTCAGATCCACGCGAATTTTCCGGGCGCAGACGCAGACCATGAGAGCGCCTATGTCCAGCTGGTATAGGGACTCGTGGCGAATGCCCTCCTGAAACACCATCTGGGACTCTACGGCTCCGGTCCGGGAAAGCACCACATGGCCGGGGCGAATGTCAAAGGTGGTGGTTGCCCCCTGCAGGCCAGTGAGGTCGCTTTCCTGGTAGCAAATGCGCCAGCCCTCCGGGGTTTCCTCCAGTTCTCCCTCTGTCATCAGCTCCACCATATCCGGCTCCTGGCCATGATAGCGCTGCTCACCGCGAATGGTCAACATAACCGGTATCTTTTTCATGATGCCTGTGCCTCGCAAGCCAGAGCAATCAACTGGTCAATGAGCTCCGGGTAGGGAATGCCGCTGGCGGCAAACAGCTTGGGATACATGGAGATAGAGGTGAAGCCTGGCAGGGTGTTGATTTCATTGAAAATTACATCTTCCCCATCATATGTCACGAAGAAGTCCACCCGGGAGAGCCCCTGGCAGCCAATGGCCTGGTAGATCCGGACTGCCGCTTCCCGGACGGCCTCCTCGGTTTCCTCCGAGATTCGGGCTGGGATATAGGCCTGGGAGGTGTCGGTGACATATTTAGCTTCGTAATCATAAAACTCTGCGCCGGAATCGATCTCGCCGCAGATGGAAGCGACGGGACTGTCGTTTCCCATGACGGCCACTTCGATTTCCCGGCCGTGAATGAACTCCTCCACCAGAATTTTCCGGTCGTATTTGGCAGCCGTCTCCAGCGCGGCAATCAGATCCTCCCGGTTTTTCACTTTGGATACGCCAACGGAGGACCCGGTACCGGCGGGCTTCACGAACATGGGGTATTGAAACTGCCCCTCCAGAGAATCCAGAACCCGCTCTTTTTGATGAGCAGCTTCCCCGGCCCAGACCAGGCGCCAAGCGGCCTGCCGGACACCGGCCTGATCGGCCACCAGCTTGGTGAGGGTCTTATCCATGGCTACGGCGGAGGCTGCCACATGGCTGCCCACGTAGGGGATACCGGCCAGCTGCAGCAGGCCCTGTATGGCCCCGTCCTCGCCATTGGCGCCATGGAGGACCGGGAACACCACGTCAATCCGCTCCCGAACTACGCAGTCTCCCTCGAAGGTGAGCAGCCCCTGTCCCCGCACCGGGGAAATGGCCGCCCGGCGGTTCCCAGGCTCTTTCTCCCACTGGCCGGAGGGGAGGAGACTGTAGTCCTGACTGGTGAAGTGAATCCAGTCGCCTGCCTTGGTGATGCCCACGGGAAACACGTTGTATTTGGAGTGATCTATATGGTTCAGCACGGATTCCGCCGAGCGCAAAGACACCTCATGCTCTGGAGAGATGCCGCCAAACAGGACGCAAACGCTTAATTTTCGCACTGCAAACGCCTCATTTCTTTTCTGCGCAAATTTTTACCTGTATACTATACGCTACGAGGCCGCAGAAAACAAGAGCAAATTTTTCCCCGGTCCATTTTTCCTATGGAATTCTGCCGCCGCCATGGTATAATAGCCCGGAGCAGTAGCTCCCATGGATGCCCCCGGGGGCATATGCGTGCAGCGAAGGCTCGTTCCTTGCGATAGGTGCGGCCCCATGTGTCTGTCCCGCGGGAAAGACTACCGTTTTTGCCCATTTCCGGCGAATTCCTACTGCCTGCCAGTGGACGGATACGGTTCTCCCCCACGGCATCAGCATCCTCTTGGTTGCAGGTGTGTACCCCTGGGGACGAAAATGGTAGTACCAAAACCGTTTTGTTTATGTTATCATATGCGTGGTGCATGTTCTCTGCCGCCAGGCAAGAAACCGGATGAAGGAGGCCGTAATATGCAGATTGAATTGAGCAACAAGGAGTTCCGCCGCCTGTTGGACCTGGTATACATGGGAAACTGGGTTCTGAACTCCACCCGTGGGGAAGATCGCTTCCAGGACTATGACGATTTGGAGAGCAAGCTCTTTGGTCTGTGCCGGTGCAACGGTATGGGCGTCCTGGTGGAGGACTGGGAGGGCGTTCCGGTCCCGTCTCAGGCCTATACCGAAGGCGGCATTCATGAGGCCATTTCTTATTACGAAGACAATATGTTCTATGAGATCCTGGCAGAGGAGCTCAGCCGCCGGGACATGGATTACGCCGATATCACAGACGAAAACTACGATGAAATCGTCCAGCGTATGGACAGCTACATGGATGAATTTGAGGTCTCCGGCGTGGAGCACCTGGTCCTGGAGGAGGAGTAACAGGGGTATCCCCGGCTTCTCGGGCCTTAGCTATACGCATATGCCCCAGTGGAAAAGGCTAGACATGAATCTGATGATACAATGGAGTTGGTAGAAATGCCGTATTTTGGTTGTCATCTCTCCCCATCCGGGGGCTACGCCGCGATGGTTCGCACGGCGGTTTCCCTGGGGGCGGATACCTTCCAGTTTTTTACCCGGAATCCAAGGGGAAGCCGGGCCAAGGCGCCGGATTTGGCAGACACCGACCGGGCCGGAGTCCTCATGAGGGAGGGGGCGTTTGGCCCTGTGGTTGCCCACGGCGCATACACCATGAATCTGTGCACCCGGGACCCGGAGGCCCGCGCCTTTGCCGCCCAGGTTCTGACGGAGGATCTGGGCCGGACGGCTCTGCTCCCCGGGTGCCTGTACAACTTCCACCCGGGCAGCCATGTGGGCCAGGGCCTGGAGGAGGGGGTACGCCAGATTGCCGCCGCCCTGGAAGGGGCTTTGGCTTCACAACCCGAAGCCTGCGTGTTGCTGGAGACCATGGCAGGAAAGGGAACCGAAATCGGCGGCCGGTTTCAGGAGCTTCGAATGATCCTGGACGCGGTCCAGAGCCCCCAGCTGCACGTCTGCCTGGATACCTGCCATGTTTGGGACGCGGGCTATGACATTGCCGGTTCTCTGGAGGGGGTTTTGGAGGAATTTGACCAGGTGATTGGACTGTCCCATCTCCGGGCGATTCATATGAATGACTCCAAAAACCCGTGTGGCTCCCGCAAGGACCGCCACGCCTGCCTGGGCGAGGGCTGCATCGGCCTGGAAGCTCTGGAGAGAATCGCGGCACATCCGATCTTGAAGGGATTGCCTATGGTTTTGGAGACTCCCAACGATTTGCCAGGCTACGCCAGGGAAATCCAGCTGCTCCGGCGGGTTTGCGTATAGATCCAGCGGCGAGGGTGAGACCTTCTCAGGAGGCTCCCCCTCGCCGCTGGTTTGGTTTATTCGGTTGTGAGGCTGTCTGTTGCTGGCACCAGAGTGCCGTTTTCCAACTGGAGTATGGTATCGGCCTGGGTGGCAGTTTCCATGTCATGGGTAATGAGAATCATTCCCCTGCCTTTTTTATGCTCCTGCCGCAGAAGGTGAAAAATCAAATGGCGGTTTTTACGGTCCAGGTTGCCCGTAGGTTCATCGGCAAGGATCAAACATGGGTCCAGGATGAGGGCTCGGGCAATGGCAACCCGTTGCTTTTCACCGCCAGAGAGGGTAGTGACCTTCTGGTCCAAAAGAGGGGCAATGTCTAGAAGCTCTACCAGGCTGTCTAGGGTTTGCTCCCGGTTCCGCCGGTTGTAGAGGGTGGGCAGCAGAATGTTCTCCCGACAGCTCAGGGTGGGGATGAGGTTGTAGGATTGGAAGATAAAGCCAATGTTTTGTAGGCGCAGGTGGGCGTAATCCGTGAAGTTCCGGATTTTAACGCCATTGAACCAATACGACCCTCCGTCAAGGTGGACGTCCCGGAGCCGGATTTCCCCATGATGGTGACGTAGCTGTCATTGGTCACTTGCAGGTTGATGTCGGTGAGGACCGGGCGCAAATAGGATTTGCGCAGGTGCTCCAGCACCAGGTTCAGTTCTGTCATGACAGATCCCCTTCCACAACGGCCTTATACCCGTCGTCAAAATAGGTACCCTCGTCAACCCCAGAGACGCAGACCAGTCTGCCGTCGCTGTACCCTAGCTTCACCTCCACCTCCCGGAGGAAACTGCCGCCCGCATCCACCTCCCGGACAAACCAAGGCGCGTCTTCCCCGCGCTCCTTTTGGTACACGCAGTCCACATCCAGCACCAGCGCATTTTGGTAGACGTGGCCGGTATAGAGCTTTTCATCCTTGAGGCTCTGCCCGAAGGTGCCCTCCATTCCGCTGATGGCCAGGCGCAGGGTGGTGGTGCCGTCGGAATTTTGTATGGGCGACTGATATAGAATTTGAACTGCAGCGCCCCCTTCCGTGGTCAGGCTGTCTTTGCTTCGGCTTAGGACGCTCTTCACACGGTCCGGAACCTTGCACTCCAGTTCCAGGGGCTCCAGAAGCTGGACTTGCAGGTAGGCATTTTCGGCATAGGTTTGCACCTGCCGGATGATCCCTGTGTGGGCGGCAAGGATGGGCGCATCGTCGTAATAGCCGATGGTCTGCCCTTCCACAATAGGGTCTCCCACGGCGGCTTCCCAGCGGATGAGGTTGGGGGAGCGGTAATCCAGCTCTTGGTAGGCGTAGGCGGAGGAGACGAAGGTGCCGGAAATGGTGGTGTATTCCGCCATATCTGTGCGATTGGCTTGGATCACATTGCCATAAGCGGCGTCGTGGATCACGGGGGGAAGAGCCGTCTCATATTCGGCCAGCTCTGCGGCCGAGAGCTGAAAGATCAGGGCCAGCGGGGTGGCCAGCAGGGCCAGAATGAGAAGCCAAAACAGGGCTTTCCCGACTCCTTTCCAAGCGGACCTATTCTGCCTTGAGATATTGTACGATTTCCACCTGGGTGGACTGGTAGGCGAAGATCAGGCTGAATACCACTGTGAGGCCCACGGCGCACAGGGCGAACATGCCGGCGGAGTAGGGTGTGACGACGATGGTCCAGGCTCCGAACTGCTCCACCTTCTGGGGGATGCGGGACAGGACAAATTTATATCCCAGAGCCAAATCGGCGACTAAAACTACCGACAGGAAGATATTGGCCAGCATGACCATGATACTCTCATACAGGAACTGCCGGACGATGGACCAGCTGGATGCCCCAATGGCCCGCTTACGCCGATTTCAAACTTGCGGTCGTTCAGCGCGTTGCGAAAGCTGGAGTAGAGGTTGATGCCCAGGAGAACCAGCAGGGCGGCGGCGATGATGGCTTTGTTGCCCTTTTCGGTTCGGATCTGCTCCAGTGCGGCGTTTTGCCGCGCATAGATGCTGAATGCCGTAATATTCATTCCCTTGGCGACTCCCATGGCCACCTCTGGCGCGTCGGTGTAATAGATTTCATACCAAGAGTAGTCCAGGCGGCTGCGCTGCTCTTCCGGCAGCGTCTGGAGCCGGGACATGGGGAAGTAGACGGTGGGACAAAAGCTGTAATCTCCCATGTCGTTCTTCTGGGGCTGGCCGTATTCGGTGTCAATGAGACCCACCACCTCCACAGACAGACGGGTGGTTTCTTCCGCACTGTGGGAATCGTCTTTGGGGGATGGGAAGCGGATCAGCAGGTCCCACTGGGGGCGGTCCATCTGGTCCAGCCCCAGGAGCTCATACATGCACCGCTCCATAATGACCTGGTTGCCCTCCAGGTGGATGGTCTCGTGCCTCTGCCCGTCCAGCCACTCCACCTCCATGGAGTGGACTTGAATTCCGTTCATGTGGTCATACAGCGCCCAGGCCTGAGAGGGGAGAAAGTAGGCCTGGGGCACCATATAGAGAGTGGAGCCACCCGCCAGGGACAGTTGCTCTTCCCCCAGGCCGGCATAGAGCAGCTTCATCTGATGGGTCTGCCCGGCTTCCTGCGTTTCCCGGAGAACGGCGTCCATCCGAGGGTCCCGAATTCCGCTGCCGGTGAAGCTTACCACATGCTGGTCCTGGTGCAGGACATCCTTGTATTGGTTGTACAGCTGGGAGTCGGTGAGCACCAGATAGCCCAGGAGGAAGGAAAAGGAGAGGAGGATGGTCACCGACAGCATGACGTAGCTCCTCCGGGTCCGCCCCACCATTTTCCCCGCGTGGAGGACCAGTGAGCGGCTCATTGGGTGGCCTCGCTTCTCTGGTAGGCGTTCCAGGGGTTATAAAATTGCTCGTAGTAGCTCTGCACATCAATTCCGTCCAACAGCTCCGCCCCCAGCTCATAGGGATTCCGCTCCCGGCACAGGTCCAGGTGGACAAGCCAATCGCTGGCTTCCCCCTCCGCCTCGTATTCCAGGATGTAGTAGCAGGCTCCGGCAAAGTTGGCCTTGCCTGCCATTTCCGGCAGATAGGTCAGGAAAGAAAGGCTGACGGTCTGCCCGGCATCAATGGGGAGCGCCGAAGCGCCGTCCCACTGGGCGTCCACGGCGAAGCCGTCCTCTGCGGTGCACCGGAGGTGGATGTCCTCCAGGGGGACGTCTGGGCGATGATACGCATACAGCTTCTTCAATACCAGGTCAGTATCCGCCCGAAATTCAAAGCTGGAGGAAAAGAGACCGTCATTCCACGGTGTGGTGGAATACCCAGCCCACGGCGTGATGGAAGTCAGGCCCAGGTTGTGCCGTGCAGCCGGTAGTGCCGGAGACCCGGCGTGGAGGCGAATTTCTCCCAGATTCAAGTCATAGTCCTTGCCAGCCACCGTCAAGGTAACCTGCCGCAGGGTCTGAGGCTCTGTGCAGGCCGCCAGGTCAAAATTGAGGTACACCCGGTAGAGGTGGAAGGGCTGAGAATTCATATAGGACTCTTTGACAGCGTTGTAATCCGCCTGGTAGCGGTTGATATAACTGGTAAAGGCCTCGTCTGCTTGGACGGCCTGTTCCATCTCTTCGGGGGAATGGAGGGCGATTGCTGACAGCCTCTGGCTCTCAGCATAAAGCTCGAAGGCTTTGGCCCAGTCCATGCCGCCCCGATAGCAGGCATATAAGTAATCGTGAAACCCCAAATTGTCTGTTTCCGCCGCAAACTCCCAGCTCATTATCTCGGTACTATCTACAATGGAAGGCGTGCAGGCCTCCGCATCAGTTTCTGCGGAAATACTGGCGGGGTCGATGGCGTCCCGGGAGATGATATCGATGGCGAATTGAGGGGACCCTCCGGTTTCTTCATATAGATCGTAATCACACGCGTCATAATAGGAGATGGCCATCTCTTGCCGCTGGTCCGGATTGGCAGTGGGCTCCAGGCTCCCGGGCACGGTCCCCTCGGCGCTGGGCTGTCCCGGATTGCTGCAGGCGGTGAGAAGCAGCAGCACAAGTAGAATCGGAATCCTGTTTCGCATGCGGTACCTCCTTTGGCTAGTACTTTGGAACTTCTAAAGGTTTTTGCGGGTGGGGCTGTAGCAAAAAGCCCCGAAAAAAGAAAGACTGAGGACTGCAAAAAAGCAGTGACCTCAGTCTTTTTTTCTGGTATAATTGAATTGTGAAAGCCAAC
>ENA-UONY01001006-UONY01001006.1-human-gut-metagenome-genome-assembly--contig:-CS9-NODE-1006-length-27008-cov-5.773717_pt1 | contig 27008 bp, 26 predicted proteins | sample MGYA00242465_ERZ724012 | MGnify/ENA metagenome assembly ERZ724012 | reverse complement strand
AACCGAGCGTTGCAGCAGCTGTTTCGCAATCTTTCACGATTTCTGGCGAGATATCAGGATAGAGCTGATAGGTTGAGCCGAATCGGTAGGCTGAAAGGCCGTTATCAGCCACCCCGCGCTTCACCACCAGGGCGACCTTGCCTCCGATGATCTCAACACGCGTGATAAACCCACGTTCAGGCGCGATATAGTGCTGAACGATGAATTCGCGCTCAGGCGCTTGAGAGAGGAAGTTGAGCGCTTCCTGCTCGTTTTTCACGATCGCGGTATCGACCGTGCGGCCACTGCAAACTGGCTTGATCACGCAAGGATAGACGAACGCGGCTTCGTCTTCAGCGGCGAACTTTTGCGGTGTTCCTTTACCATAGATGTGCGGTGTCGAGATGCCTGCTTCGTGAAGCGCGGCGGTAGAAGCGAACTTGTCGATCTCGTAGGCGTGGGCGCGAGGTTCATTGATGAGTAAGATCGAAGTGTCCTCGATAGCTTGGATGAGCATATCCATGTTGCGCAGCGCCTGTTCATGTCCACGATTGAGCGCACTCGCGAATACGCGGCTTACCAACACATCGCACTCAAGCGCTGCATCAACGCTATTTGCCTGCTGCATGTTGATCAGTCGAACATCGTGCATGCTGTTAGGTAGCGCTGCTTTCAGCGCACTGGAGATTTCAGCGCCAAGTTTATGATCCGACCATTCATCAGATTCGAACAAGACACCGACCACGAGCGGGCGATTCATCATGTTGTCATGTTCGCGCAGTTGAACAGTGTCCTCTTGCTGCGTCTCTTTTTCAGATGCCATGAAGTCCCTTCCGATAAAAATACTTTGACATCAAATTAAATTTTCTCGATATTACTTTGATATCCAACTATTGTCAAATATAGATTTCTCTTTTTCGCGGTAACGAGACACTTACGTAAGGCTTTCAGCTCTGTGCTTCTGCTTGATTGCTTGTTTTGAGGAGACTAGGGTGAAAGTGTTCTTGCAAAAAGATGACAAACTACCCGGTCGTTCGTCATCTTAGTAGAGAGCACGGGAAACCGAAGAGCCCGAGATAAGATGACGAACGACCGGGTAGTTTGTCATCTGGGAAAAGGAGATTGTCATGGCAGAAACAGTTGCCGTTATGCTTGGAGACGGCTTTGAGCCGGTAGAAGTGGTTGCCCCTGTTGATGTTCTGCGCCGTGGTGGCGTAGAAGTTACTTTGGTTTCAGTAATGGGGCGTAAAGAAGTAACGAGCGCACAAGATATCAAGATGGTAGCCGATGCACTTGTTGAGGATGTTGATCTTGATCTGTTCACGATGGTTGTCGTGCCTGGCGGTTCGGTTGGTGTTGAGAACCTCGGCAAATGCGACAAGCTTGCAGAGAGCTTGCGCGACCGCATGAAAGCGAACAAACTTGTCGGTTCTATCTGCGCTGGTCCGACCATTCTTGCAAACCTTGATCTGCTACAAGGTCATAAAGCGGTTTGCTACCCAGGATGCGAAACTAACTTTCCTGCTGGGGTCTATCAGCCAAACGTTGATGTATGCATCGACAAGAACCTTATCACTGCAACGGGTCCTGCCACCGCACTGCCGTTTGGGCGTGCACTGCTCGAAGCGCTCAAGAGCGAAAAGGATGCCAACGAAGTTGCCTCTGGCATGCTGTTCTAGGGCTCTATAGTGCCTTCTGATTTCTAAGCGAACAGAGAAGATCGAGCAATGTGCAGGGGCTTCTTGCGGTTGCCGTTTAAGGCACGACTCAGGGGAATCCTCTGAAACCCTTCGAGAAACGGCAGCGAAGCAGTATAATTGATGCAAATGCGGGCGTCGTATAATGGCTATTATGCGGGCTTCCCAAGCTGTTGCACTACCCGGTGCAATTTCTCTCGAAAAGCCTTTCTGACCTCGTAAGATTTGTAAACCGTCTTTCATTGTAACAAGCGCACGGGATAAAAGACGGGAAAAATCGACGCGTTTTCATTTCAGTTCAAAATGCTCATAGGAATGCAAGAACGCCGTCTCTGAGACGGCGTTCGATTTTGTCATATGGAGCGGGCGACGGGACTCGAACCCGCGAAATCCTGGCTTGGGAAGCCAGTGCCTTACCACTTGGCGACGCCCGCGTTCTGTCAAATTATACGCCATTGTTTTTCGATGACTCCGACTAATAGATAAAACCACAATCCTGACCGGAGGAACGGATGTAGTCAATGTATCTGCTTCCTATTCCCATGGCCGTATTCGGAACATAGCCAGCGTAGAGATCGAGCGTGTACGACGGACTCTCGTGGCCCATGAGAACCGATACGGTTTTGATGTTCTCGCCGTTGGCGAGATTCAGCGTTGCGAAGTTGTTATCCTCGATGAACTTCACCCAGTGCTTCCGCCAGGTGTTGTAGGCATAGGGCCTGGGCCCTTCGGACATGAGCGGCATCCTCATGGTGGGCATCAAGCCCATGTCCTCAATCATCTGCGACTTGACTGCGATCCATTCTTTGGCCGTGTCGGCTAGGATCGAGTCGCTGGGGATAGTCCGCCGCCCGGCATCGGTCTTTGGGTAGTCCTCTATCTTCACGCCGCCACGCTTCACCGCGCTGGTGATGCGTGTTGCGGGCTCCGGGCCGGTGAACAAGAAGCTGCCCGGCATCAGTGCCTGCATCTCCTCCGGCCTTATCCCAGTGCAGAAAAGCGCGAGGAAGCTCAGCTTGACCCAGTTAAGCGGCAACTTCAAGACGGCCTCCAAGAACCGCATGGCCTCATCGGCCATCAGCGGGTCGATAAGCGGCTTGCTCTGCTTGAACACCCGGCTGAGGAAGCGTGCATGGGCCGGGTTCTTGGGCACCTGCTCCTTCTCGAAAGCGTAGTTGTACATCTCCCGCAGGAACTTAAGCACTTTCGCCTGCGTGTCCGAACCGGCAATCGGGGGTTCTTTGAGCGGGGTGACGAGGGTCTTCTTCTTTTTGGCCCAGGTAGCGGTCTTGCGGTTCTCTTCGAGCTGCCTGATGCGCTCCTGCCCCCATTGGCGCGAGAGGCGGGGTATCGCGATCAGGCATCCCTCTACGTCATCGGAGGTGACTTTGCATACCATCTTGTCGCCGATGGTCGCGTTGATGTAGCGAAGGTAGTTGAGCTCGTTCTTGATGGTTTCCGGAGACACCGAACCATGGCTCCTCACCTCGACATAGCGCTCTGCGTACTCCGTAAGCGTTGAAGTGCAATAGCCAGCTTCGCCAACAGGAAGCGACAAGGCCTTCCGCTCTGAAGATTCGAGCGCCAGCTTGTATTCGGCAATGGCCTTTTTCAGCTCGTCGTTCTTCTCGTCCTCGAAAGACCTGACCTCGTTTTGAAGCTCGCGGCGGTTGAGAGCGAAAACCCTTCGCGTGAACTTCGTCTTACCATCGAGATAAACCTGATAGTCTTTCGGAACTCGAATCGTGAGCTCATAAAGCGTCGTTCGAGAGTCCTCCCTCGCTACACGAGGCTTTCCCTTTTTCTTGCGAACCTCATCAAGGTTATACGGTTTGTCGCATGTGAGTATCTGCATAAGCATCGCCTTCCTTCTTTTGGCGATCCTTGTAGAGATAGTTCAAGAGTCCCAGCTTCGGCACAAGCCAGCGGATGCCGATGCGGCACCCCTGGATCTCACCCTTGTTCAACAGCTTGCGAATCTCTTGCCCCGTTGCGCCAGTGAAAGCCGCCACGTTGTCGGGGGTCATCATATAGGGATACTGCTCAAGCATGAACAGGTAGAGCCCGTCCGGGTCGGCCGCCTTGAGCCGTGCCTCGTCTATCTCCATCTCGCCATAGGTTTTCTTCATAGTCGCCTCCTCTCGAAAGTGAGGCGGCCAGCGTCGCTGACCGCGATAATGGGGTGTTTTGATAAGCGTCACAACGATGCGAAAGCCTCAAGCGCATGCTTGCGCAGAGCACGCAGTTGTGACGTAGTTTGAAATGAGTGTTCGATGCGGTTATCAAGGTTCAAGATTGCATGCGTATGTTTCGCGGATTGCAAAATGACACACATGGCGCATCGAACAAACTAACCGCAGATGTGACCTATGAGGTTATGTGGTATCAATATGGGAACAACAAATCCCAATTAGAGTACGTATCCGGTCAACACGGAGCGCTGCGATGCCCTACAGCTCCAATTCCTCCTCACCCCATTCTTTCAGGGCGAGCAATACAGGAATAAAGCTCGTTCCTTGCGAGGTAAGAGCGTATTCGACACGAGGAGGTACTTCTCCAAAGTCAACTCTTTCGAGAAAGCCGTCATCCACAAGTTCTTTCAGTTGTTTCGAGAGGGTCGATTCGGAAATGTTCCCTATGCACCGACGAAGTTGGCCGAAATGATGCACGTCCTTTAGAGCGATATAGAACAGAATCTCGATTTTCCACTTACCGCCAATCATCCGCTGCAATGTGGATACGGATTTACACCGTTCGATCTCCTCACCTTTTCTTCGCGCCATGCTTGCTCCTAAGAAGTACTACAAAAAAAGACAGTACTACAAATGTCGAAGTTTATTTCGCATGATGGTAGCAATCAGCGAACGCAGCTGCAAGGCCATGATCGAGAGAGGAGCCATTATGCACTTTACAGGGAACATTTGGCGGCCGCCGTATGAGGCGCAGTCCGCACTCATTCAGGTTACTTCGGGATGCACGCACAATCGCTGCCGCTTTTGCAGTCTGTATGATTCTCCATTCAGGATGTCGCCAATGGACGAAATAGAGGCTGACCTTGAAGAACTCGCTCGTTATTCTGCAGCGGCCCGTCGTGTCTTTTTTACTGGCGCAAACCCGTTCGGCATATCAAACAAGCGTCTTGTACCGATCCTTAAACGGGTAAAGGAAGTGCTTCGCCATGTTGAAACGATAGGAGGGTTCGTTCGTATTGGCGACTTGAAGCATAAAAGCGACACCGATCTTGAAGAACTAGCCGCACTTGGCGTGGACAACCTCACTATCGGCGTTGAAACGGGCTATGATCCCGCCTTGAGCTTCATGGATAAGGGACATACTGCCGCTGACATAGTTGAACAATGCACACGCCTCGATGCCGCAGGAATACGCTACAGCTTCTTTTACCTCACTGGCATAGCAGGAAAAGATAAAGGTGTTGAAGCTGCGCTCGCATCCGCCGAAGCATTCAATCAGGTGCATCCAATCATGATCGGGATCCTCTCAATGACAATCTTCCCAGAATCGAAACTATTCCAGGACATCAAGGAGAGGCTGTTCGTTCCGGCGAGCGAGACCGAATCACTCCATGAAATACGAGAGCTTATTGCGAATCTGACTTGCGAAACCTTCATTTCAACTGCACATGTTTCGGACGCCGTTCACGTGTTCGGAGCTCTTCCTCGCGACCGTAAACGCCTGCTCGATTCCCTCGATGCAGCCATAGCACGTGCCGACGAGTCGAGGCTACAGCAGTATCGGCAAAGCATCTGGACGCTGTAGGAGGTGAGACATGGAGTTCTCTGGAAGGACATGGCGCCCACCCTACGAGCGAGATACACCGATAATCGAAGCGACAACCGGATGCGCATGGGGACAATGCTCATTCTGCAACCTGTTCGAGGAAGAGCGTTTCTCGGTAGGCTCCCTTGAGAAGTTCGAACGCGAGCTTGATGAAGTGAAGTCGTATATCCCATATACCAGGAGATTATGGCTTACAGGTGGTAGCCCTTTTCAAATGAGCTTCCCCCAGCTCGAAGCCCGCGCAAATGCCGTGCGAGACCGCCTCATAAAGTGTCAGTCGATAGCTATGTTCGCTTCTGTCCGCGATATAGAGCGTAAAACGGACGACGAGCTAAGGCGACTGCGATCCTTGCAAGTGAATGGACTGACCGTCGGGATGGAGAGCGGAAGCGACGAGGCTCTCTCGCTTGCAAATAAAGGCTATACCTCCGATGACATACTACGACAGCTCTCACGACTTGATGCAGTTGGCATAGAGTACAACGTCACCTATGTAACCGGCCTCCTCGGCGCACACAGGGGTCAATGGCACGCCTACGAAACAGCTAGGGTCTTGAATGAACTCAATCCAAAGATTATAGGAGTCAGTTCTCTCACGGTCTTCCCCGGCACACGCTTTGCGACGAAGATTGAATCGGGGCATTTCACTCCCGCGAGCGAAGTTGAACGCTTGGAGGAACTCAAGGCCTTCATGGGTGAATTGTGCCTTCGTGTTCATCTTGAGGCATCCACAAAATCAAATGCCATTCCGATTATGGGTATTCTCCCGTATGACAAGCCCCTGCTCGAAGCAAAACTAGATGACGCAATCAGTAAAGAGATCGAAAAACGCGAGCTAGAAGACTATCGGGAAAAGATTCACTCGTTGGGCTGGGAACAAGAACCGAAAAAGCAAGCCCTCGGCGAACGAGCCAAGGTCGCAAAAGAAGCTGCTCGGGTATTTGAAAGCTCTCCGGCGCATTATGCGCCCACAAAAGAAAAGGAAGCTTTTTCGATTACTAGATAAGTTCAAGCAGTCCATATTCCCAAAATGGGAACACTGTTTCCCAACTTGGGAGAAAACACGCACTCCATCAAGCACAGAGGATAGCCTTGTTGGAGTGCGTAAATCGCACCTTACGCAAATGGATAATCTGATGGCAGGCAATTAAGAGGATGGATCACGCGAAGCTGGTCGCAATAAGGATGGAGGAAGCGCGGGACGCACGCGGAATCAGCGTAGCCGAGCTCGCACGACGCGCATCCATCGACCGCAAGCGGCTGTGGTACATCCTCGACGGGCAGCGCCAGATGAGGGCGGACGAGTTCATAAGGCTCTGCGCCGTCATGAACCTGGACATGGGCTTCTTCCTCACCAACGAGATGAAGGAAGAGCTCGCCTACCGCCGCAAGAAGGTCATCGAGGACTACGGAAGCGGGCTTTGCGGGCTCGTCCCCCAGGACAGAAGAGGGGAAGAGCTCTGCGCACGCTAGGCACATCTATCGGAACGAACCATCGCGAGGCCGCGTCACTAGGCGCGGCCTCATCGTGCTCTGCGCCCGCATTCCCCTCCATCGCCCCATCGCCATTCCCATGCCCATATCCAACCAAGGAGAAGCACTCGATTCGGTAGGAGCGCGGGAAGGGACCTTCCCGCTAATGGGAAGGAGCCTTTGGCATGGCGAGCGATTACGGCGACGAGGCCGGAAGCAAGATGATAGACGACTTCATGCGCTTCGGGGAGCGCATGGGCGAGCGAGCGATGTACGCCCGGGCGAGCCAGATGCGCCAGGCGTTCGAGAACGCGACGCGCGAGGCGCAGGGCATCGCAGGGGATGCCGCCGAGGAGCAGCCTCCCGAGTGGGCGAAGCTCGACATGCACGAGTTCCAGCGAATCGAGGACTATGACAGCATCAAGGGGATCATCGAGGACAGGCTCGCCGAACGCGGCGTCACATCGACGTGGTTCCCCGATCCCGAAACCGGCAAGGAATACCTCCTTTTCCGCATCGCCGACGCCCAGGAGGTGTGGAGGTCCTTCGACGAGCTCTCGCGCGAGACCGACGACGCAGCCGCCAAGGCCGCCGAGAAGATCAGGGAGCAGCGCGACAAGGCCCCTGGCCGAAACCGCGACGAGCGCACCCTCGACGAGCGCGCCGAAGAGGCGCGGGAGGCGAGCGAAGCCCTCGAAGCCGAGAGGGCCACCACCAAAGCGCTGACCAGGGAGCCCCGCTTCCAGGAAATGCGGGCGAAGTGACGGCGGCGGGCGTCATCGGGGCTTCCATCCTCTCGATCATCTCCTTTCTTGCTGCGAACACATACACCGCCTGCCTGCTGTCGCTTCCCGGAAGCCCCGTATCCAACCTCACGCAAGCGATAACCGAACTTCCCTCCTATCTCATAGGCCACGGCCCCCTCTCGCTCGAGGCTGCCGCGCTCGCGACGGGGCTAGTGGCCGCCTGCGCCGTCTGGTGCGCATGGGCTTGGTCGCTCACCCACGGGCGCGCCCAGCGCCAGGGCGAGGAGCACGGATCCGCCCGCTGGGGAAATGTGCGCGAGGGGCGCAGGTTCATGGATCTGACCGACCCCGACCGAAACATCATCCTCACCGAGCATTTCGGCATGGCAATGAGCCGCCCCGACCACGACCGACGCTACGAGCGCAACCGCAACGTGCTCGTCGTGGGAGGATCGGGCTCGGGCAAGACGCGCGGGTTCTTCGAGCCCAACGTCATGCAGATGTCGGCCAACTACCTCGTGACCGACCCCAAGGGCGAATCCCTTCCGCGTCTCGGGCACATGCTCGAAGCTGCGGGCTACAAGGTTCTCTCATTCAACACTGTGGACTTCGCGAAGTCCCTCCACTACAACCCCATCGCCTACATCCAGGACGAGGCGGACATCCTTGAGTTCGTCACCTGCCTCATCGACAACACCACGGGCGACAAGGAGCACACGGGCGACCCCTTCTGGGAGAACGCCGAGCGACTGCTCTACGTGGCGCTCATCGGCTACCTCGTCTACCACTGCCCTAAGGCGGACCGCTCGCTCTCGGGCCTGGTGACGCTGCTCTCGCTCGCCAAGGCGAAGGAGGCCGACGAGGATTACAGGAGCCCGCTCGACCTTCTCTTCGAGGAGGTGGAGACGGGCTTGCGCTACGTCAAGGCCGAAGATAGTGAGAACGGCGCGTTCGATCCCACCCGTCGCATGTCGTACAGGCCGGGCGCGGGCGCGCACCGCTGGGTGCGCGTGGCCGAGCCTGTGCCCGTGGACGCCGACTTCTGCCTGCTGCACTACAAGATGTTCAAGGACGCGGCGGGAAAGACGCTCAAATCCATCCTCGTCTCGTGCAACACCCGCATGGAGCCCTTCGCCATCCCGCAGGTGCGCGAGCTCGTGAGCTTCGACGAGATGGAGCTGGACCTGCTCGGCGACGCGGGAGAGCGCCGCGCGGTGTTCGCGATCATGTCGGACACCTCGTCGCTCTACTCGTTCCTCTTCGCCATCATGATGTGGCAGACCATGAACATCCTCTGCAAGCGGGCCATCAAGCTCTACGGCGGAGCGCTCCCCACGCCGGTCGTCATGCTCATGGACGAGTTCGCCAACATCGGGCGGCTCCCCGACGTGGAGAAGATGGTGGCCGTGGTGCGCAGCCGCAACATCTCCATGGCCTTCGGGCTCCAATCCCTCTCGCAGCTCAAGAGCGCCTATCACGACGACGCCGCGACCATCATCGACTGCTGCGACACGACGCTGTTCCTGGGCGGCAAGTCCACCGACACCGTGAAGGAGATCGCCGAGTCCATCGGCAAGGAGACGGTAGCGACCGTCACCTGGAACGAGAGCCGGGGCGCATCCGCCTCGTCCACCCGCAACTGGAACACCATCGAGCGCGACCTCATGCAGCCCGCCGAGGTGGCGAAACTGCCGCGCGATACGGCCATCGTGCTCATAGCGGGCACCGATCCCCTCAAAGACAGGAAGTACGACATAACGGCACACCCGAGGTGGCACTCGGTCTACCCCGGCCACGAGGGAGCGATCTTCGAGCGCTCCTTCGACTTCGCCGACTACATGGAGAGGAGGTGCATCAGGAAGTGAAGTGTGGCGGCCGCGCCCGATAGGCGCCACGTGCCGGGCCCGGGCTTCCCAACCCGTGACGGCAGGCCGCCGCGATGCAAAGGAGACGGGGATCCGTCCCGTCCCCGGACAAGATTCTACCCGACAGCGCGGCCGATCCCTAAGGCGCATGCCCGGCCGCGCGAAAAGATGCAAAGGAGACACGACCCCAATGTTGGCAAACATCATCAACCTCGTCTCGGGATGCGTGACGTTCCTGGGCGGCTTCCTCGTCGTCTGGGGCGCGGTGTCGCTCGGCCTCGCCATACGCGAGCAGCAGGGCGGCGCGCAGATCGCGAGCGCCATCTCGACCATCGCGGGCGGCGGCATCATCATCGCGGCTGCCGTGTACTTCGGCATGCTCGACACGAGCTGGCTCCCGGCATAGGGGGCGCCCATGTTGAGCGTATCCGTGCACAAGGACATCGGCGAGTACACCGAGAAGGTGGTGGGCAAGCTCTCCGCCCGCACCCTCGCCTGCACCGCAGGAGGGCTCGGTGCGGCCGTGGCCGTGGCCGCTGTGGCGAACGTCGGCCTCGGCGTCCCCGTGGATGCCGTGACGCTTCCCGTCATGGCGACCTCAATGCCGTTCTGGCTGCTCGGCTTCTGGCGACCGAAGGGACTCGTGCCCGAGAAGTTCGTGCCGCTGTTCGCAGAGCACGTCCTCGGCGACGGCAAGCTCGTCTACGCCACGGGCTGCCGCCCCGCATCCATCGCAGGCCCCATCGGCTGCGCGAAGACCGACCGGCGCGCACGACGCGCCTCCAAGCGGAAGGGGGCGGAGCGACGTGTCAAGGAACTCTAGCAACAATACCGAACAGAAACCTCTTGTAAGGCCCGACTCGGGCCCCAAGCGCTCCAAGTCCCTGGGGCGCCGCATGGCGGAGCAGGAGCGCGAGCTCACCGAGCAGATGACGGAGAAGAGGAAGGCCCGCCGCGCGGCCCGCGACGTGTACGGGGCCGTGGGCTTCGACCTCATGTACGAGAACGGCATCGCGCAGGTCGAGGAGGGCCTTTTCAGCCAGACCCTCGCCTTCGACGACATCAGCTACCAGTCGGCCCGCGAGGAGACGCAGCAGGCCATATTCAGCGGGTGGTGCCAGCTGTTCGACTACTTCGGCGCGGAAAACTGCGTGCAGCTCGCCGTCGTGAACCGCCCCATCCCCGCAGGCCTCATAGGCAGGAAGCGCTTCTTCTCCGAGGACGACCCCGACACGGCTGCCTACGCCGCCGAGTACAACCGCATCCTCAACGACAAGATGCGCGAGGGCGTGTCGAACCTGACGCGGGAGCGCTACCTCACGTTCTCCGTCGGCGCCGCGAGCATCGAGGAGGCCATCCCCAGGCTCGCCCGCATGAGGACCGACGCGGAGCAGACTCTCGCCAAGATGCGCAGCGCGAGCAGACCGCTTTCCGGCGAGGAGCGGCTTGACGCCATCCACGGCCTCCTCCGCCCGGGCAAGCCCAATCTGTTCTCCTGGGAGGCGGTGGGCGCGACCGGCGGCCTCACGAGCAAGGACCTCATCTGCCCGGCGTCGCTCGACTTCAAGCCGGAAGGGTCGGGTACCTGCTTCAAGACGGAGGACACCTGGGGGCAGGTGCTCTCCATCAACCGCTTCGGAAGCGAGCTCTCGGATCGCTGCCTCGCCGACATCATCGACCTGTCCATCCCGCTCGCCATCTCCATCCACGTGCAGGCCATGGACAAGTCCAAGGCCGTCGCCTTCGTCAAGAAGCGCATCGCTTGGATGGACAAGGAGATAATCGACGAGCAGATGAGCGCGGTGAAGAAGGGCTACGACTTCCAGATCCTCCCCTCCGAGCTCAAGTACTCCAAGGAGGAGGCGGAAGACCTCCTCGACCACCTGCAGAACAGAAACCAGCGCCTCTACGTCTACACCGGGCTCGTATACACCTACGCGCCCACGCGCGAGCAGCTGGACGACCAGGTGATGCAGATCGTCTCGACCGCGCGGCGCAACTCCATCGAAGCCGATGCGCTCGACTACCGGCAGCGCGAGGGCCTGAACTCGGTGCTGCCGCTCGGGCACAACCACGTGGAGGTCTCCCGCATGATGACGACCGCGCAGGTCGCCATACAGATGCCCTTCGCGACCCAGGAGCTCGCGCAGACGGGCGGCGGCTACTACGGTCAGAACAAGCAGTCCTCCAACCTCGTGCTCTGCAACCGCAAGCGCCTGGCGAGCCCCATGGGCTTCGTCGCGGGCAAGCCCGGCTCCGGCAAGTCCTTCTCGGTCAAGCGCGAGATAGAGAACACTATCCTCGCGTACCCCGACGACGAGATCATCATCCTCGACCCCGCTGGGGAGTACTCGCCGGTGGTGGTCGCCAACGGCGGCGAGTCCATCCGCTTCGCGCCCGACTCGGACACCCACCTCAACCCGTTCGATTTGGCCGACGTGGCGCACCAATCGCCCTCGGCGCAGATGGCCTTCAAGATAGACGCGTTTTTGGCGCTGTCCTCCGCGACCATGGCGGAAGGCGCCGAAGGGCTCCCCGAGGCCGACAAGTCCATCATCAGCCGTTGCGTGGAGGCTGCCTACCGCGAGGCGGCCGAGACGGGGCGCGACCCGCTGCTCGGCGACTTCCACCGCATCCTGAAAGAGCAGCCCGAGCCCGAGGCGCGCGACATCGCGCTGCGCTACGAGCGCTACGTCGAGGGGGCGCTGTCGTTCTTCAACCATCCCTCCAACGTCACCTTCGAGAGGCGCATCACCAACATCGACTTCAAGGACCTCTCCGAGAACATGCGCGCCTTCGGCATCATCGCCGTCCTTGAGAGCGTCCGGAACCGCATGTACTACAACTACGAGCGCGGCATCACGACCTGGCTCTACATCGACGAGGTGCAGTCCCTCTTCGGGCACCCCGCCATCATCAGTTACTTCTCGAAGTACTGGGCGGAGGGCCGCAAGTTCAACCTCATCGCCACGGGCATCACGCAGAACAGCGTCTACATGCTCGACCACGAGGAGGCCCGGAACATGGTGCTGAACTCCGACTTCGTGCTCCTGCACAAGCAGTCCCCGCTCGATAGGCGCGCATGGGCCGAACTGCTCGACATGAGCGCCCAGGAGGCATCCTACATCGACGAGTCCGTGCGCGCGGGAGAGGGGCTGCTCATCGCGGGAGGTGCCCGCGTCCCCTTGAAGGACGACTTCCCGAAGGGCAAGCTCTACGAGCTGTTCAACACCAAGCCCGAGGAGATCGCCGCGAAGAAGCGCGAGAGCGACTTCGCCAAGCGCGCCCGCCGTCGAAAGGGCGCTGACCAGTGATGCATCTAGCCAAGGGGGCGGAGACGGCCGCCACGACGACGGAAGCTGCCGTGGCCGCCAAGGAAGGCACGGTCGATGCGGCGGAGGTGGCCCGTGCGACACGCACCGATGCCGTCTCCTCCGGGCTCGTCCGGAAGTCGGGAGACCGCAGGGCAGAGGGCAGACGCCCCAAAGGCTCCAAGCCCTCCGTCAAGCAGGCGCGCTCCAAAGGCGAAGGCAAAGCTGATGCGAGAGCTGCCGAGGAGGCCGCCTCGCAGGAGGCGAAGTCCGCCTTCCAGGCGCGCAGGCACCTCGCCGCGCTCGCTGCCGATGCTGCGGCCGACGAGGCGGATGACTCCGACGAGCTTGAGGGAGCGGGCGATGCCTACCGCGCATCGAGAGCCGCGATCCACGCCGCGAAGCGCGAGAAGGCGGCACCTGTCGCAAGCCCTGACAGGGCCACGCCCGCGAAGGAGGCTGCGACGGAGGCCAAGGCGAGGGGGCGCATCGGCAAGGGCGCAGACGCCAAGGCATCCGCGAAGAGGACGGCGGAGATGCGGAGCGCGCAGTCCCGTCGCACCTGGATACGCGCCAGGGCGGCCCGCGCATCCGAGTCCGCAACGGCGACCAAGGCCGCCGGGGAGACCGCGCGGAAGAGCGCTGCCAAGACCCTCGCAGGGGCGGCTGCCTCCGCTGCTGGTCCTGTGGCAGGGGCGCTCTCGGGCGTCCTGTGCTTCGTGCTCGCGGCGCTCGTCGTCTCGCAGCTCGTGAGCGCCATCTTCGGCTTCTGGAAGAGCGAGGCGGCCAAGGCATCGCTCGACGGGCTGCCCCCTTACATCACGGTGGAGATGGTCGAGGCGGCGCTTGAGTGCCAGGAGAAGTACGGGCACCCTGCCGGATGCACGCTCGCCCAGATCATCTGCGAGAGCGGCGCGGGAGAGCACCTGTCGCTGCTCGCAGAGCGGGACAAGAACCTTTTCGGCATCAAGTGGGCCTCTTCCTTCCTCGGATGTCCGGAGGTCGCGGGCAAGAGCTCGTGGGCCACCAACGAGGAGTACGGGGGACAGGTGGTCGGCATCATGGCCGACTTCACCGTGTTCAAAGGGCACCGGGAGTGCATCGTGTTCAGGAGTCGCGTGCTCCTCGCCAACTCCCGCTACGCGGGAAACTCCCTCATCCAGCAGGCGATAGCGGAGAAGAGCTCCGACAAGATGGCGGAGGGCTTGAAGGATGCGGGCTACGCCACCTCGTCGGAGTACGTGGCATCACTCAAGTCAGCCATGAACGCCTACGGCCTCCGACGCTTTGACGGCATGAGCCTTGAGGACTTCCGCTCCGGTGCCGTCAACGGCGACGCCATCGTGGCGGCCGCCGTGAGCCAGCTCGGCGTCCCTTACGTGTGGGGAGGCACGACGCCCGGCGTCGGCCTCGACTGCTCGGGGCTGACCCAGTACTGCTACGCGCAGGCGGGCATCTCCATCCCCAGGAACTCCGAGGACCAGGCCTCTGCAGGGCGCCGCGTGCCGCTCTCCGAGGCGAAGCCCGGCGACATCCTGTGGAGGCCCGGCCATGTCGCCATCTACGCGGGCGGCGACGAGTACATCCACGAGCCCCATACCGGGGACGTTTGCAGGCGCGCGAGCGGCATCGCCTACTTCACGTGCGCCATCCGATTCCGATAGACAAGGAGAGAACATGCAGAGGAAGAACAAGGTAATGCTCGCGGCGGCCATCGGCATGGTGGCCGTGATCGTCGGCAGCACGGCAGTCCGCTGCTCGATCGCGCACACTGTCGAGGAGAGCGCGCAGACCGAAGCGCAAGCGCCCGTCGAGAGCGTCGTGCAAGATGCCGGCAGCGCCGCCACCGCAGACGTGGCATCCGCCACGGACAAGGCCGAGGAGATAGCGAAGATGCTCCAAGGCAGCGTTTGGCAGGCGGAGGGCGCGCCCGAGAAGACCATCGGGTTCCGCGACCGCTCCTTCGTGGAAAGCGACGGAACATCGGTCAAGCTCACTGTGTTCGACGTCAAGGAGGCCGGTGAGGACAACGGCCAGAAGCACCTCGACATCGACTTCATGCGCGAGGGCGACCCCTACATGACCCCCGCCACGATCATCGTTGAGGAGAGGGACGGCGTCCTCACCGTGGCGAGCGACGCCTTCGCGGGAGAGTCGCGCTACGTCCAGGGCAAGCCCGCAGGCACAGCCGTGAGCGTGTCCGGGCTCGCCGAGCCCTACACGGGCCTCATAGACGGCAAGGCGGGAGAGCTCGCCTCGGCCGTGGGCTCATGGTGCGCATCGCACGCACCCTCCGCCACCGCAGCAGCTTTCGACGGCGAGGTGTACCTAGACGTGCGAGGCGGCCGCGTGAGCGCGACCTTCCATCTGAACGACGCGGCCTCCACCATCGTCACGGCAGTGTACGAGAACGGCGCGTTCAGCGTGGCCGGATAGGCGGCATCCCATGACGGCTTTTCTCAAGCGAACGGCGACGAGCCGTGGGTTCGCCATAGCGTTCTCTGCGACAGTCCTACTGTGCGCCCTCATGATCGCGTGGCCGAGTCCCGCCTTCGCCGATATCGCAGGCGACATCAACGCGTGGCTCTGCGGGATACTCCGCGATACCTGCAACTGGATATTCTCAAGCCAGGCCGACATGCTCAAGTCCATCGGCGCGGGAGGGGTCCTCTCCTCCGGCTTCACCCAGATGCTCGGCAGCGCGGGCTCCGTCACCATGTACGACCTGGTGCGCGGGGTGTGGCAGCACGCGATCCTTCCCATCGGGTGCGGGATGCTCTCATTTGTGTTCACCGTGCAGCTCATCAAGGTGTCGCAGAGGATGGACGGCAACGCCTCGATGCCCGGGGTGAAGGAGGTCGTCTTCATGCTCGTCTTCTTCGCGGTGTTCCTCTTCCTCATACAGAACAGCTTCGACCTCATGGCCGCCGTCTACGAGGTAGTCAAGCTCGCCATCGACCGGGTAGTGGGCCTGTTCGGCTCGGGGATGCCGCTCGACCTGTCGGCAGTCTCCATCACCACGACCAACGACGACGTGGCGGCCCTCATCGCGATGCTCGTGGTGGCGCTCGTGTCCTGGCTCGTGGTCATCGTGGCCTATGTGGTCGCGCTCGTCGTGAGCTGGGCGCGCGCCATCCAGATCTACATCATGGCCGCCTTCAGTCCCATCCCGCTGGCGCTCACCTCCCTCGAAGAGACGCGCCAGATGGGCGTGGGCTACCTGAAGAACTTCGTCGCGGTGTGCCTGGCCGGGCTCATCATCCTGGTGCTGCTCGTTTCCTTTCCGATCGTGCTGGGAGGCCTCAACGCGGCGAGCGCGGGCGTGCCGGTGGTCGATTCCATCGTCGGCGGCCTCTCTTATGCGCTCCAGTACCTCGCCATGTGCGTGCTGCTCATCCTCTCGCTCGTGAAGAGTGGCTCCTGGGCGCGCGACATCATGGGCGGCTGATGGCCGTGGGAGCCAGAGCGCGGGGGCCATAAGCCCGCACGAGACATCCAATTCGACCAAACAGACCATGGGCGCATGCGGACTTCCCCCGCTTCCGGCGGCCGCAGCGCTCCCGATGCAAAGGAGACAGAACATGGCAGAAGAGACTGCTACCCCTAAGAAGAACGTCTACATCTCGCTCCACGAGTCGTTCATCCACGAGGGCATCAAGTACACAGACAGGAAGACCGGCGAGGAGAAGACCTTCAACGTCGCGCGCCTGCCCAAGGACACCATCATCGACGGCAAGGACGTGGGCGGCTGCGAGTTCAGCCCCCTCTACGTGAACCCCTCGAAGTTCCGCGGCGAGCACTGGCGCGACATCCCGCTGCTGGCCGACCGCGAGGTGCAGCTGCGCCGCGACGTGCGCGACATCGAGGGCAACCCCATCGTCGGTGACGACGGCAAGCGCGAGAAGGAGGTCATCAAGGTCACGCCCGATCAGATCAAGATGGCGCTCTCCGAAGCGCGCAAGCGATACGCAGAGGAGCACGCGAAGGACGAGCGTAACCTCTCGGAGCGTGCCGACGCCGCCAAGGAGGCTTCCGATTCCATGGAAAAGGACGCCGAGCGCCCTTTGGACCGTGAAAGCCGCTAGAGGGGTGATGTGATGGAAGCAACCCGAAACAGCATCCCTAGAAAGGCGCTCCATGTTCTTCTGTCGGCGGCGTTGGCGGTCGGCCTCCTCGTGCCCTCGCTCGCGCTTGCCCCCGCGAAAGCCCATGCGGCGCAGGGCGCAACGCTTACCGTAGGCTCCAGAATAGAATACGACTCCTACAACACAACCTGGTTCGAAGTGGACGGCCAGCCCGCTTGGTGCGGCAACCCCTCAAAGAACACGCCCGATGCAGGAACATACGAGAAATCGGCTCTCGACGCCATGAGCGGGCGCACCGAGGAGCTGGCGGCAGACATCTGGTTCTCCTACGGCTCGCCCGGCTTCGATGCGTCGCTCTGGCCGAGCGAGTGGTACGGTGGCGGCGCCATGACAGCCGACCGCTACATGGCGCTCGCGCATATCCTCATGGCCGACACTTATTCCAGCAACGGCAACTACGCTATGTTCGGATGCTCCGAGGGCTTCCGCGAGTGGGTGCGCTGGAACGTCATCGGCTTCGGAACTGGCGGCCAGCTCATCAACGACGATGCCACGGGTCGCAAGATACTCCGGCGTGCGGGCGAAGTGCCCTCGACTTTCGAGCCGTTCATGCTCTACACCGGCTCCTCTACGCAGGTGATCCTCTCGTTCACCTACCACACCACCGTGAAGGTGTCGAAGTCTGCATCCCAGTCCTGGGCGCAGGGCGACCCCGATTACACTCTCGCGGGGGCCGTCTACGGCATCTACGCCAGCCGCGCCGACGCACAGGCCGACCGCAACCGCATCACCACCATCACCACTGATGCGAATGGCGCGGGAGAGTCGGGCAGCCTCGGTGCCACGCGCGACACCTTCTACGCCAAGGAGGTGCAAGCATCCCCTGGCTATACGCTTGACGGCAACGTTTACGAGGTAGGTCCCGGCAACGATTACACGTTCGCGTCTACGGAGCCTCCCATCACGGTGCGCCTCGTGCTCAGGAAGTTCGACGCCGAGACCGGGCACGAAAGCCCGCAGGGCGACGCCACCCTCGACGGGGCGCTCTACCAAGCAAACTACGAGCGGGGCGGCGGCATCGAGACGGTGCAGGGCGAGACCGTCGGCGCGACCGTGGTGTTCGAGGGCATCCCGCTCGGCGACATCGAGGTGCGCGAGCTCGACCCGTCCGATGGCTACCTGCTCGACCGCAGGGTGCACCATTTCCGCGTGACTGCGGCAGACGCCCAGGGCGGCTCCGCCGTCGTCGAGGTGCAGCCGACGCGCGAGTTCGGCGAGGACCCGCAGCGCGGCGGCTTCATCGTCGGCAAGGGAGATGCGGAGCGCTACGAGCACGAGGACGGCGAGTTCTGGAATTACGCCCAGGGCGACGCGACCTTCGAGGGCGCGGAGTTCACGGTGTACAACCGCTCTGCCAACCCCATCTGGTACGACGCCAACCGCGACGGGGAGTTCCAGGCATCCGAGGAGTTCGGCTCGGGCGATGCCGTCATGACCATCGCCACCACCTACAACGAATCGCTCGACGCCTGGACGGCGACGACCGGCGTCCGCGCCCTTCCCTTCGGCACCTACGAGATCGTGGAGACCGAGGCTCCCGTCGGCTACACCGGCGAGGGCATCGTGAGTCATGTGGTGGAGATTCGCGAGGACGGCCAGTTCGATCAGCTCGTGGAAGCCGACGGCATGCTCAACGAGGTGGCGCGCGGCGGCGTGCAGGTGGAGAAGGACGACCTTGAGCTAGAGGCGAGCGAGGCCCTTGGAGGGGCTGACCATTCTGCCCTCTACGCGGACGGATATCTCGGCAGCTCTCTTGAGGGCATCCAGTTCACAGTGGTGAACGCATCCGAGCACGGCGTCATGGTCGAGGACACCTACAGGCCCAAGGGCGCCGTCGTGGCCGTGATCGAGACGGCCTGGAACCCCGAGAAGGGAGCCTATACGGCGCAGACTGCATCCGATGCGCTGCCCTACGGCACCTACACCATCGCGGAGACGGCTACCAACGAAAGCTACCTGCTCACCGACGGCGCGCCCCGCACCTTCGAGGTGCGCGAGGACGGCAAGACCGTGACGAGCGACCGGGAGGGCGCGGCGCTGCTCTGGCGCGACCAGGTGGTGCGCCACGACGCCCACCTGCAGAAGAAGGACTCCATCCTCGGCGGCAAGCTGGCGCACGTCCCCTTCCTCATCACGAACGTGACCACGGGGGAGGCCCATGTGGCCGTGACCGACCGCAACGGCATGCTGAACACCTCCTCCGAATGGAGAAGCCGCCAAGACGCGGTGAACTTAAACGACAAGCTGCTCGACGAGGACTACATCGACACGGCCGACGTAGTGGAGGGCTCCGGCATCTGGTTCGGCCAGGGAGAAGACGGGTCTGTGGCTGCGCCCGACGATAAGCTGGGGGCGCTTCCCTTCGGCGAGTACCGCATCCAGGAGCTCCGCTGCGAGGCGAACGAGGGCTACGCCCTCTGGGAGGACACCTTCAACGTAAGCCGCGACACCACGGCCACCGGCTTCGACATCGACCTGGGCACCGTGGACGACCAGCCCATCCCGAGGCTCGCCACCGAGGCGACCGATGCGGCCGACGGCGACCACGCGCTCGCGCCCGAGGGCACCGTCACCGTCATCGACGAGGTAACCTACGCCAACCTCGTGCCGGGCAGGACCTACACGGTCAAGGGCACGCTCATGGACAAGGCGACGGGGCGTCCGCTCGTCGTGGACGGCTCCGAGGTCACAGCCGAGAAGGAGTTCGCCCCCATCGCGCCTTTCGGGCACGTGAAGGTGGAGTTCGCCTTCGACGCATCCGCGCTGGCTGGCAAGGAGATCGTCGCCTTCGAGAGCCTTGAGCACGAGGGCGTCGAGGTGGCGGCGCACGCTGACATCTACGACGAGGGGCAGACCGTGAAGGTGGAGCCCGCGCCCGAGATCGGCACCATCGCGACCGACGCGGCCGACGGAGACCACGAGGTTTCGGCCGATTCCACGGTCCGCATCGAGGACCAGGTGTTCTACGCCGGACTCGTGCCCGGCGAGAGCTATGCCATCAGGGGCATCCTGATAGACAAGGTCACCGCTTCCCCCGTGACTGTCGATGGATGCCCGGTCGAGGGCGAGGTGCAGTTCTCTCCCGAAAAGGAGAACGGTGTCGAAACCGTGACGTTCGAGTTCGACGGCACAGGGCTTGAGGAGACCGACATCGTGGTGTTCGAGGAGCTGTACCGCAGCGGTGAGCTGGTTTGCGCACACGACGACATCGACAACGCGAACCAGACGGTGCGCATGGCCTCTCCGGTGCCCGAGATAGGCACCACCGCGACCGACGCGGACGACGGCGACCACGAGACCGTGGCGGACGACGATGTGACCATCATCGACGAAGTTCGCTACGAGAACCTTGAGCCCGGGCGCGAGTACGTGCTGACCGGCACGCTCATCGACAAGACGACTGCCGCCCCCGTCGAGATGGACGGGCTGCCCCTGACGAGCATGGTGGCGTTCACTCCCGAAGAGCCCAACGGCTCGGTAGAGGTCACGTTCTCCTTCAACGGAAGCAAACTCGCCGGGCACCGCACGGTGGCCTTCGAGAGCCTTGCGCTCGACGGGGACGTGGTGGCCACGCACGAGGACATCGAGGACGAAGGACAGAGCGTCGATCTCGTGGAGAAGCCCGGCCCCGACATCCCCAAGGCAAAGCTCGCCCAGACAGGCGACACCAACAAAATCCTGCCGCTCGTCTGCCTTGCGGCAGTGGCCGCATTGGCGGCGACGCTGGCCGCGCTGCGCGAGAAGCGCCGCAACCGCGCCGATGACGGAACCGAAAGCGAAGAGATGGAGGAGGATTCGGAAGAGGAGGACAGTAAGGACGAGTGAGTCCGCGATAGCGAATAGAAGCCTCGCCTAAAGCCGAGCGCCCCGCAATGCGGGGCGCTCGTTGCTTGCCGTGTAGACCAGAGGCTAATGCCACGCGTGGTCGATGCTCCGTGCCGTAGCCTCGGCGATTCCTCTTACCATATCACGGGTGATGAAGCTGCGAGGATCCATCTTCAAGACGACGCATAGCCTTAAAAACTCCTCGACGCGCATCTCGCGCTGTCCGTCGAGGATGTACCAGAGCCGCTTCTTGTCGATGTCCGTTCGTCGTGCGAGCTCGGCGACGCTCATGCCCTGCAGAGACCTAGCTCTTTCTATGCCTGCTACTGGTGATAAGTCACGAAACACGGCATAAACCTTTTCGACGAACATGCTAGTTTATGCCGATTCGTCTCCTGAATTGGCTTCGATGGCAGCTTAAGGTCAATTTGCGCCAACTATCTCTACTCCGGCTTGTTCCAGAAGGGGCACTGTCTTCTTCGTGAAAACCGAGGGGTTCTTCGATACGACAGCCGAAGTATTGACGGATGCTTTTAGACCGTTGCGAAGCGCTCCGAGAGCCGTGGCTTTGATGCACCAGTTTCCGTCTATTCCAATGATCTCAAGCTCGTCCACATCCAGCTTTCGTACTCGCTCGATCAGCAGTCGGTTTGAAACAGCATCAGGCCTTGTCTTGTAGAACAGATTTTCGGAGACTGTAGCGAGACCGCTCGCCATCGGGTTCCCGGTGGGTTCTTTTGCAAAAGGCCTAAGGTTCGCGATATAGATTACTTGCTCGGGAGCGTATCCAGTGATTATGTCATTGCAAACCCCGATAAGTCCTTCCGTATCTCTGCTCTTCATCACGTCTTCCTGAACGTCTACAACCAAGAGGGCTCGCATGCCATCACGCCTTTCGATAGTCAGGCCGGTAAGTTGACCTCCGACGGTTATCTCGGTAATATAACAAGTGTTATATAACGCATGTTATATTTGGAGGCGGAGATGCGTCAAGTGTTTTCAGAAAATGACATCTTGGAGGCAGGAATGGCTGTCATAAGGAAGGACGGCCACGAAGCCGTGACCATGCGCAGCGTAGCACACGAGGCGGGGTGTTCTGTGCAGCCAATCTACAGCATGTTCGCCGATAAGGAAGCGCTCATGGACGCACTCTATAACTATGTCCTCGAATGGATACGTGAATACAACGTGGAGCACTCTGGAGATGGGTGCAATGAGCTGTCATCCGTAGGACTAACCCATATACGCCTTGCCCAAAACGAGCCCAATCTCTTCACCTTCGTATATCTCTCGCCTCACCGGAAGGCGAAGACGATGGAAGAGATAGCCGAGATAGCAGAGCAGCCTGGTGTCATCGAGCGCGTGATCGACCGCTTTAACATTTCGGATGAAAGCGCACATGCCCTGTACTTCGACATGGCAATCTTCGTACATGGCCTAGCATCACTTATTGTCACGGGAGCCAGCTTCTCAATCGACGAAATCAGAGAGCGTATAAACACCGTATTCTACTCACTCGCACAGCGCATCGGACTTGAATGGGATGCTGACTGGAAATAGCAAGTAATGGTTCGCCTTGAAGACGAATCGCTAAAACCTAGGCGTCTGCTCTTCTTCCCAGTCACCAGTCGATGCGACGCCCTGTAAGACGGTTGCGGGTATGCCAAGGTCTTCGACCCTCTCCGCCCCGGTTGATTCCAGAAGACGATGGAACTGCGCGATTTGCGGTGCGAGCACGTCGGCCACCTCGGAAGCCCACGATAGCGCCGATGCATCCACGAGCTCACCGGCTATCTGCACGAGCACGGTCTCTCCGTCCACGGTAACGCGATTGAGCCTCTGCATGTCCTCTGCGTCGGCGAGGAGGAAGCTCCAACCGTCGCGCCTGCGGGCCACGGGAAGGTCTTTCGGACCCTTCTCATCCTTGTAGGCTTGGGTCGCCTCATAGTAGAAGGTGCAGAGCCACAAGCTCTCTCCATTCACGTCAGAGAGGTCGAGCGCGTAGTTCGTGAGCAGGTTTCCCGGCTGCGGCACGCCGTCGGTCATGCGATCGGTGTCGAACACGTCGATGCGGCCACCGGAGTAGTAGGCTTTGACTATCACCTCTCGGACCCTTCCCTTCGCTTTTCTTGCATGTTCTGATGAGCGGATTGCATCGCATCGCTTCTCGGCCGACTTCCGACAGGACGGCTGCCAGTTCTTGCCGCAGTCTTTCTGATGACGGGGGCGGGTCGCTCCTCTGGCAGCAGCCCCTTCGCTTTGACATAGCCGACGAGCTGCGGCGTCGCCTTGCCTGCGTTCTTCTCCAAGAGCGCATCGAGATCATCTAGGCATCTTACACGCGACGCTTCGATGAGGGCGACCGCCCCGGAAAGGCTTCGCAGTTCTTCGAGATCCCCGACCTCGACCGCCCGCTTCGCTATGGCGGCTATGGCACGCTCCCCGGCGTCTTCCAACCTGCGCACTCCACCCGACCGCAGCAAAGGCTCCAAGCGCTCGCGACCGTAGGCGAGCCCCATGCGCTCCCCGGAGATTCTTCTTGATGGATGGCCCGCGAGCGCGTATATCCAGTCTCGTCGCTCCGCTTTGGGCGAGTTGTCGGATACGGTCACGCCCATAGTGCCGAGGATGCTGCGGAACTCCTCCTCGCTCCTGGATACCGTGCGGGCTATGCGAACGCGGGCGCGGATGTCCGCCGTCCAGGAATACTCGCCTCGCTCGGTGAGCTCCTGCTCCGCGCGACGCACGTACTCGTTTCTGTAGGTCTCGGGGTCTCTCTTCGGGCTGCGCCTCTGGGCGCGCGCCGCTACCCCTGTCGCCTGCGGCGGTCTCAAAGCAGTAAGCCCTTGCGTCTCGGCGAGCTCTTGGAGCGATGCGGCCAGGGCCTTGGGGTCGGGGTCTTGGAGCCGCCGTCCCGTCTCGATGTTTGTGTTGTTCACGACCACATGCGCATGGGGGATGCCGTGCGCGTTGTCGTCGTGGTAGACGATGGCGACCTCGTATTCGGAGAAGTGCGCCTGCGCCCACGAGGTCGCGAGCTTGCGGAGGGCTTCGAGGGCGATGCCGTCCTTCGGGTCGGGAGACACGACGTAGTGCTTGTAGGTGCGCACGCGCTTCCCGCGCCAGGGAAGATCGTTGCCGAAGGAGCGACGCGTGGCGTCCATCGCCTCGGCCCAGTCGAACTCGCGGATGCCTTCAGGAACGTCGATATTGATGTAGTCGCTGCCGAGCGCGCGGTTCTTGCGCGTGAGGTATCGGCAGATTCCGCGCGTCGAGGTGTGCCCCGCTATGGTCTTGAGCATCGGCACGGGGCTACCTCCCGAGTGCTGCGATGGTGCTTCCTACCACGTCCTCGACGCTACGGCGCAGGGCCTCGACGCCGGGCTGCATGGCGGCCAGCTTCCCCGAGACACGGTCGAGCTCTTCCAGCACGTCGGCCGTGTCCATGTCGTTCGCGCGAAGGTAGTAGGCGATCGCGTTGAGCGCATGCACGGCCTGGTTGTAGTGATGGCCCCACCTCCGCATCTCGCGGGCGAGCTTCGCGGCGGTCGTCCTGTCGATGACGACGAGACGGCCGCCCCCGCTGACGGAGGACGCGGGCATCTGCAGGAGGACGCGGATGAGGTCGGAGAGCGTCATGCCGGTGTCTGCGGCGAGGCGCTTGGCTCGCTCGATCTCGCCTTCCGACATGCGCACATGGATCTGTTTGGGGTGGCGCTCCATCGCGCGGGCTTTGCCCCCTTCCGAGTTCAACTAAGGAGGCGAAGCCTGCGCACTAGGAGGGGCGCGGGGAATCCCCCGCAACAAAGCGTAGCCGAGGGCATCCGAGGCCGCGCTGCCGCTGTACCGTAACGAGGCGTTTCGTTCCCATGGCGGTACCGCCCGAAACGATGCCAGATGTCATCGTCTACGAACCATGATGGGCGGCGGCCAAGAGCTATTCCGTGTGCTGTGTACACGGAATAGGCCTCTTGCTTTGCTGCGAGAGCCTTGGGCGAGATTCGTCCAAAGGTCACTGAATAGCTGGTCTATCATTGAGAAAAGTCACCGATGGAAAGAGGCACTATGTCACTGGAGAGGGCGAAAGCGTATCTTGCCGAGCATGGGCGCGATGGCGATGTCTTAGAGTTCGACGTGTCGAGCGCGACGGTCGAGCTCGCTGCAGCGGCTGTCGGGTGCGCATCCGAGCGCATCGCGAAGACCCTTTCGTTCTCTGTGGGCGATCGCGTGGCGCTCGTAGTGTGCTCGGGAGACGCGCGCATAGCCAACCCGAAGTTCAAGGAGCGCTTCGGATGTAAGGCGAAGATGCTGTCGGCAGATGAGGCAGAGGAGCGCATCGGTCATGCGGTGGGAGGCGTGTGCCCCTTCGGAGTGAAGGACGGCTGCGACGTGTACTTCGACGAATCACTGCGCCGGTTCGATGTGGTCTATCCGGCATGTGGAAGCTCCAACAGCGCTATTGCCCTGGCACCCGACGAGTTGACACAGATCGTGACTGAGGGCGTTTGGGTCGATGTCTGCAAGCTGCCCATCGAGGAGCAATCCTAAAGCTAGATTAAATATCCTGGAACGGCTGCGGGGAGCGCAAGCGGTCAACGGTGGCTCTGTCGATGAAACACCCAAATCCCAGATTGAAGAAAGCGCACAGCTTGATGAACTCATCTACACGCATCGTTCTCTGTCCGTTGAGCACATACCACAGCCGCTTCTTGCCCATGCCAATTCGACGAGCAAGTTCCGCGTAGGATATGCCCCTTCTTATCCTGGCTTGTTCGAGCGAGGCGACAACGGTGCTCTCTAGTCTTGCCTCCATGTCCGTGCCGCGAGTTAGACTTTCGCAGGCTCTCGCCTTTGAGATAGAAGAAGTCCGGCGATGGTCATGAGGACGCCAAGCACGATAAGAACATTCAACGGCTCGCCGAGGAGCAGGATTGACGCCGTGGCCGTGATGGCGGGAACGAGGTAAATGTAGGTTGTGGATATGGTCGGACCAAGATGCTTTACCGAGACGCCCCATGTCACGAAGCATGCAGCCGAGGCGACAACTCCAAGGAACAGAAGATTCAATGCGTTATCCCACTGGAGCAAAACCTCTGACGAGACAAGGTCCCCGTTGAACAGAACGGAAATCGGGACTATGAAAACGAGTCCCCATAAGAAGGTCCTCTTGGTCGATGAAATCGTTTCATAACCTAACGAGGCTATCTTCTGAACAAGGACGGAGTACACAGCCCAAACGAGCGCAGCAAGAAGGGCGAGGAAGTCTCCGAAGAGAGACACTTCCCCGAACGGTGCAGTCATGCTGTCCGATTCGGCACCGATGCCAACTACGACAAGCCCTCCCATCGCCAGTAGGAACCCAGCGAAGAATCTGGCGTTCAAGGAAGAGCGATCTCCAAGAAGCGCCGAGATAATGGCCGTGAAGAGCGGAGATGCGGCGACTATGACGCCCACTGCGGTAGCGGTCGTGAAAACGAGGGCCACGTTCTCTAGCAGATAGTACGCGGCTATGCCGGTCGCGCCAGCCGCCACGAACAACAATTCGTGCTTTCGCTCGTCCAAGCGAAGGATATGAGGCCGCAGAGCGCAAAGCACGATAAACCCGATAGCGAAACGCAGCAAAAGGATCCAGAGCGGAGACAAGCTTACGAGAAGCACCTTAGTGGATACGAAGGTGGTCCCCCAGACGAATATGGTGAAGAGCGCTATGAGATGGTACTTCATCCCTGGGTACCGCCCTTTGCCGCCATCCTTCTATATGCGGCAGGCGTCGTTCCGATGCGCTGCTTGAAGACGCGAGTTAGATGCGCCTGATCTGCGAACCCCGTCTCGGCGGCAACATCGGCAGGCGCAGTTCCTTCTGAAAGAAGCTCACAAGCGCATTCGACGCGAAGGGACATGAGGTGCTGCAGCGGAGTGATGGAGAACCGTTTTCGGTAGGCGCGAATGAGTGCGTATTCTGATATGCCCTCAATAGCGGCCAACTCGGCAATAGCGTGCGGCTCGGCCAGATGTCCACGTAGATGCGCGAATACGCGCAGCGCAGATTCTTCATGGGTAGTTGGGTTAGTAGAATAGGCTTCACTAGCATCGAGGCAGCTTGCAAGAAAGAGTGCTCGTTCTTGTATTTCTGCGCCATTCTCGCCTTCGATGGAGCGCAGAAGGTCAT
>ENA-UONY01001000-UONY01001000.1-human-gut-metagenome-genome-assembly--contig:-CS9-NODE-1000-length-27125-cov-7.697562_pt1 | contig 27125 bp, 26 predicted proteins | sample MGYA00242465_ERZ724012 | MGnify/ENA metagenome assembly ERZ724012 | reverse complement strand
TCTGAAGACGTTTCTACCTTTGCAACAGGTTACCCACTGTTTTTCAGAAAGAGGCAAATAATTTAGGCTTGACTAAAAATTGAGATAAGATTTAAGACTTGATACACATACATACGAAGCATGGCAGATACACTCAAATTCACCGAACCGAAATTGGATAACGAAGAGGATGCAGCATTCGCCAAAGCGATCGATGTCGTCCTCAGTACCGGGAAGTCGGATTACCCTAGTTATATCGGTGGATTGAAGGTCGCATCAGGGATGTCGGCCGATGTATTCAGCCCGATAGACAATACGATAATATTCGGAACATACCAAGAACCCGAAGAAGGTCTCGTGGAGAGGGCCGTATCCGTCGCCAAAGAGGCATTTGCCAAGTGGAGCAAGGTGAGTGTGGATGAGAGGATATCGATATTCGAGAAGGTCATCGCAAAGATCGAGCAGCAGAGGTTCAGATTGGCGGCCATGGTATCCATCAGCGTGGGCATGGACAAGACATGCGCACTCGAAGAGGTGGACACTTTAGTATCTGTCATAAGGAACGCATGTTCCGATCTGAAGAAGAAGGATGGTAAGGCACAGGGTGTGTGGGCAGTACTGTCATCATACAACTCTCCATTGGCCGCACCGATAGGATACGCATCCGTAGCGATCCTCGCAGGTAACACCGTCGTCATGACGCCATCCGTCCACTCTACACTTCCTGTATATTATATGTATAATGTATTGGTAGAATGTGGCGTACCCGACGGGGTACTCAATATCATCACAGATTCTAAAAGTAAATCATCCGAGGATCTCGCCAATAACCTCGATGTTGTCGGCGTAGCCGCATCCGGTTCAGGCGAGAAGATGGAGGATCTGATGTTCCTTCAGGCGGATGATGAGTTGAAGTTCATCAACGAGATCAAAGGGATGAATCCTATCCTCGTGTACAAACCGGCGAACATGAAATCCGCGGCAAAGGCCGTATTGGATGCCGCATTCAGATTCAGCGGACAGTTGATCAGTTCCTGTTCCAAAGTCATCCTCATAGAAGGACAGCAACAAGAGTTCGTCAAGAACATACTCGCAGAAGCCAATTCCATGAAGATCACCGACCCCACGACACCTGATGCATACGCAGGTCCGGTCATATCAGAGAGGAAAGTTGCGGATTTCAAAGATATGCTCGATTCCGTAAAGAGTAACGTCATATTCGGCGGTAAGAGGATCAAAGATCCGATGACCGAGAACGGCTACTATGTTCAACCCGCGATAGTCATGGGGCTCGATGATGAGCACGATCTCAACAACATGGACAGTGCATTACCAATATTGTCCATACAGGTGGCATCCGACCTCGACGATGCTATGGACATAATCAATTGCACAGAATACGGATTATCAGCAGGTATCATCACCAAGGATGAGGCCGTATCGAAGAGGTTCGTGGAAGAGGCCGATGCGGAATGCGTCTTCGTGAACGATCGCAAGGTACCGACAGCGGCTTCCAAGGCGATCGTGGATAATTTCATGGATTGATGTGACAGGGTATGCCTGACGGTGTGGATGTACTACTGGGCAATCAACGTAAGGGTGTGGTCGCATTGGCCATCCCGCTATGCCTTGCATTTCTGATACAGCAAGCGAACAGCTTCATCGATACGCTATGGGTATCGGGACTCGGTTCCAAGGAATTGGCAGCTATAGGTATCGTCGCACCGATATACACCGCATTGGTCGGTGCAGGGACAGGTCTTGGTATCGGTATATCATCCGCGATATCAAGGAGCATAGGCAGAGGCGACAGAGCACATTGCGACAGGGTCGCAGGCCAAGGTATCATCCTTACGGTCGTGACATCGATCATACTCACAGTTTTTCTTATAACAACAGCTGAACCCGTTCTCTTGATGTTCGGAGCACGCGATACCATCAGTGAATGCCTTAGTTACGCATATCCGTTGTACATCTGCACATTGTTCCTCATCCTGTCGGGTGTACTATCAGGCATGTTACGTGGAGAGGGTGCTGCAAAGCGTTCGATGTATGTTCAAGTGTTATGTGCAGTCCTGAACATGATCCTGGATCCGATAATGATCTATGGATTGGGCATGGGCATAACAGGTGCGGCATGGGCCACATCGATATCATTCATGATCTCCATCGTACCGGGGATATATTGGTATCTCGTGAGGAGGAATACCTTTGTCTCATTGAAGAAAGAGGATTTCGTAAGGGACAGGTCCACGATGAAGGAGATCATGTCCGTGGGTTTCCCGGAGATGTTGGAGCTTTCCATAATGAATGTGTTCACACTGTTCCTGAATTTCTTCATCGTGATAGTCGGTGGGACGGATGCCGTTGCCGTATACGGTGTGTGCATGAGAGTATTCATGCTATTGATGACGCCTGCTCAGGCGATAGGCGGCGCATTGGTGTCGATATGCTCTGCAGAATACGGTATGCGTAGATTCGATATGATCAACGATGCATTCAGATTCTCGATACATCTGTCATTGATCATCACCACAATACTGACGATCATCCTCTGTATCCTGAATGGATTGTTCACAGGTATGATCACAGGATCCAGCGGCATGCCGTACATGTACGATTCGATGTACAAACTCGTTGCGATATGTGCAGTGTCGATGATACCATTCGCTTTGGTGTATGTCGGTTCCGGTCTATTGCAATCATTGAACAAGGCAGGCCATGCGATGGTCAACACATTGTTCAGGAATATGTTCCTCGTCCTCTGTTTCGCAGTGGGAACGTATGTGATCGGGACATTGGATGCCGTGTGGTATGCCAACATCGTGGCGGAGATCGTCGGAGGTTCGATGATGTTCATCCACGCAAGATACATGTTCAAGCAGGTATCGGCAAGGATCGGATCCAATAATCCATCCAATGCGTGATATCATAGCAAGGACATCAGTACGAATTCTCTCGCATAAAGGAATGTCAATATCGTCGGTATCAGAAGACATCCTGTAAGGTATACTCTCCCGATATCGAATCTTATTGGGATGAACCCGATCATGGTGGATACGATCAATATGAAGATCCCATAAGGTCCTGTGAATGACGCTACCAACACGATTATCAGGATCAGACATAGACGATTGACCTTCGAGATGTCGAATCTGGAAACGACATCGCACATCACCATACCACAACGGATTGTCACACGATATGCGATGAACGTTGCGATGGCAGCGGTCGTCAGCAATATCAGGAATCTCTCATTCAGTATGCCGATGACATCATCGCCAAGGATATCCTCCACGACCATCATTGCTCCGGATCTTCCCTTCCCTGATACCGACAATGTCGTGAGCATCATTATCGCGGATGCCGACCCGATCGATGCAGTCATAGAGATGAAATCCTCCGCTCTCTTCACAGAGGAGAACATCGTACCGATTATCGAACCCGTGGTGGATGTGATCCCTGGGAACCATCCCGTGAGACTTCCCATGAGCACACCCTTGATCCCGGGGATAGGAGATACAGGGAATTCATCATCATCGTACTGTTCAACGACCTCGCTCTTCTTCAGCGATTCCAACATCGCAGGCATACCGAACAATCCGGACAGCATAGGGAAGAGTAACGTACCATCGCCCATGATGCCATTGCAAGGTATATCCAGATCCATGCATGCCAATCCAAGGCATCCTGATATCAGGAGTATGATGATACTCATGATCATCCTCTCGATACCCTTCTCATTCATCACCAATATCATCACGACAGCACAGAGGACGAATGCCGTTATGCTGTCCAGATAATCCCCCAGGCCATTCATCAGAAGGAATTGCAATGGGATGGCGAGAACGATCGATACGCATGAACCTACACAACTACCTATCGCAGCGGATCTCACCGCCACCATCCCGCGACCATCATTCAACAGCCTGTGTCCAGGCAACATGGATACGACATCATCGGGATCCGGTGCACCTGTGAATACTGACGGCACATAATCCACTGATGAATGCACTATCGCTGCAGACACTATGCAACAGCATACCGCTATCGGAACATATCCCGTTGGAATGAACGGTTCCAATACACATTCCATCGGCCCATATGCTGCCAACATCATCGTCGCCAAGGTATTGACATGGATACCTGGTACCATTCCGGAGAATGTCCCCATCGCAGCACCTATGAGTGACATGGTGACGATCATCAGGACGATGTCTACGATCACACATCCGATGACCTTATGCCCATGGTTATAATCGAGATATTACAGTTAGTCCCGTTCCATTTCTCACAAGTCATTTATACGCATGTGCGATAGCAACCCCTCAGATATCATGGATGTCGAAGAAAGATACGCGCTGATAACAAGGAATGTTCAGGAACTCACCACGGGCGAAGAGCTGAAGGCACTCCTCGCTAAGGAGGGCTATCAGCCTACAGCGTATATCGGATTCGAACCGTCCGGTCTCGTCCACCTCGGATGGGCATTGGTCGCAGCGAAGATCAAGGATCTTTGCGATGCAGGGATCAAGGTCATAATCTTCTGGGCAGATTGGCACGCATACATCAATGATAAGCTCGGCGGGGACATCGAGAACATCCGCATATGTGCAAAATACTTCGAGGATTGCTTCATCGCACTCGGAGTACCTAGAGATAAAGTGGAGTTCAGATATGCATACGAGCTCTTGGACGGCATAGACTACTGGGAGAAAGTGATCAAAATCGCGAAGGTCACATCACTCTCAAGGGTCAAGAGAGCGATGACCATCATGGGTCGTTCCGAGAACGATGCCGATCTCGACACATCGAAGATCTTCTACCCCATACTTCAGGCAGCGGACATATTCTACTTGGATGTGGACATATCCTACGCAGGATTGGACCAGAGAAGAGCGAACATGCTCGCACGTGATGCAGCCGACAAACTCGGATGGAAGAAACCCATCGCATTGCACACACCTCTCCTCCCAGGACTCAAGGGCGGACAGAGGATGGATCCCGCAATGTTGAAGAAGGAGGACGCGGACATCGACACATCATTCAAGATGTCGAAGAGCGACCCCAACGCAAGCCTTAGGATCCACGACACTCCAGAGGACATCAGGAGGAAGATGAAGAAGGCATTCTGCCCTCAGGAGAGGGAGGATGAATCCATCAACCCTGTGCTCATGGTCTGTAAGAGCATCATATTCCCCAAACTTGGAAAGATCGAGATAACATTCCCTGAGAAATTCGGAGGAGGTTCAGCCGTCTACAACAGCTACGAGGAACTCTCCGAAGCATACTTCAGCGGTAAACTGTTCCCTTCGGATCTCAAGAGCGGTGCAGCAGAGGGACTTATAAAGGTCCTTGAACCGGTCAAAGAATACTTCGATGAGCACCCTGAGAACTATGAGGCGATGCAGAGGGTCCTCAAGAAACTCGGCAAACTCTGAATCACTCATCAGGGTCGTCGGAAACGACTTCCCTGTTCTTCTTTATCTTTCTGAACTCATCCATCGTTCTGGAATTGCATATGTGGAGCATAGCTTCCACATCACCGATCCCAGAGAGTCCTGCGGCACCATCGTGGCCACCACCATCCGTAGTGGTTTCGTAACCGATGCCTTTGATTATCTCTCCAAGATTGATCCCTCTGCGGACCATCTCCTGTGTCGCCCTTGCGCTGAGACGGAAATTATCATCGCGCTGTGATGCTACGAACGCTACATCCGCACCGGCCGCCATCAATGCTCTGCATCCGGATGCTTCGAAACTACCGCCATACGAAGTGGCGACTATCATATCTCCGACACGTTCGAACTTGGATCTTCCGATGCATTTCATGTTGGCTACACGTTCAGACATGCTGGCCTCGGTGCGTGTCAGTGCCAATGCCTCATCCATCTGGATGCCTGTCTTCTCCAAGATATATGCAAAATCCTTCAATAGGACATAATCGCCATATTGGAAGTGTCCTGAATCTGTGAGCATACCTCCAAGGAGCATCAATCCTACATCACGTGTAAGTTCGATACCGTTCTCGCGTATGATATCGAGTATGATCTGAGCGCATGCACATTTGTCAGGGTCGCAATAGAAATCATCACACTTCCATTTCCCTGAAGGCAGGTGATGATCGATCACAAGACAGTTCGCAGGTATGCTGAAGCCCTCCATTCCGAACTGTTCAGGGGACGATGTATCGACGACAACAACAAGATCATAATCATTAAGGTCGCACTTCTCGATGACATCGAATCCTATCTTCTCCTGTACGAATCTAGATACGCGATCGATGCCGCAAGGTGCGTAGATGTCACATGTCGGAAAACATCTTGAGATCGCATAGGCAGACGATATGGCGTCCATGTCGGCATTGCCGTGGACCATTACGACCTTCTTCCCGCCCTTCAGTTTATTCGCGATCTCTTCGTACATCAGTCGAGGAGATTGAATCTAGATATAAAATAACCAGCTTTTTTGTAGTCTGAAGATGTGAGGATTTGAGAACATCATCATTCTATGTCCTCTTTTAAAACCAAGGTATCATGCTGTGGGTAGGGCCCGATGATCGATCCATCGGACCCATTTCCCTGATCAGCGCCTCATCGCAAGCACTGCGATAAGTAAGAAGACAGCGGCACCGCCGACCACCACATAGAGGTTCTTGACGCCATCGATCATCTCTTCGTCCATGAATTCCTTGGTCTTATCAAGGAACTTGTCGAATGTCTCTTTGATGGTGTCGAGCGTACCCTCCTTTATGGGTGCGTCAGACCACTGTGCATAGAGTGTGAGGTTCTGACTGATCGTGATCGTCTCTCCACCCTTGTATGCCGTCCCGCTTCCATTCTTCGCTGTATTCCAACCATTGAATGAGAAGCCTTCTTTAGTTGGTTTTGCGGATGAGATCTTGGTCACGCCCGTAGCATCAGTCGAGATGCTACCGGGTCCGCCCTGACCACCGTTGTTGTCATACGTCACAACGTACGTGACAACAGTGCCTGCATCCGCGATCCATTTCGCATGGAGTGTAACGTCTCCGGTAATCGGAGTGTTGTTCCACTTCTCGGTCAACCTGCTATCGAGATACCATCCGCCGAAGGTGTAACCGTTCCTCACTGTTGTTGGGATCGTTGGTGTCGAACCTACTTTCACAGTCATCGGGCTGATCGCTGTTCCGCCATATGTTGAGAAGTTGATGGTAGCATCATCTCCACCGTATTTGTTGGGGGCAAGAGGTAATGGAAGTGAGAATCCGTATCTGGTCGTTGTACTCGTGTTGTGCGACACAGCGGTCGTGAGTCTGTTGTCATCCTTGGTATTCTGACCGACAAGGAGGTATGTGTGACGCAGATTGTTACCACTGCCTCCGACGGGATCATCCCATGTGACATCCACAGTGTACCATGAATTACCAACATAGACGAGGTTCCACATGTGTCCCTCTGCTCCATTGCCATTATTCGCAAGGCCTACGACCATCACACAAGGGATGTCATAGTAATCACATGCCATCTTTAACGATTTCGCATATCCTTCACAAACTACTCTGTGGTCTCCGACCAAGGCTTTGTACGGGCTACGGATGGAGTTATTTGTAACTCCTGAGGATTTCTCAGCATTCAATTCGGTCGTAGCATATGTCAATAGATTGACCAAATAATCGTGGATCTTTGTTATCTTTTCATCAGGGGTCCCTGTTGTGGCGCCTATCGATTTGATGACATTATTGATGGCAGCGTTCTTTGCGGCTGTGTTCTCATCATCGATCACAAACGTGATCTCTACATTCTTCACCATTTTTCCAGATGAAGTACTCTTGTAGGTGGCCGATGAACAATACATGTCAGGCCTTTCCAGATGTAAGCAGTTGATCAATTTGCCGAAACTGTTTTTCAATTTTGCAGAGTTACCACCAACACAATCATCGTAGAGTCCGTTGATCTTGCTTTCCGGTATGGTGACAACGACTTCTTTACTACCGTTGTTGGTCTCCAACAGTTTATCATAAGCATATTTCATAGGAGCATCCAGTTGGTTATAGTACCACCTGGATGATTCCTCTACACTCATTGCTTCAGTGTCATCATCGTAGATCGATACTGTGAGAGGTATCGATGCGAGAAGCATGACGGCCACTAGCAAGAATGCGTATGTTTTGCCATGGGCGGATTTCATAACCTCGCTACGAAGTGATTATTAATCTATTTATCGACATGGACCGAGGAAAACTTCCATTTTATGACTTAAAGTTCATAAAATCGATTGAAAATCATAAAAAAGGGTTGGAATGGAAAGGGTTTCATTCGGATTTCTGGCCCATCGCTTTGTTGAGGGATTCCTGCATACTCTCGTATTTCTCACGAAGAGCAACTTCCTGGCGTTCCATGGATTTCACACGGACCTCCATGGTCTCCTTACCCTCTTCAAGCTCAGCTTTTACCGAATCTTTGTTGTCGACCTTGATCATGAGCGATCCTACGTTCTTGTAGACATCGCCTGTTGCTTTGTCAAGTTCGCTGATGGTCCTCTCGATCTCTTTGATCTGTGCGTCCATCTGAAGTTTCTGCGAGGATACGGCCTGAAGCTGTTGCTGGAGCTGTTGGAACTGAGCAATCTGATTCTGCAATTGGGGACTGATGCTGTTCATTCAATTCACCTTTGCTATTCTGCTGATATCTTCGGTTATGCGTATACATCCAAGGTATGAATTGAGTGCAGCTCTCATCGCCGTAGTGTCATTCGCTTCTATCCTGATCACAGCTTCATTGTCTGAACCTGAGATCTCGACATGCGTACGGGGCAACTCGCGCCCTGCTTCTGGTCTCAAAGAAGAGATGATAGTCTCCGCATCAGCGGAAACTATCCTCAATTCTGCACTCAACATGATCGTACTCAGTCCGACTTCAGGACTTTCTTGACGTTAGGCCTCTCCTTGAAGAAGATCTTGGATCCGCACTTCTCACACTGGAGTCCCAACGCATTGACATTCCTGATAGGTTCGTTGCATTTAGCACATCTGTACAATCAAATCACCTCTGGATCGAATCACTCGCCGATTGTTGCCTTCTTAAGGTCAGGTGAGTATGCGCCAGCTGCGTATTTTGCACCGCAGTGTTTGCATGCCCAGATGCCTGAGCTCACTCTCTTGACTGAGGTGTGGTGGCACACGGGGCATTCATGACTCTTCTTCTGGTTGGCTTCGATTGTCCTCACTCTGTTACGAACGACGACACCGTACCTTGCACCGAACCTTCCGGCTGTACCTGCTTTCTCTGTTCTCTTTGACATCTTTATCACCCAATGATCTTTCTGATCTCTTTGCCCTTTGCGACGGCCGCATCAAGGCACTGGCTGAGCTCATCGAGTGTGATTGAGCCCTTTCCGCCCTTCTGCATCGCCCTGAAGTTGCCTTTGTCATCGGTCGTGATCGTCAGGCGAGCAGTTGAGATGTGTTCTTCGTCGAAATTCGGGTCTAATATTAAAGTGTTATCTATCTTACTTGCTGTGATCGAGATAGGCGTACATGTGATCGGGAGTGGTTGGTTCTCACCGAGTTCATATTGCTCATAGGGGATCACGGCAGTCTTCAATGCGAGCACTGCTGCGAGGTTGGCGGCATCGAAGAGATTTCCATCATAGTCGAGAGCGTACATATCGATGAAGCACATCCATACCTTCACACCCTCTTCCACACAGAGTTTCTCTACATCCACCATCTTCGATTCGCGTATTCCACGGTCAACGACACGTGCGAGCTCGATCGCATCCTCTCCTGGCGGACCGCTCTCGAATGATGGGTGCGCCATCGGCAGGAATTCCATTCCTGTGGTGAGGACTCCTTCCCTCGGGGTGTCCGGGAATGGCGTACCAGGTATGATCTTCACACCCGCGATGACCTCTGTCTTTCCGAGTTTGACCCTCGCGGATCCGTCTGCGGATTCAATGCAGTTGGTGACGTACGAGATGTCCCTGTAGTCTGTGAATCCGCGTCCGTCCTCTCTCTTTCCATCTTTCAGGAGCTTCACGATGTGGTCGCGTTTGATCTCTGATATGACGATATCACTCATCTTCCTCGACCTCCTCTTTCTTTGTACTGTACCTTCTCTTCAAGGCATCCTTCTGGATGTCGTAGAGTTCATGACATGCGCCCACTGCCATGGAGATCGCTTTGTCGAACTCTTTCCTTGTCATGTTACCATCCATCTGGAGGAGAACGATCTCATCCGTTGACGGTACGATTGCGATAGGGACATCGGCCTCTCCGTAGTTGTCCTCTTCTTTGTTGAGATCGAGGAGGACCTTTCCATCTGCCTTACCTGCAGCACATGCGGGAACGATATCCCTCATGGGTATTCCTGCATCAGCCAATGCGACAGAGGCTGCTGTGAGTCCTGCACATCTTGTACCTGCGTTAGCCTGAAGGATCTCGATGTAGACATCGATGGATGCACGGGGGTAGAGTTCTGTCAGAACGACATTCTCCAATGCCTCTGCCGTGATCTTCGAGATCTCGATGGATCTTCTGTCCGGCCCAGGCCTCTTACGGTCACTGACCGAGAATGCCTGCATATTGTATTTGCACTGTATGATCGCCTTGTTGGGGTTCTGAAGGTGCCTGGGGTGGCATTCCCTGGGGCCGTAAACGGCTGCAAGGACCTTGTTCTTCCCTATCTCTACGTAGGCTGAACCGTCCGCATTGTTGAGAACTCCAGCCTCTACTTTGAATTGTCTGTGTTGATCGGCGGTCCTGCCGTCAATCCTGATTCCTTTCTTGTCAACTAAAACCATGTCGGTGTGTCCGCTCATAATCATTCCTCCCCTGCACCAGGTAGTCTCTCCTCGATGAGGGCCTTCACTTTCTCAGTGAGATTTCCTTTCTGCGAGTTCTCTTCGATATATCTTATAGCATCGGCAGCGACCTCTGCGTTCTCATCGTCGCCGTCGATCCATATCCTGCCGTTCTGTCCTATGAATATGCGGCAGTCGGTCATGTTCTTGAGCATTTGGATCATTGATCCGCTCTTTCCGATGATCCTTGAGACCTTACAGTAAGGTACGTCCACGATCATTCCGCCATCGAGTTTTCTAAGGCCGGAGTCATTCATGGTGACCTGTATCTTCTTACTTTCATCGACCATCAATATCTTGAGGAGAACAGCGTCTCCGACGTTCAGATATTTGGATGTGTCTCCGAATTCCACTTTCCACGGCACTTCATTGACATGAAGGGGCGCCGGATATGGTGCACTGATGTCCACCATCCAGTTGGATGCTGCGATGTCGTTGATGATTCCGATCACCGTGTCGCCTGTCGATGGCATGTACACGCCACCGATGGGCATGACGCTGATCCCGTTCTGTGAGTAATTCTTCACGCCGAGGATCGCAGCATACAATTTGCCGTCTCTCTCGTATGTGTTGTCGCCACCCTTTTCGTCTCTTGTGCTGAGGACGTCACCGGGCACCACGATCTCACGAGATGGTCTGGCATTCCTTTTTTCCATTTTATCACTTCTCGAATGTAATTTCGCTCACTGTATCAATCTGACCTCAGAATGGCCCTTGGTCCTGTTGTTGAGCTTTGTTGTAAGTTCTGTAATGAGTCCTGCAGGGATCTCCATGACGCCGATCCATGATCCGTCATTGGTCCATTCCTCCCTTTCCACGACCCCATAACCTGCAAGGTCACCGTAGCATTTCGCATAATCGTCCCCTTTGATCCTTATGGCCACCCTGCTCTTCTCGAACTTGATAGGTATCAATGGCCTCAGGAGATGCATGGCCTCTTCGACCTGTTTCTCCACGGATTTGAATGGATCGACGTGGAATTTACACTCCTCCAATGCCAATTCTATCCTTGTAGGCGGGTGGGGTAGTTTCGTCTGAGGGTTGATCGCATTGGCGGAGATGTATGCGACGATCTTCTTCCTCTTGATCTCGAGCATCTCCTTCCTTTGCTCAGCGGTTATCTGCACCTCTCCCTTGGAGATGATCTTGGATGCGATCTCGCAGATATCGCTGGTGCCGAATGCTTCTTTGACCTTCTCTTCTGCAGGTCTCGTACCTTTTCTGGCGTTGTTGAAGACGTCCTCTACAGCCATGTAGTCGACAAGGTCCACTTCCTTGCCCTGCTTTATGAAATTCATCACAGCAGGGTCCAAAAGGATCTCGAACGTTTCGCCATGAGTATCAAGGCGGGCAACGATCGCGTCTTCAAGATTCACCATGGCAACACCTTTCACTCTTTGCCGATGAATGCAGAGATCTCATCATCGGTGAATTTTCTGAAGGGTTTGTTGACCGTGACGATACCTGCTTCCATGGTCTGAGGTGTGGGCTTATCGTCCGTAGCGGCAGCGAGTGCCTTGAGTCCGAGGGCCATTGCCTCATCCAGGGTCATGTCGTCCTTGTATTCCTTCTCGAAGACGTCGAGTACGACCGGGCGACCCGAACCGATGCATCCTGCCTTGTATGCTACGAGTGCTCCTGACGGATCGGTCTCAAAGAGGTGTATCCCGAGATCATCGGCACCTGCTACGAGAAGTGCAGTACCGAACGGGCGTCCTCCGCCGTATTGTGTGAAATACTGTTTGTAGTCGCAGACCTTCTTCACGAGTCCTTCAACAGTGATGTTCTCGTTGTATGTGAGTTTGTGGTTCTGAGCATTCTTCCTGGCTTCATCGACAAGTACCCTTGCATCGGCGACAAGGCCTGATGTTGCACAGCCGATGAATTCGTCGATGTTGTAGATCTTCTCGATAGACTCCGGTTCAACGAGTCTGCTGGAGACATGCTTGTCCACTAACAGGATCACACCATCCTTGAATTTCAGACCGATGGTGGTCGTACCTTTCTTGACCGCTTCACGTGCGTACTCGACCTGGAAAAGCCTTCCGTCGGGTGAGAACACAGTGATACCTCTGTCATAGGCCATTTGTCCTGGTTGCATTGTTTTAGCTCCTTACAATGGACGGTATCGCGACGTTGTATAAAGTCATTCGTGTACCTTATTTACGCGCGGGTACTTTGGTACGTTTGAGCACCTCATACTTGTCCCGGAGCGTCCTGAGGGTTCCTGAGGTCTTGATAGGCACTGCGGACTCATCAGCTAGCCTGAGGGTGTCGATATCATTGCACACGTCATCGGGTGTCGACCTTATCACAGCCCACCCTTCGGCACACTGAACGACATATGGCGCATCATCTCCTTTGAGTGCACGCAACTTCGAGATGAGTGCCTCTCTTGTCAGTTCCGCATCCACTTTGAATGCGACATATCTCCTGCGACCTCTGACGGATTTCACGACCATTGCCCATCACAAATCATTCGTCGTATCTATATGTTGCACCGCATTTCGAGCATTTATCGTTGCTGAAGTGCATCTCATGGCCGCAGATGCACCTGAACGTACCATCCTTCCACGGGGTCACGGTGTTGCATGATGGGCATATATTCCCATCCAATTGTTCGTGGCATGCGTAACATTCGCCTTTCCTGCTATCGCGTTCCGTCATGCTGTTCGATGCAGCTTTACAATACGGGCATTCTCCCGTTCCGTCGATGCAATCGTTGTGAAAGACCTTCCCGCAACTGCATTCCTTCACGGTGTCCTCTTCCACCTTTCCGAAGCAGATGTCGCACTTGGCATCCACCGTGTCCATGTCCAAAAAATGAGTAGGTTTTCTCATCGATTGGCCTTCGACATCCTTTCTCGTACGGTTTTTTCTCAGGATCAGGAATGAGGTGAGGAACAATGCAACGAACATCGCACATAGCACATAGTATGTCTGTGCCAGTACGTTCAAGGAGATGTTCATACCGCCCTCGACCGATTCTTTGATTAATATACTTTATTCGTTCAATTAATTCGAATACTGGCCACTGTTCATCCATATTTTATATCCGATTATCGGAACTAATTTTATTTTTTCAACAATTTCATTTGTAGCATTACCTATTGAGGTAATTTATTTGATAATACATTTTTTTACATATCTGGCTATGAAATTTTTAGGATTAACTCAATAATTGTTGGGAAAGAAATAATTTGGTTTTTTAAGAGCCTTTAATAAATGTCATGTATGATATATAATAGTTATTTAGAAACGATTAAAATACCTCAACAGATACTCTATCCTCGTTCCAAACTATACAAATAGTAACGGAGGCAAAGATTTGACTAAATCAGCGTTGGTTATTGGTGCAGGAATTGCAGGTATCCAGGCTTCGTTGGATCTCGCAGGAAGGGACATCCACGTCTACCTCGTAGACAAAGACCCCACCACCGGTGGAAAGATGTGCCGTCTTGACAAGACATTCCCCACGAACGACTGTTCAGCTTGTATCCTTTCACCTAAGATGGCAGATGTTGCCGGCCATCCGAACATCACGACACTCACTTACACTGAGGTTATGAAGGTCGATGGAAAGGCAGGAGATTTCAAGGTCACAGTCAAGAAGAAGCCCAGATACGTGGATCTCACGAAATGTACAGGCTGCGGTGACTGTATCGCAAAATGTCCTACGAAGAATATCCCTGATGAGTTCGAGTACGGTCTTTCCACAAGGAAAGCGATATACATCCCTCACGCACAGGCAGTTCCCAGGGTCGCATTGATCGATCCCAACTACTGTAAGAAGATTCTTGCAGGAAAGTGCGGTGTCTGTGAGAAGACTTGTCTTAAGGGTGCAATCAACTATGAGGACAAAGAGGAAATCGAGGTTCTCGATGTAGGTTCGATCGTTGTAGCAACAGGATTCCAGGTTTGGGACGCTAACATTGCAACGGAATACGGCTACGGCAGATACGACAATGTTGTAACATCCATGGAATTCGAGAGGATGATGTGCGCATCAGGTCCTGACCACGGACACATCAAGAGAAGGTCCGAGGATCACGAGGAGCCCAAGAAGATCGCATTCGTCCAGTGTTGCGGTTCAAGGTCCGAGAAGAAAGGATGGAAGAAATACTGTTCATCCGTCTGCTGTATGTACGCGACCAAACAGGCAATGATCACAAAGGAACACGCAGATGTTCAGGAAGATATCTTCTTCATGGACATCAGGTCCTATGGTAAAGAGTTCGAGGCATACATCCACAGAGGAGAGGATCAGTACGGCATCAACATGCACAGGTCCTCACGTGTCTCAAACGTAGAAGAGAACGCAGACAAGACACTCACGGTCAACTACACAGATGCGAACGGAGACCCCAAATCGGATGTCTTCGACCTCGTAGTCCTCTCAGTCGGTCTCAACCCGCCTGCAGGAGCAGAGGAGTTCTCCAAGATCCTTGGAATCAACCTCAACGAGTACGGATTCTGTGAGACCTCGGTCTTCCACCCACTTGAGACATCAAGAGAGGGAATCTATGTATCTGGTGCATTCGCAGCACCCAAGGATATCCCGACAACTGTCGCAGAGTCCTCAGGAGCAGCAGCGAAGGCAGGAGCATGCATCGTAGATGCCAACTTCGAGCCTTGCGCACCCAAAGAGTTCCCCGCAGAGAAGGATGTCGCAGGAGAGGAGCCCAGGATCGGAGTTTGGGTTTGCGAATGCGGTATCAACATCGGTGCGACCGTCAACGTCCCCGAGGTTGCAGACTACGCAGCAACACTCCCCGGAGTCGTCTACTCCACAAAGACAATGTACGCATGTGCACAGGACACACTCCAGGCAATCTCCCAGGCAATCCAGGAGAAAAACCTCAACAGGGTCGTCGTCGCATCATGCACACCCAGGACACACGAGCCCCTCTTCAGGAACGCTTGCCGCGAAGGTGGACTCAACCAGTACCTCTTCAACATGGCCAACATCCGTGACCAGTGTTCATGGATCCACATGCACGAGCCTGAGAAGGCCACACTGAAGGCAAAGGACCTTCTGAGGATGGCAATCGCAAAGGCACACTACCTCGAGCCTCTTGAGGGTGCGAAGATCCCCGTCACGAACGCAGCAGCAGTCATCGGTGGAGGTATCACAGGTATGACCACAGCTCTCGACATCGCCGCACAGGGATACCCCGTACACCTCGTCGAGAGGGCAGGACAGCTCGGAGGACACGCACTCCAGTTCAGGCACTCAGAGGATGGAGTCGACACAGCAGCATTCGTCAAGGATCTCGTCGACAAGGTCAACGCGAACAAGCTCATCACAGTCCACCTCAACTCAGAGGTCAAGGACATACCGGGATTCGTCGGAAACTTCAAGCTCCAGCTTAAGGACGGATCCGAGTACGACGTCGGTGCAGTCATCCTCGCAATAGGAGCGACACCTTACGTGCCCACAGAGTACAACTACGGAAAGGACTCCAAGGTCATCGTCAACCTCGAAGCAGAGAGGATGATCGCAGAGGGCAAATTCAACGCAAAGAACGTCGCATTCATCCAGTGTGTCGGTTCAAGGTCTGATGACGTGAAATACTGTTCACGTGTCTGCTGTGCAACCTCACTCAGGAACGCGATCAAGATCAAACTCGCAGATCCCACAGCAAACGTCATGATCTTCCACAAGGACATCAGGACATACGGATTCCGCGAGGAGATGTACAGAAAGGCATCAGAGGTCGGTGTCAGATTCCTCAGGTACCGTGACACGGATCCTCTCCCAGAGTACGATGGTAACGTCGTGAAGGCATTCGACACGATCCTCGGTAAAGAGGTCGAGGTCCCTGTGGACTGCGTCGTTCTCGCCAACGGTATCAAACCCGACAGAGAGGAGAAGGAAGAGATCGCAAAGATGCTCAAGGTCCCGATCAGCAAGGACGGATACTACTTCGAGGCTCACCAGAAACTCAGGCCCGTCGACTTCGCAACAGAGGGTGTCTTCGTTGCAGGTCTCGCACACTGGCCCAAATTCATGGACGAGTGTCTTGCACAGGCATCAGGAGCAGCTTCAAGGGCACTCACGATCATCTCGAAACCATACCTCGTTTCAGAGGGTATCATCGCTTCAGTCAACGAGACATACTGTGATGGATGCGGTGTCTGCGAGGGATGCTGTGAGTACAAGGCAATCTCTATCATAGAGGTAGATGGAAAGAAGAAGAGCAGCGTCAACGCAGGTCTCTGTAAGGGATGCGGATGCTGTGTCGCAGCATGTCCGTCAGGAGCAATGGAGCAGAAAGGATTCACATCCCAACAGATCATTGCTGAGATCGATGCATGTCTCGACTTCCCTGTTGGAGGACAGTGATTATCATGGCAGATTTCGAACCAAGAATCGTAGCTTTCTGCTGCAACTGGTGTTCATACGCCGGAGCAGACGGTGCAGGAGTTGCAAGGCTTCAGATGCCTACCAACTTCCGTATCATAAGGACAATGTGCTCTGCAAGGGTCGACCCCGAGTGGGTCCTCAGGTCATTCGCAAAGGGTGCTGACGGAGTCATCATCCTCGGATGCCACCCCGGTGACTGCCACTACATCGGCGGTAACTACAGGGCAAGAAGAAGAATCGCACTTCTGAGGATGGTCCTCGAGCAGTACGGATTCGACCCCAAGAGGATGAAACTCGAGTGGGTATCCGCATCAGAGGGAGAGAAATTCCAGAAGACGATCGTAGAGTTCGTCGACACCATCAAGGCACTCGGACCTACACCTCTCAAGAAGGAGGAGTGAAAATGGGATTCTTTGATAAGATATTCAAGAAGGGCAAGAAGGCCGAGAAGGAAGCAGCTCCCGCAAAGAAGAAAGCGGCACCCGCCGCAGCTCTTGCAGCAGCACCTTCCGCAGGCGGATACGTTGCAAACTCCCCCATCGAGGGATACGTCCCCGGTCTCGGAGCACCTGCGAACGGAAAGATCAAGATCGCACTCTACTGGGCAGCAGCTTGCGGTGGATGCGATGTCTCGATCCTCGACAGTGATGAGAAGGTCCTCAACATCGGTGCGATGGCAGACATAGTCATGTGGCCTATCGCAGCAGATGGAAAAGAGAAGGACATCGAGGCAATGGAAGACGGTTCCATCACAGTATCGCTCATAAACGGTGCAGTCAGGAACTCAGAGAACGAGCACATGGTAAAACTCCTCAGGAAGAAATCCAAGCTCGTCATCGCCTACGGAACATGCGCATGTTTCGGAGGAACACCTGCCCTTGCCAACCTCGTTGGCGACGGAAAGGAGATCCTCGACTACGTATACGACAAGACCCCCTCATCGGCTGATTTCCAGGCAGCATACCACAAGGACAAGCCTGTCATCCCCCAGACATCAACACAGGTGCCTGAAGGAGAGGTCACACTCCCTGTGTTATATGACACAGTGAAATCACTTGACCAGGTCATCGATGTCGATTACAGCGTCCCCGGATGCCCGCCCACACAGGAAACGATCGGAAAGCTCCTCAACGCACTTGTCGACTTCGTCTACAACGGTGTCCCGCTCCCACCAAAGGGAACGATGATCGGTGTAGAGGACAAGACACTCTGTGACGAGTGCCCCAGGCACAAGGAGAACAGGAGAATCGAGGCAATCTACGAGCCTTACCAGGTCAACGTGGATCCGGATCTCTGTCTTCTCGATCAGGGTATCCTCTGTCTCGGTGCAGCTACTGTCGCCGGTTGCGGTGCAAAATGTACCATAGTCGGACAGCCTTGCCGTGGATGCTACGGACCAACAAAGGCAGTTCAGGAACAGGGAGCATCAATATTCACAGCGATCGCATCATTGTATCCTGTGCTTGACGATGATCCCACATGCGGAGAGGACAAGATCGCGGATGTCATGTCGAACATCAAGGATCCGCTCGGATACTTCTACGCATTCACAATGTCTAAGGCATTGATCAAATCAAAAGTCAAAGAAGGAGGTCAGTAAATGGCTGGACCTATCATTTGGGATGAGAAAACAAAAGCGACAGGAAAGAAGATCACTGTCGACCCGATCACACGTCTCGAGGGTCACGGAAAGATCGAGATCTTCCTCGACGACAGCGGAAACGTCCAGAACGCATACTGGCAGGTCCCTGAGGTCAGAGGATTCGAGAGATTCTGTGTCGGAAGGAAGGTAACAGAGCTCAACCAGATCACTGCAAGGCTTTGCGGTGTCTGTCCTGGAGCACACCACCTTGCTGCAACGAAGGCGATCGATGGATGTTACAACGCAAAACCGACCCCCACAGCATTCAAGCTCAGGGATCTGTTCTACAACGCACACTTCGTGCACAGCCACATCGCGCACTTCTACGCATTGGCAGCACCTGACTTCGTTCTCGGTCCTGCATCACCTGCAGCGAACAGGAACGTTCTCGGAGTTGTCGGTGCAGTCGGACTCGAACTCGGAGGAGCAGTCCTCAGGGCAAGGTCCAAGGCACAGAGGATCCAGGCGATCATCGGTGGAAAGGCAACACACCCCCTCATGGGAGTTCCCGGTGGAGTCTCAACGACTATCACGAAGGAACAGCAGAACGAGATCAAGAGCTACGCTCAGGATCTTGTCGACTTCGCAAAGACCTCGATGCAGGTCTTCAACGATGTCGTCCTCGGAAACAAAGAGTACGTGGACATCATCGCCAACAAGGATCTGTACTACCAGGAGTCCTACTACATGGGTCTCGTCGGTAAGGACAACGCACTCGAGTTCCACGATGGACCTGTGAGAGTCGTTGACCAGAAGGGTGCAGAGTTCGACAGATACGATGCGTTCGATTACCTCGACCACATCTCAGAGGCTGTCGAGCCCTGGTCATACGAGAAGTTCCCGTACTTGAAGAAAGTCGGATACAAGGGACTGTACTCAGGACCTGACAACGGTCTCTACCGTGCAACACCGCTCTCAAGGCTCAACGTGTGCGACAAGATCAGTACACCTATCGCACAGGAAGAACTCGAAAGGTACCGTGGATTCTTCAAGGACCTCGGAGTACCATGCGAGAACGGAAAACCGATCGTCAACTTCACACTCGCAACACACTGGGCAAGGATCATCGAGATGATCTACGCTGCAGAGAGGTGTCTCGAGAACGCGAACGATCCGGACATCACCAACAGTGATATCAAACAGACGGATCTCGTACCCGGAGGACGTGGAGTCGGTTGTGTGGAGGCACCGAGAGGAACACTCACACACGACTACACATGCGACGAGAACGGTATCGTTACAGCATGTAACCTTGTTGTCGGAACGACTAACAACAACGGACCTATCAACGTAGATGTCTGCAGGGTTGCGAAAGCACTCATCAAGAACTACGATGTCTCACCTGGTCTGTTGAACATGGTCGAGATGGCATTCAGGGCATACGACCCGTGCAACTCCTGTGCGACACACAGCCTGCCCGGACAGATGCCTTTGACAGCTGTCATCAGGAACAGTGACGGTTCAATCTACGACACTGTTTCACGCGACTAAACACATTATTGGGGGCGAAAGCCCCCAAATATAATATTAAACTCAGCGACCCCTGGGGCCTCTTCTAAGATTTCTCATCTCATAGCGATCCTTGACCATGATGTCCTTGCGTTTTCCAAGGTCTATCCCGTCAAGGAGGAACATGTGCGCATTATCAAGATCGAGGAAGGTTTCATTTATCAAAGGACCAAGGAAATTCCCGTTGCATATATTCATGGGCGATCCTCCAAGCATCCTGTTGAATGATGGTGTGATGATGAATGTCTTGGGGAATGTCTCATATCTTCCCCCTCCAGAGATGAAATTCCCCCGTACCCAACATGGTTCGGTGGTCTGGTTGCCGACACCATCCTTGAACATGACCGCAGGGTGTTCGTGGGCCATAATCAGCATATCGGATCTCATGACATCCTCATTCGGCCAAGTATGTCCATGTATGAAGCCGACATCATCGATCCTCATTCCAGAGGATGGTCTGATCCTTATCCCTGAGGGGATGAAATCCTCTATGTTCGTATCGTGATTCCCTCTGACGATATCTATGTTGCTGAATCTTTCACGTAACTGCTCGAAGAAATCGGGGATCTCTCTGTATTCCTGTTTGGATGAACCTGGAACGGAATCCTTCACATCGCCGAGTACGATGAGATGATCGCAATCGTTAGAGTTCTCCAATATGCAGTTCAGCATATCCTTGGTCTTCGATGTAAGATTGAATCCTTTTTTCAATAGATGTGATTCGACACCGATATGCAGGTCGGATATGACCATGATGTCATTGACCTTCAGAGCAGGGATGCCATATATCGGTTGTATGTCGGCCATACGATCACATTAGTTCCTTCGAGATCACTTTGGCAACATAATCGATTATGTCCGTTGCTAAAAGTCCAAATGAGAATTCCTCAAAGGCCAAGTCCCCCGCTTTTCCGCAGATATATGTGCCTAAACAACAGGCATCGAAAGGTCCCATACCCTTTGATAGCAATCCAGAGATGATACCGGCAAGAACATCTCCTGTTCCGCCAGAGGTCATACCTGCGTTGCCTGTGATGTTCGTACGTATCCTCGTGCCATCAGTGATGATGTCCTTTTCACCTTTGAGAACAATCACCGAATCAAGTTCTTTCGAAGATTCCATCTGGTCCATGTCGCCGCACAATCTTATGTATTCCGAGTGGTGCGGAGTGTAGATCGTTGGAGCGTTCCTTCTTATGTGTTTTCCGGACATCGCAGTGATGGCATCCGCATCTATCACGATCGGTCTCTTGCATTGTGTGCAGAATGAACGGACAGCACTGATCGTGCTTGGATCCGTACCGAGTCCAGGACCGATGAGGACGGAATCACATTTTTCAGACAATTCCAATAATGTATTGACAGATTCCTCTGTGACGTGATCTCCTGGAAGTTTATGCATTATGAAGATGGGGGAGAATGACGATATCTCTGTGAATGATGATTCTGGTGTAGCGACATGGATCAGATCTGTACCCACACGTGCCGCAGCCAATGCCGACATCGCCGGTGCGCCTATGTATGGGCCTCCGCCGATGACCAAAAGTCTTCCATTCTGTCCCTTATGAGAATCATTCCCGGATCTTGGATATCTTATCATATCTCCTGGACCAACACGGTCATATGCCTCACTCGGGATGCCGATGTCCGCGATGATGATCGTTCCGCAATTCGATTCATCCATTCCTTCTTTGATGTCGTGGAATGTCACGGTTATATCAGGAACAACTGCACAATTCGTACCAAGGCCAGAGGGTACATCGCATGATATGATCATCTTGCCGGATTGATTGATCCCCTCTATGCATCTTGCATATTCTCCTTTGATATCCTTGTCGATACCGGTTCCAAGTAAGCAATCCACGATGACATCATATCTTTCGATCAATGAATCCGAATACGGTTCGATCTTGATCTTTTTAGAATTCTTGATCGCTAGAGGACTCTTCGGTTCTTTGATGAAGGTCGCATCCGCTGAAAGATATCTTGCAGCAACGAATCCATCGCCACCGTTATTCCCGGTCCCGCAGATGAAAAGTACCTTCTTCGATGGGAATTTATCGGAGATTATCTCCGCGAGTTCTTTTCCAGCATTCTCCATCAATGACTCTACGCTGATACCCAAATGTTCTGCGTTGCCATCCAATGCCTTGGCGTCAAGTATGGAGATCATGAAGTCTAAATGCGGTTACTCGTATAAATCTATCAAGAGTTCTTTACGAGTGTTTCACCGATCTTAGACAAAAGGGTTGTTTTCTTCATCTTCCCTTTCTCTACGCGGACACATCCATTCTTCTCATTGGAATTGGATGGATATGCAGCATCCTCTATTATCTTGTACTCAAGATCGAGGATCATGGCGCCCTTAGCTATGATGTCCAGGTCGGGCTTATCGACACAAAGAGACTTAGGAAGTCTCCTTCCTTCAGCACGTGACCTGCTTATGTCAAAATATTCGGGCCATAATACAATCGCATTATCGTCGTCGTACGCCATGTTTACCAGAAAGGAAGTGTATTGTAAAAGGTTTGGCGTGCTTACGCGAGCAGGATTGCGTTAACACTTCCATCCTGGCCAGGCCTGGATGTAACAACAGCTTTGCTTCCATCTTCAAGGTCGATCGTTGCGCCCTTGTTCAAGATGTTACGCTGGATGTAGTTCGGGTCTGCCGGGTTTGCACTGACATTGACGATCTTCATCTTCGTTACTTTGCCGCTGTTCTTGTCAACAACATTCGCATATTCTGCTACAAGCATACCAACCTTGACATTTCCACCGGCTCCGCGGTACTGTTTCAGTGACTCTGCACCGAGCTTAGTGAACTGCTTCTCTCTGCCGATTTCGAATTTCCTCTTGTTAGCACTGGGGACACGCCTGCCTCCAGTGGGCTTTCTGTTGGATTTTCCCTGCCAAATTGCCATGATTACCGAGACCCTCTAACATCGAACTGTATATAAATCTTTCATCTCGCTATATAATCACAGGAGGTCTGATGATTCTACAAGCCTAGCATTGATGGCATCATCATTCAGTTCAAGAATCGCTGCATGTCCTTCTTTAGCAGGACCGGGGTTGATGAACAATGTGTCATTGATCTTCAGAATGCCTATCGCCTCATGTATGTGTCCAGAGAGAGCAACTTTCGGCTTGTATCTCTCGACGATCTTCTTTATCGCAGTGCTTCCGACATGAAGTCCCGACGGGATCTCATCGAGTATCCCGTTGGATGGGGCATGCGTCATCAGTATGTCGATGCCTTCACAGATCTTATCGAGATCGGATTCGATAATGTCTTCCTCTATCTCGAATGGCGTGTGGAAGATCGTAGGGTTGCTGCCTCCGTATGCTGCGAATTTGATGTCACCAATGGAGAATGCTTTTCCATGTACGCTGTGGCAGACGTTCTCAGCTTTAGTGGGCAGATCCAACGGGTCGCAGTTACCGGGTATGAAATACACATCCTTCTTGAATCTCTTCAAGGTGTTCACGCCTTCCTCACTCGTTCCAAGATCAGTGACGTCACCAAGGAAGAGTATGGCGTCGATGTCATCCGTTTCAAGTCTCTCGATCCACTCGAACGCTGAGCACTGGTTATGAAGATCTGTTAGTACGAGGAATTTCATGATAATGAATGTGGATTCGATTATTAGACAAAATCGATTGTTTTTCTACAGTTATATAAACCATATCTGTATTTTGAGTAGCATGGATAATGCACGTTTGAACAAGATTAAAGGGCGTAAACTCGGCGAGATCGTTCTTTACGCAAGTATGATCGCACTTGAGCCTGAAGAAAGGAACGAGTTCGTAGAACTCATAGGTGAGATCAACAGGGATGTCAATGACATAGATGGATTGTTATCCGGTTCCCAGAGTTCTGAGCATGATCCCATCGTAAACACGAGATACATTGAGAGACTCTCCACACATGAACTCGATGATGAGAGATATCTCAACGAGCTGAGAACAGGGCAGACGCCCGTTGTTGAGGATATCGTCGAAATGGTCGTTGACGATGATATTGTCGTTTCACCTGTGCCTGAGGAGATCCCATCCTCTGATGAAGTTACGGGTTCAGAGGATGATGATGTTGATGAACCGTACATGCAGCCTTTGTTCACAGAGGATGACGAGAACATGTTGAGAGAGATCAGGGCGATGAAGAATTCGAAGGTCGATCTCTTCATCGAACGCGAGTTGGCTGGTAATTTCAAAGAAGAGGCGTGTGAGGATGTCATCCGTTTCACGAAGATCGACATGAGGCTCATAGATCTCCTTCTGGAGCTCGATTATTCTGATAGGGGTAGATTGGAATCGAATCTGAAGACACTTGTCGATATAGTCAATGGCATGGATGCACCGAAGTACGGAAAGCTCTATGTCAATTCACTCAACAAAGAGGAAGCGAAGCTTGAGGTAAGGTATAACGAATTCATCGATAAAGTGGATGAACTCGTTAAGGAAAGGTTCCCAGAGATCGTCCCGGATGCATTAGCGACCGAGTGATCCTATCAATTCAACTTCTCACTAAACTCCTTATTTTATTGTATATTATAATACAGAATAAATTCAAAATAAATTGTAATGCGGTATGTCGATCGCTACAACCCTCTGATGTAGATTTGAAATGATCGATCGAACGATCTTTTTAGGGATTGATAATAGAATAGAAATGGCGTGGGGGGCGAGATTCGAACTCGCGAGTCCGTACGGACATTAGATTAGCAGTCTAACGCCTTACCAGGCTGGGCCACCCCCACAAGGTAATCTGCTGTAAGCCGTTCTCATATTAAACATTCTCCACATGCTTTTCGTCCGCTTTTTCTGCAGATCTTTCTTGTTCTTTCTATAACGCGCCAGATCGCCATCGTGGTGCTGTTTATCAGATGAAATATGCCATTTTTTCGGTGATTATATCGAAATGTAGGAAAAACAATAACCAATTTTTTTTCATGACAGATAAGTATAAGTAGAGAAGCGCATAACGGGGTAATGCGCGGTGCAAGACACCAAGCACACGAGTAAAGTCGTGGGGTGTGATGGTCCAAAACCATTATATACTCCTTCGATATACTCGGAAATGCGCGGCTGAAACCGACAAGCGTTTCAGACGGCAAAGATGGAGAATCAAGATCTCCGCCGACATCACGGCGTGTTCTCTTGTATTCTGACGTTCGATGCTACGAATGTTCCGTTAGACGGAGCATCGTAATGAGTGTGCCGTTTAGCGGGACATAGGTGAAACGTGGTAAACTGCCAGTTTCAATTTCATCCATCATAAATGACGTTTGAATAGTCAAAATTGATTTGACTCCGGTTGATCCTGCCGGCGGCCACCGCTATAGGAATTCGATTAAGACATGCGAGTCGAGAGTCGTAATGGACTCGGCGGACTGCTCAGTAACACGTGGATAACATGCCCTAGAGTGGAGGATAATCTCGGGAAATTGAGAATAATACTCCATAGATCATGAAATCTGGAATGATTCATGGTTCAAAGTTCCGGCGCTCTAGGATTGGTCTGCGGCTTATCAGGTTGTAGTGGGTGTAACGGACCCACTAGCCAGTGACGAGTATGGGCCTTGAGAGAGGGAGCCCAGAGATGGATTCTGAGACACGAATCCAGGCCCTACGGGGCGCAGCAGTCGCGAAAACTTCACAATGGAGGCAACTCCGATGAGGGAATTCCTAGTGCTAGTACATTAGTATTAGCTTTTCTTTAGTATAGAACGCTAAAGGAATAAGGGCTGGGTAAGACGGGTGCCAGCCGCCGCGGTAATACCCGCAGCCCAAGTGGTGGTCGATTTTATTGAGTCTAAAACGTTCGTAGCCGGTTCATTAAATCCTTGGGTAAATCGGGAAGCTTAACTTTCCGACTTCCGAGGAGACTGGTGAACTTGGGACCGGGAGAGGCAAGAGGTACTTCTGGGGTAGGGGTAAAATCCTGTAATCCTAGAAGGACCACCGGTGGCGAAGGCGTCTTGCTAGAACGGATCCGACGGTGAGGGACGAAGCCCTGGGTCGCAAACGGGATTAGATACCCCGGTAGTCCAGGGTGTAAACGCTGCAGACTTGGTGTTGGGGACCCTTCGGGGGTGTTCAGTGCCGGAGAGAAGTTGTTAAGTCTGCTACTTGGGGAGTACGTCCGCAAGGATGAAACTTAAAGGAATTGGCGGGGGAGCACCGCAACGGGAGGAACGTGCGGTTTAATTGGATTCAACACCGGAAAACTCACCAGCAGCGACTGTTACATGAAAGTCAGGCCGATGACCTTACTAGATTTTCAGAGAGGTGGTGCATGGCCGTCGTCAGTTCGTACCGTAAGGCGTTCTCTTAAGTGAGATAACGAACGAGACCCTCACCAATAATTGCTACTATATCGTCCGCGATGTAGGCACATTATTGGGACCGCTGGCGCTAAGTCAGAGGAAGGAGAGGTCAACGGTAGGTCAGTATGCCCCGAATCTGCTGGGCTACACGCGCGTTACAAAGGGCGGGACAATGGGCTCCGACGCCGAAAGGCGAAGGCAATCTCGAAACCCGTCCGTAGTTCGGATTGTGGGTTGTAACTCACCCACATGAAGCTGGATTCCGTAGTAATCGCGAATCAACAACTCGCGGTGAATATGCCCCTGCTCCTTGCACACACCGCCCGTCAAACCACCTGAGTTGGGTTTCAGTGAGGCTATCTCTAATTGGGGTATTCGAACTGAGATTTAGCAAGGAGGGTTAAGTCGTAACAAGGTATCTGTAGGGGAACCTGCAGATGGATCACCTCCTACGCAG
>ENA-UONY01000997-UONY01000997.1-human-gut-metagenome-genome-assembly--contig:-CS9-NODE-997-length-27153-cov-5.440328_pt1 | contig 27153 bp, 23 predicted proteins | sample MGYA00242465_ERZ724012 | MGnify/ENA metagenome assembly ERZ724012 | reverse complement strand
AAATCGCAGGTATGCGCCGTCCAGAATATCGGCCGCTATGGTCACGCTGTCGTATGCGAACAGTTCATCGCTCGCATGGTGGCATCCGTGTACGTCACCAGGGTTGAACACAATGAGGTCGCCCGGCGCAATTCGCACTCGCTCTCCATTAAGGTCGAGGGCTCTTTCACCCTCTTCGACACGACCGATAACGTAGTGCCGATGGGAGTGCGCGGCGAAGGGCTGCGCAAGTCCTCGATATGCACGGCGCTCACCGCCGATTTGGGGAACCGGCGTCACTGTGCAGGTAGCGTTCTGGGCGATATGTCTCTTCTCGTTCAACAGCGTTAGTCCATTTTCGGATCGTTTTCGGTTATCTCAAGAGCGGCAGACTACCGACGAGCTTGTTTACCGCCTTCTTCTTCCCGACCAACAAGAGACCAAGATAGGCAATCTCTGCATCCTTTGTGTCGCCCATCTTGGTTATGTACTCGTCGTATTCTTTGCATCCTTGGGCAATGTCCGTGAAGTCTACGACAGTTATTTCGTCCTCGTCGATGCTCGACGCACGAACGCGGAGATCCCTTAGGTCTCGTTCTGTCGCCTTGAGTACGGGAATCGGAACTTCGACGATACCCGCATGGCGGCCGCCTTCCGCATCGTACACGTCAGCGCCAACTGTTCCAGGGAATCGCCTCCCGAGCGATACTCCCATTATCGCAGCAATGTTGGCGGCTACCCCGATGGGCAATTCCCCATCCAGGACAACGGCACATTTGAGATCATCGAGTTCCATGCGGTTCCACTCCTTTCGAGGTAACGATACTTCTGCCGAGCGAACGAATCTTGAATGAAATTGCGTTATCGCACAGAGAACCAAGCTGCTAAACGAAAAGCCCTCCGGCCCGAAGGTCGGAGGGCTCGCCCCTCGCGATGGAGGCCAGGAGGTCTAAGCGGCCTCCGGGAGGGTCTGAAGGTCGGCCCCGGTCGGGATGCCCGCTGCCGCGCGCGGCTGCAGCTGCTCGATGGCTCCGCCTAGGGCGTTCAGGTGGTGGCGTATCATCGCCCGGCTGTCGCCCATGACGAGCATCGCGATGTTGTCGAAGCGCACCGCCATGTCCACGGCGTCCTCGTGTTCGGCGAACCATGCGAGGGCGACCATCTCGCGGCGCTCACGCACGCCTGCGCTGCAACGCTCGATCGGGAACCCTTTGTCGGCGTCGCGGCGAGCGTTAACGTCCACGAACACGATGGCGTCTCCGTCCTCGGCAATCACGTCGCACGTCCCGGCCGGGCACTTCCAGGCGGTTTCCAGCACGGTGTACCCGCGGTGCTCCAGGTAGCGGCTCGCTGCCTTCGTCGCCTTGTCGTTCAGATTGCTCATGGTAGACCTCCTAAGTCTTTTCGGCCGGGCCCTCTGCCCCGCCTCGTGACCCGTCTGCCGTCCGAGGTTCGCGCGACCGCGCAAGGGAGGAAGCGAAACCCGCAAGGGCTTGAGTTTTCCGGAGGTCTTGGAAGGAAGTGCTCCCAGCGGAAAAGTTTTCGCGACCCTTGCGCGGGCGCGCGGTTCTCGGCGAGCATGCGGGACTAGAGGCGGGAGGGGCTGACCGAATGCGGAGATCGGCCATGCGAGATGAAGAGCAACGCAGGAGAGTGGCTTCTCGCAAACTAGGGCAAGAGAGGCAAAGAGAAAGCCCGCCGACCGGGCGGCCGACGGGCTCGGACGGGGATCGATGCGCGATCACTCGCGGTATGGCGGCGGCGAGCGCAGCCTCTCGACGGTCGCCTTGTCGATGAAGCGGCCGAGGCCCAGGTCGAAGAAGGCGCACAGCCTGATGAACTCGTCCACTCGCATCTCGCGCTGTCCATTCAGGACGTACCAGAGCCTCTTCCCGTCAACACCGATGCGCCGCGCGAGTTCGGTAACGCTAATGCCCCTTCTCCTTCGCTTTGACTCAATAAGGGCGGCAACCTCCCGACTTCCTGCTATAGGCATAGGTCGAAACTCTCAGGGTTTGGGGGAATCGCTACTCGGACAAGTTTCTCTTCGACCATAACCGGAGATACGCGAAGCCGATGATGGCGGGCAGAACCGGCGCCGCTGCCTGCGCCGCATAGATTCCGATGAATCCGCAGCCTAGGGGAACGGACAGGAGCCACGCAAGCCCCGCCCTCATGACGAAGGCGTCAATGAGGGAGTTAGCGAGAGCCAGCTTCGGTGCGCCCGAGGCCATGGCGAATGAATCGAGGGCGTACATCGACGCATAGAAGATCCCGTTTACGCTGCAGGTGATGCGAAGGTAGAGGACCGCCGCCTCAGTGAGGTCCTTGCCCGATTCCCCGAAAAGGGAGACGAGCCATTCCGCGCCGAACTGCACGGCGATCTGGATGCCCGCGGTGACAACGATGGACACAAGAAGGCCCGACCTGGCGAACGCAACCGCCCGCTTCGGCATCTCGGCTCCGATGCTCTGGGATACCGATGCGGAGATGGCCTGCCCGATTCCCCAGCAGGGAAGCCCGGCGATGGTGCTTATCTTGAGGCCTACGCCAGAGGCGGCTGCGATGGTCGGGCCGTAGGAGTTGAGCCATGCGGTCACGAAGACATAGGAGAGGTTGATGACGGCCTGCTGCACGGCCATGGGAACGCCGACGCGAAGCACATCCCGCGCGGACGTAAGCACTTCTGCTCGCTCCTGCGCGTCTCGAACGAAGCGAAACAGGTCGCGGGCGGAGGGGTGTCTACAGCGCGCTAGCCACAGGGCGAAGACCGCTCCCGCGCCTTGGGCGGACACAGTCGCGATGGCGGCGCCGACTACGCCGAGACCGAAACCGACTATGAGGATGAAGTCGAGGAACACGTTCGCTGCAGCGGAGAAGGCCATGATGGCGAGAGGGCCGACGGAATCTCCCTGCGCCCGCAGGAACGCGCACGCGGCGTTTAGGAGGAAGAGCCCGACCGAACCCAGGGATACGACCTCAAGGTATGCGACCGTCTGGGCGAGCGAGGTGCCTGGAACGCCCATGAGCGAGAAGATGGGATGCGCGAGCGTCGTTCCTGCCAAGGTTATCGCTGCCGTCCCCAGGAGGGCGACTCCGAGGGACGCGGCGAAGGTGCGGCGCTGACCCTGCTCGTCACGAGCGCCCACGCGGTTGCCGACCGCGACGGTGCAGCCCGACATGAGCCCTATGGCTATCGAACTGATGATGAAGACGATGGTGGAGGCGTTGCTGACCGCGACAAGGCCCGTCTCGCCGACGACGTTGCCCACGACGCCCATATCGACGAACTGATAGACGTACTGGAGGAGGTTCGCCGCAACGAGCGGCGCGGAGAACGCTGCCAGGCGCTTCGGCGCGCTCCCTTCCAAAAGGGAGGGCGTGTGATCTGTAGATACTGACATGGAAAGCCTTTCGATGGGGTGAAAACAAAAAGAGAACGGACGCCTGCCCGTTCTCGTGCCCATCATTTATCTACGCAAGCCGAAACAACCCGTTGCGGGTTGTCAGGGCCGACGATTTATCAGGCTTTGCTCCGGTCAGCGTCTCGTCTGTATGCTTCCGAAGCCATCTCAATGCAGAGCTTCATGGCTGTTCCTGTCGATGTACTTGAACACATGAATTATCCCATCGGGTGAACGTGCTGGCAAGCAGCCGCCGCGAATCAGCATCCGCATCACACGGGAAAGGCCCGTCAGCCTAGTGACCGACGGGCTTAGCTGCTGGCGTGTTCGCTTGCGCTACTTACGAGGCTTGATGCGCGCCATGTCACCGTGGACGTAGTTGTTGCAGTTCCACGAGAAGTCGCCGTCGTGGTCGTAATGAGCAACATATGGCAGGTCGGGATAGACGACCTTCTTCCTGCCATTCGGGGCATCAACCTCGACCGCGATGCGATTGCCGCTCGGCTGCCCGAAGCCGACGACCGGGAAGGCCTCCCACTTGCCGTACACGCTGTCGAACATCCACACCTCGTCGCCTACCTTGAGCTCGCTCGCCGGAACCTCCACTGAGTCCAGGAACTCGCCGAGGCGAAGCTCTTCGGGCATGGAAGCGTCGAAGCTGCGGAGCATGTCGTCGAACTGGTGCCAGGCCTCCTCCTCGGATGGCCCGAACGAGCTCATCCCGATGGGGTTCCAATCCGCGTCGTACTCCGTCCGCAGGTGCTCTGCGATGCGCCACCCCTCGACGATGTAGATGCCGTTGTCGCCGGGATCCATCTGCCGATCGGTGGTGTAGGCGCCGACGCCGAGCGAGAGGGAGCCTCCGAAGAAGTTGCCTATCACCTGGCAGATGCGGGCGAAGCCGTACTCGTCCGAGCTCGGAGGCCTATAGCCCTGCAGTTCGCAGTACTTGAGCAGCGGCTCGATGGTGTCGCGCCCTCCGTTCCAGTGCAGGTAGATGCCGACCTTGCGCTCGGGCGTGGTGATGACGGCTCGATTTCCCATGATGACCTCCTGATGTTCGCGGCGCGCCCTTCCTTCGGATGCGCCTTCCTGGGAAGAAGCGGCCGCCCGTGAGCGCACGCGGAGACAAGGGAGGAAGCGAAAACCGCAGGCCTGAGCTTTCGGTCACATTCGTGGGTATTCAGCGGAAGGTTTTTCGCGGCCCTTGCCGCCGCATGCGCCCTCGGGCAGCTTGGCTTCCAGGAAGGGGCGTGCGGAGGGAGGACGCTCACAACGGAGGTCGTATGGGATGCGTGGCGCTCACGGTATGAACCTAACGATGACGGGCGGACAGGCGGATGCGGAGGGCTTCCAGCTCACCCGACTCGATGGACTCGCGGCTGCCGAACCGATCGGTCACGCGCCCGCGCTCCTCGGCCGTGATGTCGCGGTCCTCGCCGGTCTCGGGGTCGAAGCCGACACACACCATGTCGCCGAACACGATGTCGAACAGCTCGTCGGGCCTCACGGCGCGGCTCGGGTCGTTGGGGCTCACGTAGCCAGCATTCGCCATCGCCTCGGTCGCGTGGATTGCGCGATTCGGGCGGCATCCGCTTCCCGCGAGCTTGCCCTCCTCGTTGCAGTAGACGGTCGGGGCATCGTCGAACAGGTAGCCCATGGGCTCGATGTGACCGCCCACGCACTCCTGCAGGGCGCGGAGGAACGAGCCGTGCTCGTCCGCTTCGAGGGTCTTGGGATAGGGCTCGCCGCCCACGGGGACGATCATGGCTTCGAGGGTGGTCTTCATGGCTTGTTCCTATCTGGTATGTGATGGAAGAGAAGAGACCGCCCGACCCGTGGCTGGGGCCGGGCGGAGATATGCGCTAGGCCGCCTTGGCGATGACCAGATGGCCGTCAAGGTATTCGCTCTCAACGGTGTCGACATCGAAGGGGCACTCGTCCTCGGCGATCTCGGTTGCGTTCGCGACGGCTTCGGCGGTTTCGTCCTCGCCGAACACCACATCCTCGTCGTCGCCTGCGAACAGCCCGTGCAGGTGCTCCATAAGGTCGCGCTCCTCCTCGGAGAGCTCGTATCCTGCGGGCATGAGCACATCGTCCACGAAGGAGACGAAGCCGAGTAGGTCGTCCACATCGTAGGACCAGGGCTCGTAGCCGCACTTGAGAGTACGGTCGGGAAGACCGGGCACGCAGGCGGGGATGGTGCGCATCAGGATGAACTGGTCGAGCGCCTTGGCACGCGGCTCTTTGAAGCCCTCCCAGGCGCCGCTGGGCTCGCACTCGTAGTAGGCCTCGAACGCCTCGTGCGCCCACTGGCGCAACTTCGACTGGCCCTTGGCCGGGAACTTCGGGTAGGCGGACTTGGCGAACTCCGCGATGCGCCCGTCCATGGCCTCAAGCGTCGCCTTGCGCCCGAGGTAGGCCTCCGTCTCCGCGATCTCTTCGGGAGTGGGCTGGTAGTCGTGGGACTCGTCGTCGCAGTAGAAGGTGGTATCGGCCCCTTCGCCCCAGGCCTGGGGCTTCACGACGGCCACGAGGCCGGGATGCCCGCACTCGCCGTTGCATCCGTGGTAGCCCTCGCCGAGGGAGTCCTTGTCGACCACCTTGACGCCGAGCGATTCCAGCCGTGCCGTCTCCTCCTCGGCGGCCGCGCGGGCCCGTGCCTTGCGGCAGATCGCCTGGCGGTCCCAGAAGCTCTTCTTGGAGAGCACGGCCACCACGTCATCCTCGGTGAGCACGTCGTCGTAGTCGCCCATGAGGGCCACGGCCTCGAAGTCCAGGTTCACGGCGTCCACGGGCACGACCTTCGTGCCCCGCACGTAGGACTCGGCCTTGTCCTCGGGGATGTCGGCGCTCACGGCCGCGTCCGCGACCGGCACTCCCAGCGAGAGCATCGTCTGGATGCCGCGCCCGCGCTCCGCCTCGGTGAGCTCCTTGCGGTGGTTGTTCTCGGCGTTGAGGATCTGCGCGATCCTGGCGTCGTCCCAGCCGTCCATCACGTAGGCGTCGGCCTCTTCGAGTCCGAGCGACCTCATGGCGGCGGTGCGCCGGTGCCCTGCGACGAGCTGGTAGGCCTCGCCGTCGGCCACCACGATGAGCGGCATGATCTGCCCGTTCACCTCGATGCTGCGAGCGAGCCCGGAAACGTCTCCCAGCTCCTTGCGGTTCTGGTAGCTGCTCTCGACGCACTGGGAGAGCGGGATTCTCGTCGTTTCCATGATTTCGACCTCCTTGTCGGTTCGGCCCGCCCCCTCTGGGCGGGCCTTGTGGCCCGTGCATTGGACGGGGTTCGGGAGGCGCGCAAGGGGGGAAGCGAAACCCGGAAGGGCTTGAGTTTTCCGGAGGACTTGGAAGGCAGCGTCCCTCAGGGAAAAGTTTTCGCGGCCCTTGCGCGTCGTCCGGTTCCCGGCCGAGCATCCGGGCATCAAGGCCGCCGGGGGCTTGGGGCCGTGCCTGCGGGGGTCAAGGGATGACGGGGGGAAGCCGTCCCGTTGCGTCGATGTTCCGCTTTCGGGAGCGCATGGCTTCTGGGCGATGACGGCTCACTTAGAATGACGGGAAAGGACTGGCAGACGTTAGGAGTGGCCCATGGCAGCGGAGGCGTGCCGTATGGATTCCCAGCCGTTCGACATGCGATTGAACGAGACGGCCATGGCGCAGGACGTGCGCGAGGCGGCGCTGAGCGTCTATGCGCAGGCCTTCGGCGAGGAGCCAGATCTTGAGCTTCTGGTGCGGCGCGGCCTGCTCGACGGGAAGAGCGGGCGGCTGACGAACGCGGGGGTGATCCTGCTCGCGAGGAATCCGAGCGAGCATATCGCGCGGGCCGGAGTGTCGGTGGAAGTCCGCGCTGATGCGCAGAGGGCCGTTCTCGCAAAGAGGGGCTGGGGCGCGGACTTCGTCTTCGACGAGCCGCTGGTCACGATGCTGCCGGTCGTGGAATCCCACCTGGACGAGCTGCTTCGGCCGCAAGGCGACGACGGCTATCCCCGCTACGCATACCGCGAGGGGCTTGTGAACGCGGTCGCCCACAGGGATTATGAGGTGAGCGGCGACTACACGACCCTGAGCATCCTTGAGGGCCGGATAGAGATCTCCAATGCCGGCGGTCCGGCAAACGGGCTGCCGCCCGAAAGCATGCACGAGACGCGCTGCCCAAGGAACCCGGTTGTTGCGCGCGTTCTTTCGGAGTTGGGGTGGATGCGCAACCTGGGCGCGGGGATAAGAGGAATCCACGGGTCCATGGGAGGAGCCGGTGCGCACTACAGCGTCTTCCGCGAACTCGGCAGCGACCACACCAAGCTCACGCTCATCCAGCAGAGAGAAAGGGGCGGCGCATGATGGGACAACGAAACGACGAACGGTAGAATGGTCATATGGAGAATGCAGACAAGACATATATCGCATGGGGCATAGATGAGGGCGTGCACGAGGCGCGGAACCTCAAGCCCATGCTGACACCGGAGGAGCAGGTTGAACTTCTCAAGATGAAGGGCGTCACCTTCAAACGCTGTGACGAGAAGTCCGCCGTACAGGCGTTGGCGAGCAGGGACACATACCTGCATATCGCCGCATTCAGAAAGATGTTCCAGAGACATGAAGGCGGGGATAAAGACGGATGCTACGTTGACCTCGACTTCGCGGACCTTCTCTATCTTGACGGACTCGATGCGGAGATAAGGCGCGCGTTTCAACTGGTGTCGGGAGATGTTGAGCGCACTGCCAAAGCGCAGCTTGTTGCAAAGATCGCGAGCCATGAAGGAGAGGACGGATACGGCATTCTTTCAGGCTTCATGGGAGTCCAATCCAAAGCGTATAGAAAGTCCATCGAACGGAACCTCGAAGCACGTGCGGATTCGTCCGAAAGGGCCGATGTGTATCTGGGGGCGCTCATCGAGCATTACAGGGCCGCGATGCCGGTCTGGGTCTTCATGGAGGTTGTTCCGTTCGGCACGCTGCTTGCCTTCATGCTCTTCTGCGCCGAGAGGTGGGATGACAAAGAGCTCCGCGTACTCCATTACGCGCTGACGGATGTTAAGGCCGTGCGGAACTGCTGCTCTCATGGCAGCTGCATGATCAACGGGTTCGACGACAAGCAGAAGACGCCCTTCTCGACGTCCTCCCTGGTGTTCGACTGGCTCGCCTCACAAGGTGTGAAGAACAATGCCGCGCGACGCGCAAAGCTCGCCAACAGAAGGATGCAACAGCTCGTCACTACCATCGCCGTATTCGACCAATCGGTAGTGTTCGGCTTTGAGGCAGCTCGCGCCAGCCTTGAGACTCTTGAGGCGTCGCTTAGAGACTGCATCGGACGGTACGGCATTCAAAACAGCTTCGTGTCGTATCTGTCGTTTCTGGCGAACGTGATTGACAGAGTGGGCTGAGTTTGCGAATATAAGCGCACGTGAAAAAACCGAGAGGTTTTGTAAGGGCCGATCCCACTGGGATTGGCCCTAGTTTTATCTAGGCATGTTCTAGGATTCCGCCGAGGTTCGCCGCGCAGGTTTCCACGATGCAGCGCACCGCCGCCAGCTCGGAGGCGGTTATCCTCTGGTTGTCGGCCTTGTCCTCAAGCATTCCGAGGAGGGACGCCGCGCCCTCCAGCTTCTCAGAGGACTGCACCATAACATTGACGAGCTCTTTCGGCGGGGCGTATTCTGCGCTTGCTGCCATGGGGCCACCTTTCCGTATTCGGGATAAGGAAGATGGTAGCCCCACGAGTTTCAGATGAGAGGCATCCACCTCAGTTGTCACCCTGTTGGGAAATGTACGTCAATTACCCAAACGGCAGATGCCCCTCGGCCTGGCAATTGACGTACTTATTCGATTAGGGTGACGCAATCCATTATAAACCGCCCGCAGACCTCTCCTGCAGACTGCATCCTTTGAGCAGAACGCCTTCGATCGCAAGTGGTCACGATGCCGCATCTGCGCCTCACATGAAGCGGAACACAGCGCGGAAGAGCCACCTCGCGAACCTCCACAACGTCCTCATGAAAGCCTCCCTCCGAACGGCATGGCGCTTAGCGCCACAGCCTCCTCCTGCGCCCGTGCAAGTCCCGCGCTCGGGCTCCTGAACAGCTCGATCACCTTGAGATAGCGCCCGTGCCGCTCCTTGCAGGCGGAGAGGTAGCGCCGGTAGCGCTCGTCGGCCTCGCAGGCGGCGAGCACGTCCTCCTCCGGCGGCAGCACGCCGCCCATCGCCATGGTCGAGCGTATCACGCAGCGCTGCGTCTCCACGCGCCGCCAGAGCTTTGCGAAGTCGGGGTCGGCCTGCGCGAGCCCCGGCAAATCCAATGGCTCGCCGTCCGCATCGAGCAGGTCCGGTGGTATCGGCTCGTCGGCGTAGGCGGAGAGCCCTCCCTCGCCCTCGAGCCACCGAGCGAGGTTCTTGGCGAGCGTCACGTCGTCGCCGTTCCGCATCCAGTAGCTCTTGGCGTAAGCGCAATATGCCTCGATGATGTGCTCAGGAGCGAAGCCCTGAGCCACCCTGCGCTCCCAGGCCGCAAGGCAGTCGCGCTTGAAGCGGAGCGAGGACACCGGCTTGATGGACATGGCGCACAGCCGCTCGAAGACCTCCGGGAACTCGCCCTTCCGATAGGCTACGAAATCATCGCGGCCCTTCTCGCCCCCGACTGGACCCTCGGGGGGACGAGAGGGGGGTTGTTTATCGGAATCAAGTCCTTTATCGGATGAGTGATTTATAGGGGCTGATTCCCCAGATGTGGTTATTCCAGATACGGGTTTTCCCGTTCTGGCCCCGACCTGGGGACTTTCGCCGGTTTCGCCCATTTCGCAAGTGCTCGGAGGCGCAAGCTCCACTTCCACGTTGGCGGCAGGCTCGCGGGTGAACTCGGAGAGTATGGCGAAGCCGTCCGCCTTGAGCTCCGCGGACACCTCCCCGTGCATGGCGGGGTCGTCGAGCGTTATCCAGGTGGCCTCCTCGGCCTTGAGGAAGCGCCCGTTCACGCTCCGCTTTCGGGCGCGGATGATGTAGCCGGAGGCCTCAAGCTCCCTGATGCCTGCCGTCACGGCGTCCACCCCGTCGCGCACGAGCGAGGCGAATCCCTTGATGGTGAACACCCACTCCGGGTTGTTCTCAAGCGAGCGTATCTGGCAGTAGATCCCCTTGGCCTTCGCGGAGAGGCCGTGGTCGAAGAAGATGGTGTTCTCAACGAAGGTGAACGACCCCTTGCCGCGGTGCATCACGTTGCCCATCATGCACCGCCCTGCCAGCCGCGCCGCGCCTCGGCCTGCTCAAGCAGCTCCAGGGCCCGCACGATGCGGCTCTCTATCTCGTCTTTGGTGGCGCTCGGCCTGAAGAACCGGGCGATGCTCTTCCTCGGTATCTTGAACTGCTCGACCTGGTTGGGCTTCTCCTCCTCCATGATGGAGCGCACGAGGGCGGATGTGAGCGAGCCCTCCTTGGAGTAGCGCTTCATCTTGACGGCCTGGGCGTGAGAGGGTGTGCAGGCCTGCGCCCCCATGGCGTCGAAGAGCCACGCCTGCTCCTCCTGCGAGAGGTAGCTCACCTCGACCGCCGGAAGCATCTTCATGCGCCCCTCGTCCACGAGCGCGAGCAGTTCGGGGATGAGACGGGTCAAGCGTATGAAGCGCTGCACCTTGTCCTTGCTGACCCCAAGCTCCTCGGCAAGAATGTCTCGTGACCACCTGCCGCTCGACTTCTGCGCAACTTGCGCAGAAGTGAGGTCGGTGCGCTGCCCCTGGTGCTTCATCGCCTCAAGCCGCATCGAATAAGCGAACGCCCGCTCGCTCGGCAGGATGGTCTCCCTTTGCAGGTTCGAGTCCACCATGGCGATGACGGCCTCGTCGTCGCCCATGCTCCTCACGATGCACGGGACGCTCTTTAATCTCGCGATCTCGGCAGCCCTCTTCCTGCGATGCCCGCTCACAAGCCCGTAGCGCTCCGCGCCCGACGCGCGCACCGTCAGCGGCACGAGCACGCCGTTTTCTGCGATGCTCTCGGCGAGTCGTTCCATCTCTTCGTCGTCTTTCACATGGAAGGGATGTCCGGGAAAGGGGTCTATGAGGGCGAGCTGAATCTCCGTAACGCCCTCAAGGGTCGCGCTGTCGCGCTCGCTTTGGGACGTGAACAAATCGTCCACTGTGGGTAGCTCTATGGGCGCTCTCTTCCTAGCCACGGTCAAGCACCTCCTCCGCAAGCTTCTCGAAGGCGCGAGCCACCTTCCCGTCCCCGTCGTAAGAGAAGACGCTCATACCGGCTGCAGGTGCTTCCGCCGCCGAGACCGCGCGGGGGATGACCGTATCGAACACCCTGTAGGTGCTCCCGTATCTCTCACGTATGGTCTGCTCGATCTCGTGTGCGAGGTTGTTGCGGCTGTCGGAGAGCGTCACGAGGATGCCCTCCACTTCGAGAGAAGGGTTGATCTGGCGGCGCACGCGCCCGACGGTCTTCAAAAGCCCTGTCATGGCGGAGGCGGGAAGATATTCGGCCGACACAGGCACGAGCACGCTGTCGGATGCCACGAATGCGTTCACGGGAATGATGCCGAGCGTAGGTGCGCAGTCGAAGATGATGAAGTCGTAGTGCGCCTTGAGCGGGGACATCCACATGTTCGCAAGCTGTTCGCGCGACATAGCCATCAGGATGGGCATCTCCATTCCGGCGAGCTCGATGTTGGCGGGCATGAGGTCGATGCCCTCGTCGTGTGAGAGGATGCCCTCCCGGGGGTCGAGGACGGCGCCCTCAATCATCGCGTTCAGATGGTTGGCGAGCGTCGGTGACTCTAGGGCATCGGGGTCCTTCCAACCGAGCGACTTGGTGAGGTCGCCCTGCGGGTCGGTGTCCACGAGCAAGACGCGCTGGCCGTTCCTGGCGAGCGCCATACCCAAGCTGAGGGTGGTGGCCGTCTTGCCGGTGCCGCCTTTTTGGTTGGCAACGGCGATGGTTCTGCATGGCATGGTGCATGCACCTCCTTCTGCGGTTCCCCGCATCAGGAGGTCAGATCGGCTATTTCAGAGAAGAACGCAGGTTTCGCAAATGCCCGAAAGACGGGATGGGCGCGGGACGGAGACGGGAAAAATCAGCGTTTCGCCGTCCCGTCTGGAAATATGCCCGTTTCGCCCGTTTCGCGCGAATGCCCGTTTCACCTCGTGTTATTATTTCACTGGCGTATATAGACATCGCATTGGTAGAACAAGGGAAGAGATTCCCAAGCCTAAGACGCGGGTTCGATTCCCGTCGCCCGCTCCAAGAATCTCACGCCTGCCTTTACCGGCAGGCGTTTCGCTTTAACGCTGCAAAGAAAACGGTCATCTTATCTAGGTTCTCATTTCCTTCAGTCACGTACCGAAGTACGCTCCTTCAGAATTCAAACCTATCTAAGGCACCCGTTTTCTTTTCGCTCCTTTACCGAACATGCGTGGTCAATGTTGTTGAACTAGCCGAGTTGTTTTATTTTAAGCTCCTTTGAGGGAATCGAACCGATGAGGTGGATTTCCGGATTATCACCATTCAGGTTGGCGTAGTAAGTCAGCGAGCAGTTTTCGGGTGCTTCATATTTGCCTGAAAGGCGCATAGTGCTGACCTTTTGGTCGCAACATGCGTTTTGAAGGCAAAGATGAAGTGCATGAAAGCTGCGCAGCATCGAGGAAGTAATTTGCCGGTAGGCAAATTCTTTTTGCTAGAACACGATTCCAAGCGCGTTTACGATCAAACCCCACGCTACGCCAATTGCGTACAACACAACAATGATGGCAAGATTTTGCTTCCAGTGACGATTCGCGCGCACCAACACGAGCAAGCCGACACCAGCGCTTACGAGCAATCCAGAAAGCATCGCACCAGCACCGAGCATTCCTTCAACGTAGAGCTGAGCGATGATCACGCTTGGTGCGCAATTTGGAATAAGCCCAACGAGAGCAGAAGCGAAAACAGAGAAATTAGGGTTGGCCTCGACGAATGAAGCCAATGCATCTTCCCCTACTCCTTCGATGACCGCATTGAGAGCAAGGACGATCAAGAAGATGAAGACCATCACCTGCAACGTGTGCTTTGTGGCGCTTTTCAGAATCCCTTTCCAGCCAGATCCGTGCACATGCGTATGCTCCACGTCGTCGTGATGCTCATAGGCGCGCTCCGGAGCCTGTTCGCAAGTAGCGCAATCGTCGTTACAACCACAGTTATCCTGTTGGCACAGCTCATGGATTCGCAAGCCTTGCTTGTCACGACGAGCTAGTCGCAGGACCAGATCGACGATAAAACCCATGATCATGCCGATGACCAGCTTCGTTCCCATGATGGAAAGGATGGTTTCCGCAGGAACTGCTTCGGCAAGAAAGATCGGAAGCATTTCATCAGAAGTTGAAAGGAAAACAGCGAAGAGCGTGCCGAGCGTGATAACGCGTCCCGCATAAAGCGTTGCCGCGACCGCAGAGAACCCACACTGAGGAACAACGCCGAGCACGGAGCCAACAACAGGTCCTGCTGCTCCTGCACGCTCGATCGCCTTTTGTGTTCTTTCTCCTGTTTTATGTTCGAGCCATTCCATCGCTAAATAGGCAAGGAAAAGGAACGGAACAAGATAGATCGTTTCGACAAAAGAATGTTCGAGCACGTGAAGGGTATTATGTACAAGGATCTCCATAGGTTAGAAGTGTAGCACTTCTCCCTGCTCGGCCTTGCTAGCCCCCTGCAAGCGCACTGCTTTCTGTTGCAAAGCTGTATCCAAAAGAAGCTCAACAACAAAAAAGGCGACCGAAGCCGCCTTTAAAGAAGATATGAAAATGCGTTCTCGTTATTTCTTGAGACCGCCGATGAGAGACATCTTGGTGCCGCAGTCGGGGCAAGTACCCTTGGTGATGATACGGTTGTTCTTGGTAACACCTTCCTGAGGGTTAACCATTTCCTTCTTCGCTTTGCACTTAACGCAATATCCAACTACTGCCATTAGAACCTCTTTCCGTTCCTATGTTGCCCCCGGAACGAAGGCAGCACAATCACTTATTTGCTTTAACCATTGTAGCGTGATGACCAGGTATTACAAGCACTATTTCGGCATTTGTTATATGCTTTTGAGAAGTTCCAATACAAATTTTGAATTTTCTTCGAGCACGTTTGGTTTGATGTTATCGAGCACATCATCGATGCTGCCGTAAAACGCTGTCTGGTTGCCCGTCATTCCTGCGAGCGTTACCGCTTGTAAGCCATGCTGGGCGGCAACGTGAGCAGACGTGTTGCGGCTAAGCAGTTTGTTCGTCGCGAATGAAACTCCGCTCTTCTCGCTCGCTTGGCGCAAAACTCGCTTGATGCGTGATGAGACCTTGTTGGGACGATATTGACCTTCTTCGTCAATAAAGGAGAATTGACCAGCACCAACACCCTCGAGATTCACGATGATGGCACCCTTGAGCTCTTCTTGATGCTCTTCAAGGAATGCTTTCATACCTGAATTGACCGCCTCTTCAGCACCAAGCGCAACGAACCACACTTCCGTGTCAATGTCAGGATGACGGAAATCGCGCAGCAGGCGCATCTCGTTGTTGATCTCTTCGGTGATCTTCACATCTTTAGGTACCGAGCGCTTCAAAGGACGCTGATTTCCTGCACTTGCGTCTTCATCCACAAAATCGCCGTCGGCTTCCACATCCTGGCCTTGAGCAGTACCAGAAACATGATTGCGCAGGCTCTGCAACGAGAACGCACCGCCGTTCCACCCTCGATCGTTGGGATTCGGCTCTCCATAATCGACGTCAACGAATTCAGCGTCGAGATCGTCGTCGGAACGGAAGCTTTCCCAGCTACCACGTTCTCTTCCTACGCTCTGAGCTTCATATGACGCATTGACATCTACCCATTCACGCACAGACTGTTCATCTTGTGACTTTTTCTTCTTACCAAAGCGACCAAAGATGCGACCAACGCGCGATTTAGGCATCTCAACATAATCAGGACCAGCAAATGCCCCTGTTTGCGTATAGCCTTCTTCATAGACAGAGTCATCGGCATCTTCGATGTAGTCGTTATCAGCGACATACTCTTCGCTCAGTTCAGTGCTGACATCAGCAAAGGTACCCGTATTTCCTGCAGAACCCGAAGAAGGAGCGAACGCTTCCTCATCAACCCGCAGATCGGTAAGCGTTGAACCAAGTGCTTCGTTTGAAGAACTGGCAGAGGAATCGCTTCCTACCACGTCGATCGGCGGCACTGCGACGCGTTCGAAATCGCTCGTGTTGAAATCAGGCAATTCAAGACCAGGGGTCTTGAAGAGCGTACGTTGCTCGCTCGATTGTGTCTCTGCTTGACGCTGAGGTTGATCGGCACCGATGCGCGGCAACATATTAGAAAGCAATGCAGGCTGTGGCATGGTCTTTTCATCATCGACAGCCATGGGCGCGCGCTGCTTGGCGCTCTCTATCGAACCCCCCACTGGGGCAACCACATCAGGCAGCACGATCACATGACGATCAGATTGCGAGGCATCGCTCTCCTGAGCAACCGTCGCACTTGCCATGCCCATATCTTCCATACCCATGATCGGAGAAACAGGTGCCGTTTCGTAATCGATCTCAGCTTGAGCGGCATCGACATTCTCGTCCGTATAGATTGCATCTTCATCGAAGAGTGCAGGTGAAACGGTAGTTTCTTGTAGTGACGCCTGATCTTGGACGCCCTCTTCGGACGCAGAGAACACCTCTTCCTCATTGAATTGCTCAACGTCGATGGGCGACATAGCGATCGTATGACCCTCAGCTTCTACCTCATCATAATATTCATCATCGTACTGATCGATCTCTGCTTCGTCTTCATGACGATGCGTAACTTTCGACGCAGCAGAGCTAACCATATCTGAAGCACGATTCAAGAAGCCGCCAATGCCATTCCTTTTCGTATGAGCGCGATGAGATGCTGTCTTACGTTTCACCGAGCTCTTGCGCGATGAAGCGGAGGGAGCTTCCTCCTCCATGACAGGAATGATGACCGGTTCTTCAGCAACGAACGTTTCGTCGATTTCTTCGAAGTTGCCTTCTGGCGCTTCACCTTCGGTTGCACGTGAAGCAACAGGCACGACCGGTGCGGGCTCTTCAGCAACAACTTCTCGTTCGCGAACAATCGTTTCCTCTACAGGAACTGCGCCTTCCGCGTCTTCGTGCTGTGACTTCTTCAAGAGAGGAGCTGCCGCTCCGTCGATCTCCTGGCGCAAAGCAGCCACGCGTTTTGCCAGCTCAGACTCAGGCTCTTGATAGGCAGGAGCTTCTTGTGCGGCCCCAGCTTCTGCAGCTGGAGCAGCGGCGACGTTCTGCTCTGCCAATCGCTCGGCTATCGTGGGAGCAGCGTTGCGCTGACGTGCAGCGTCTGCAATGTGCGCTGCAGGCGCATCGGCAAAACGAGAACGCGAGACATTTGCCTCGCGCGCAAGATCGGGTTTGTTCGCATGTGCTTTTTCTTGAGCAGCACGGGCCCATGAAGGAACCTGCTTCTGATAGGAGCTACCCATGCCAGTGGCTCCTGGTTGCAGCGCTTCAACAGACTCGCGCACAAAGGATTCCTGCATTTCAGCGGGCTGTTCAGTATTTTGTTCAGCGGCTGTTTGAGAAGGTGTAGCTGCGGTCTTTACCGAGGATTCTGAAGCTGAAACAGGTGTTGCTGCTTTCGCATTGCTCGGCTTATAACGAAGCGAATCCTCTTCTTCCGCCGTAAAATGCACTGCTGCAGCTGCAGCTTCTTCTGCGGTATCTTCCAGACCGCCATGCTGAACGAGCTTGGATGAGATATCAGACAGAGGAACCTTGTCTGCAACCGGCTTACCCGTAAGCGCAGCGATGGCTGCTTTTGCAGCAGCGAGTGACTCTTCAGGGGTCATGCGGTTTTCGCGAGCTTGATAGGTGACCTCAACACCATCGGGAACAACGCCAGCTTCGTACGCCGCATCTTCACCATGGATCTCTACCCCTGCTTCACGGGCATGCTCCTCCATTTCCTCATTGCTCACCAGGCCGTTTCCAACCGTACGCGCAACGTCGAGAAGCACAGCTACACCAGCAGCATCATTGTTCGCTGCGTCGTTATAGGCAGAAAAGCGCGTTTTGATGATGCTTGCGAGCGGAAGCGCCAAGAGAACAGCGCAAATGATCTGCAAGACCAAGAGCACGATAGCAAAGCCGCCCGCTTCACTGGCGAAGAACACAGTCTTTATGAGAAGCACGAGGGGCGCGACCACTAACGTGATAGCGCACACATTGTGAATGATCGGCAGATAACGACCGATGATTCCTTGATATTCTGTTGCGACGCGCGCACTGTCGTAGTGCGTAACGAGGATGATCTTGCGGCGCTTGTTGGTGTTCGTAATAGAGAGCGGATTGTATTTTGCAACAACGTTTTGGCTCACGCCGCTACGCAGAAAACGCGAAAGGATGGGTTTACCGAACACTTCACAGGCAAAAAGAACGGCAGCAAAAAGCCCGATGATGAAACAAGGGATCGAGAGAACAGGGAAGATGATGGGCAAGAGCACACAGACAAACGCAAGCCCAAAACAGATCGCCCGAACCGTGTTCCCGTTCGATGCACAAGAAACATCTTCAACGATGGTCGAAAACCCTGCACTCTTCTGTAGCTCATCGGCGATATATAACGCAGCCTGTTGTTCCTCTTCGGTTCCCGCAGGACGCGGCCCTATTTCCTGTGAAAGATGCGCGATATCGTCCATCATGTTCGTCATGAAATGCCCTCTCGTTTTCAAGGCGATGTCTGTGTTATGTGTCTTCTTCTCTACCTTGAAAAAAGGTATTCAGATATTTGGTTTTAGTATACGCCATTTGGCGATATAACCGACCATCGAACTTGAATCTGTTTAATTTGTAATCTAGGCGGTTTTTGTACTTGCCACGTACGGCGGTTCGAACTGGCATAACCTTTCAAGAAAGTCGTTTCTTTTCCCCTTTTTTACGCACGATCTCACTTCAAAAACAGCGTACGCAGGCAAGCGGGGTGCTTCTTTTATGCTACGACTCTTGTGTCTCATTCCCTAAATACTCACGCAAGAAGGAATCGTATCTTCCAACATCATTGCGAAGCTGCGTTAATTGATTATCGAGATCCGCGCTTGCCTGAGCATAGGCATCAACAAGAGGCTGAGCGAACGTTTCAGGGAACTTCTGCGCGAGCTCGACCGAAGCACTATCGGCTTTATTGTAAAGATCATTGTTCTTTTCAGCTGTTTTGCGATCTTGGATCAGAATTGCTTCGTTCGAAAGGAGCCCGAAGCTGATCTCTTCGAGACGCTTCGCTAAGTAATCGCCGTAGAGAGAGAAGTCCCCCTGGGGGAAGAGCTCTGCAGCTTCATTCAGTGCTGTCTGGGCATTTTGAAGCGTCGTTTGGGCTTCAGTAAGCCATTCAGTTGACTGCGCAACTGTCTCGGGCGATGTTTGCTGAACGGTAGTGGCAGCCTGAGCCAAGAGATACTGAGCATCATCGATGCTCTTTTCAACAAGAGCAAGATCGTCCATGGCTTTCTTGGCATCAATATCCACTGCAAGCTTCTTGCTCGCAACATCGAGCATTGTTTCACGTGAAACAATCGTGTTGTAGGCACTTTGCGCCGCTTCCTTGTCGGTTGTAGAGCCTTCTATGGCCTCATCTGCACGAACGGCATATTTTTTCGCATTTTCAAGCAACTCGAGCGCATGAGGGATCTGGCTTTGCAGTTGTTCTGCACGAGAGATCGTGTCATCCGCAAATGGCTGCGCAAAGAATTCGTCGATAGCAACGAGCGTTTGATCGCTTTCTTCGATGTAGTCGCATGCCTGCTCGATAAGTTCGCGATTCGTGCGGTTCTTTTCGTATTCCTGATAGAGCCACATCCCAGCGAACGTCGCAAGCACAGCAATAACTAAAACCACCAGCAATATGCTGATAAGGCGGCTGCGCGAACGTTGTTTTTGACGACGACTGATCTCTGCATGGGCTTCGGCACTGAACCCTGAAGCATTAGGAAGGAAGGGTGCCTCTTCGGTTTGCCTGCCAAAGCGCTTTTGTGCAGGTTGTGCATGTTTTCCTCGGGTTTTGCCTGATGGAGCACTTGTTGCTGTCTCACGTGAAACGTCCGATTCAGACGAAGTGTCGCGAGAAAGCGCATCTTTGAGCGCGGGATTTTCTCCACTCCCGAGCGCCATAGAAGCACCAAAGCCCTCGTAGCTTCCCTTGTTCTTGCGACGAAAACGCGCCCAGAAGCCCTTCTTTTCAGGGCCAGCAGAAGCAGAAGACTTCTTACCGAGCACATTGAATGAGATCTCGTTAGGCTTACCTTGCGAGAACTCAACAACATGAAGGTAGTCTTGATCGGTATTCTTATGCTTCGATTTCTTCAATGATCTCGTCCATCGTGAGCGAAACAATGTTCTTCGTCGGGAGCGAATTGAGGAATTTCTTCCCATAATGCTTTGTGACCAGGCGTTTATCGGCTAGCACAACGATTCCCTTATCGCTTGAAGTGCGAATGAGACGTCCCACCGCCTGCTTGATCGCGATCACCGCCTGTGGCAAAGAGAAATGCGCCCAAGCACGAGAATCATGGAGTTCACGTTCGCAAGAGAGCGGGTCAGTAGGAAGTCCAAAGGGAAGCTTAGGTATCACCACCCCTTTAAGAGTGGCGCCAGGAGCATCGAAGCCTTCCCAAAAGCTCTTCAAGGCAAAGAGACTTAGATGTTCATCTTTCAGGAAATCATCGCGTAAACCTTTGACGGATACTCCCCATTTCTGGCACACCAAGCGCAATCCTGCGGCTTTGATCTGCGGATTCGCCAAATCAAAGCATTCTTCCATCTCTTTTCGATTCGTGAAGAGCGTGAGCATCGAGCCTCCCTGAGCAAGATGCAAGCGCGTAAGGAACTCGGAAAGCGTAGAAAGATACGCGGGGTCTTGGGGTTCTGGCATGTCTGAGGGTAAATAGACGCGCATATTGGTATCGAAATCATAGGTCGATTCGATCTGAAGCGTCTCGGCGCGAGAAGCCTCGCCCTCGTTCAAGCCCATAGCCTGGACGAACGACTCGAATGAGTTGTCCACCGAGAGAGTGGCAGACGTATAGACGACCGTATCGGTTTCAGAGTAAAACGCTTCGTTGAGATTTTGCCCTACGTTGAGAGGCTGTGCCATAAAGGCATCTTTCATCTGGTCTTTTGCGCGATTCAAGCGAACCGAATACACCTGGTTCTCTTTGTTGGTGAAAAAGATGACATCGAGCGACTCATACAGTTCACGCAGCTCAAGTGCAAGAAGCGCGATCTCGCGCTGAGCACTCGAAGAATGATCGAGCTCTTCGAAATATGCCACCACATCACGGATCGCAGCAATGAGCTTCTCAAGCGTATTCTGCATAGCTTGCGCACATGATCGTACGCCCTGGAACACCGAGCTTTGGCGGATCTCGTCGTTGAGCCACAGATCGAGGTATTCATAGCGTTGGCGTTTGTTCGCCGTGTCGAAATACAGCAGGTCCTTCACGCTCAAGCAGTATTCTTCAGCAGCGATAGCAAAGGCCACACCCGCATTGCGCGTCTTGGAGAGCATGGTTGAAAGGAGCGTCTTCGCTTCTTCGACCACCTGTTCCCGTTCCGCACGAATGAGCGGATTATAACGAGAAGAATCCGAGGTCAGCGTACGGATCAAGCGCTTTACCGTCTCGGATGAGAGACTGGTTGAGAATGCACGGCGCGCCTCATCTTCGGCATTGTGAGCCTCATCCACGACCCAATAGCGGATCGGTGGGAGCAGCCCGTGCTCGAAACGGGCATCCCAGAACAGAAGGCTATGATTCGTCACCACGATATCGCAATGCTCTGCGCGGGCACGAGCTCCGTGAACAAAGCACGATTTCCCGAAGAAGGGGCATTTCCTGCGCAAACACTCCGTGTTGGTAGAAGTGATGCGATAGCGCGGCAAAGCTTTGAAGTTGAGCTTGAGACCGTCAATATCGTCATAATCAGTCTGTTCGATGAACGAAAGGAGTGTTGCAAGTGCTGGTGCTTGGTCGACCATTTGGTTGTTCACCAAGTATTGCTGTGGCCCTTGGGCATCAATGCGCTCGATCTTACGCAAGCAGGGGTAATGCGTGAATCCTTTGAGCGACGCGTACGATATACCAAGTGCCTGTTGCAACAAGGGCAGCTCTTTGTTCACCAGCTGATCGAGCAGGGTGTTCGTTTTCGTCGCAACGCCCGTGGGCACGTTGTTCGCTTTAGCAAGCAGGGCGAGCGGCAAAAGATATGCCATGGACTTCCCTACTCCAGTGCCTGCTTCGATCGCGGCATTCTCTCCCTTGCGGAGAGCCTGCTGGATAGAGAGCGCCATGAGTTTCTGCGGCTCGCGTGGTTCATATTCTTCATACAGCTTGCCAATGGTGCCGTCCGGGTCGAACGCTTGCGCGATCTCCTTGTCTGGAACAAGAACGAAAGGACGAGGTTCTTCTTCATTCTCTGAAGGATGCGATGATTGAGTACTCGCAGTATCTCCACGATGACCAGGCATTTCGTTGTTGCTGCGTTGTTGTGCGCCAGAAATGTTTCCCGTGAAACATTCTGCTTGTTGCGCGTTTTGCGCTGAAGCGACCCCCGCTGCAAAGACTGGCGCTTCTGCACGATCGAGTTCAGCTTCTTGATCAGCGCGAAGCTCTGCCGCACCGAACAGACTGGCCTGCACCTCGGCAATCTGAGCCTTGCGCGACTTGAAGAGCGAATACGGTGCTGCCTCTGAGCTGGCAAGTTCCTTGAACACATACACCGAGTTCCAACGTTCCACATCAGCCATATCTGCAATGTGCGCTACAAGTGGTGCTGGCATATTCGCAACTGCCGCAAGCAAGACACGATAGACCAAGCATGTTGCCGCAACATCGTCATCGGCACGATGAGTGGAGTCTGCGCCGCCGAAAGCGCGCACGAGGTCGAGCAAACGATGAGAATTGAGGCGCGGTAGTGCGATGCGCGCAAGATCGAGCGAGTCGATCCAGATGTTGTTCTTCAGCGTGGCTCCTGCTGCCCGTTTCGTGACGAACGTGCGGTCGAACCCGACGTTATGCGCAACAACGAGCGATTCCCCCACGAAATCGACAAGCCCAGCAAGCGCGGTGTCTGGATCGGGCGCATCAGCAACATCCTCATCATGAATATTCGTGAGATGAGCCACTTCATCAGGTTTTTCTTTACCTGGATTTACGAAGGTGACGTACCATTCGACGATCTCTCCATTGCACATGCGGGCAGCCGCGATCTGGATGAGCTCGTCATGATTGAAAGAAAAGCCCGTGGTTTCCGTATCGAGCACCACTACATCTGCATCGAGCGCGCCGAAAGTATGCGTTTGGGCATAGTCTTTCAAATGCGCATAACGCTCACGGATGCGTGCAGGAGTGTTTTCGAGAATATATGTTTTAAGCGATGACTCTGCAGTCTCATTTTGTTTTTCCATAGCGCTAAGACTATCATTTAACCAACGAATACGCGCTCACTATCAGACGACTCCTAGGAGAAAACATGTCAGATACCGGATACTACGGAAGCTATGCCGACTTCACGTGCCCCGATCGTAAGGCTGCGCCTGCATTTATGAACTCCGATAACATCGTAGGCGATCCGTTTACCATCGAAATGGACTACAGCGGCAATAAGCGCCAAGCATGGATCGTGAACCCTTTTGGCTTTCGCATGGGCGTTTTGAATGAGAAGACGGCAAAGCAGGTCGACCTCTGCAACGCAAAAGGCTGGAAAACGGTCGCGCTCCTTGCTTGCGTTGCCTTCAAGGAAGAACCCAAACCTGGTGAATATTGGGGCCAGGTAGCCATCATCTCCTATGATCCTGTGCATGAAGATGCGTTCTCTACCTTTGTGAAAACGATAGGCAACGAACTGGGAAAGGGCATCCGTCCTGCGCTTGACCTGGGGAATAGCGGCATCTCACGCGTGCTTGAAAGCAAGGGCGCTTGGGTGCCCACCGGGCGCGTCCCGCTCCCTAAGCTGAAAAAGGGTTCAGCGTTCATCAAGACCGAGCGCACCACCACCGATAAGCTGGTGAATCAGGCAAGGAAGACCCGTGTGGGATGCACGATCATAAGCTGGGCGATCATAATCATCTTCGTGGTAGCTGTGATCTTCGCGATGAAATCCTGCGGCATGTTCTAGCGCGCGTACGTGATCGCGTCTTCGATGAGCGCGATGCACAATTGCGTGAAGTCCATGCCGGCAACACGCGCCGCATCAGGCAAAAGCGAAGTTGGCGTCATGCCAGGGATCGTATTGGTCTCCAGTGCGTAGAAATTGCCTTCACTATCAAGCAGCAGGTCAGTGCGTGAAACTCCGCTGCATTCCAGGCCTTTATGTGCGAGAAGAGCGATGTTCTGAGCTTTCTTGGTAAGTTCTTCGCTCAATGGAGCCGGACAGATATGCTTCGAGCCACCTTCGGCGTACTTCGACTCGAAATCGTAGAATTCATTGATCGGGATGATCTGAATGACGGGCAGAGCCTGTGGGTCCTCTGTTCCGAGCACGCCAACCGTGTATTCATCTCCTTGGATCATTGTTTCGACCAGCGCCTGGTCGTCGATCTCGAACACGTTCTTAAGAGCCGACTCGATCTCTTCACGGCCATTGCAAAGGTATACGCCAAGCGCGCTTCCTTCAGTTGCCGCTTTGATAACGCAAGAGCTGCCGAACTCTCGCTCGATGTCTTCTGCCGTCATCTGGTCGGGAGAATGGAGCAGAACCGCTCGAGGGGTAGGCACTCCTACCTGCTCATAGATGATCTTCGTTTTGGGCTTATCGATCGCAGTTGCGCTCGACCAAACACCAGGACCCGTATAAGGGATACCAAGAATCTCGAGCATCCCTTGGATCGTACCGTCTTCGCCAAGCTTTCCATGAAGTGCTAAGAATGCCACGTCGAAGTCCCCTGAAACAAGCGTGACCAGGTCTTCTTTCTTTGCAGGATCGATCTGCGTGACCGAGAACCCTGCATCTGAGAGCGCATCATAGACGGCGCTACCAGAAACCAGCGAGATTTCACGTTCGCCGCTCTTACCTCCAGAAATAAGCGCTACTGAAGTTTCCTGAGGAATTATCGTGGTATTCATGGAACCTGCTTTCGCTTAGGTAGGATGCCCCTCATGAGGCTTGTTGTGAGTATAACAAACCTCACGTTCCCTACTGTCGAGGCGGTATAATTGCCTTACCGAGGGAAGCAAATCCCACATAATTACGTGCATCACCTGAATAAGGAGCAGCATGTCTACCCCTATCAAAATGCTCTCGTTCGACCAGATCTACGACCTCTGCAACGAACTTGGCCAGCCACGTTACCGCGCTGACCAGCTCATTTCCTGGCTGTTCGTCAAACAAGCAAACAACTATGATGAGATGTCGAACTTACCAAAAGCCTTTCGAGCAACGCTTGCTGAAGGCTATCCTCTCGTGCCTGCTCGTCTGATCGATCGCCAGGTTTCTTCAGATGGCACGCGAAAGTACTGCTTTGAACTGGCTGACGGAGCTCGCGTAGAAGCTGTTGGCATCCCTTCGATGCAAACCAATGCTTTAGGAGAGCCCAAATCGCTCACCGTTTGCTTCTCAACGCAAGCAGGCTGTTCTATGCAGTGTCTGTTCTGCGCTACCGGCAGCGAAGGGTTCTCACGGAACCTCTCATCAGGAGAAATGGTCGATCAAGTAGCTTTCATCCAAGAAGATTTCGGGTTGCGCGTTTCCCATGTGGTGTCCATGGGACAAGGTGAGCCCTTCCTGAATTACGATGCTACCCTTCAGGCACTCGACTTTCTGAACAGCAAGAAAGGATTTAGCATTGGAGCACGTCATATAACGATCTCAACCTGTGGCGTTATATCGGGGATCGAACGATTGGGAAACGATCCTCACCAATATACTCTCGCTGTTTCGCTTCATTCTGCTGAACAAGTCGTGCGCGATATGCTCATGCCGCGTTGCAGTGCACAGCCCCTTCCTGAGCTTAAAACTGCGCTCTGCGCGTATCAAGCAGCCTCCGGGCGCCGCGTGAGCCTGGAATATCTCATGATCGATGGGGTGAACGATACGAAAACTGCACTTGAAGCGCTCATCGCCTTCACCCGTGATCTTATGTGCCATGTGAATTTGATCCCGCTCAACGCGGTCGATCATTCACGTCTTAAGCCAAGCGCCCAAAACGTGATCGAACACTGGCAGAAGACCCTTTCATCCGCAGGAATAGAGACAACGGTGCGTAATTCACGCGGAGGAGACATCGATGGAGCATGTGGACAGCTCAAGAACAAGCTTGCCCGATCTAATTAGGTCTGGGAAAAGGTTTTGAAACAGAAAAGGGAGGTAAGACCTCCCTTTTTTCGTTTTATCTGTGGTTCGCGATGCTTAATTCTTGTGTTCGCTGAGCACGGCAACGACGCGCTGTAGCTCGTCTTCATCCTTGAATTGGATCTCGATCTTGTTCTTTCCCTGAACAGTTTTGACACGAACAGGAAGTTCGAGGATCTTCGACATGCTTCGCGCAGCTTTCTTGAAGCTCTGTGGAGTGGGAACGCGCGAAGAAGGAGTGCTTGCTGCTTTTTCGCGACCAGCGAGCAAACGAGCGATCGCTTCGGTCTCACGAACGCTCAACTTCTCTTCCATGAGCTTGTTCGTGAGTGACTTCTTACCCTCGAGCGTAGGCACTGAAAGGATAGCGCGTGCGTGTCCTGCGGTGATCTTCTCTTCGAAGAGGAGCTGCTGAGCCTCTTCGGGAAGGTCGAGAAGGCGCAAGGCGTTGGCGATGGTCGATCGGCCCTTAGAAACGGTCTGAGCTACCTCAGACTGGGTCATACCTTTACGCTCCATGAGACGTTTGTAGCCATACGCTTCTTCGATAGGATTCAAATCGGAGCGCTGGATGTTCTCAACGAGCGCAGCCTCGAATGCTTCCGTGTCATCAGCGAGCCAGAAGCGAACAGGGATCGTTTCCATACCAAGACTCCGGCATGCCTGCCAGCGACGCTCGCCCGCGATGATCTCATAACCATCGCCTGTCTTGCGAACAAGAATGGGCTGGAGCAAACCATGGCGCTTGATCGAGTTTGCAAGCTCTTCGATCTCTTCTGGTTTGAAATTCGTACGCGGTTGGTTGGGATTGGGATGAACTTGCGCGAGCAAAACCTCGCCCACCATGCCTTTTTCATCGTTTTTCACAGATTTCGCGGCAGGAGCCACAGGAGCCGATTTAAGCGGATTATTCGCTTTAGACGAACTTGTGCCCGTCTTCGGTGAACTTTGAGCCTTAGACGGGCTCACTGAAGGCTGATTTTTATCACCCTTCGGGCGAGCAGCAACAGGAGTTGCGCGCTTGGAAGACGGAGCTTTTTTCGCTGTGGAAGAATTCGCTACAGGACGAGCTGCGCGCTCAACGACCTTAGCATGCTCGATCGCGTCTTCAGAGATGTAGATATCTGCGGATGGTTTTGTTGCGACCTCTTCAGTTTGCGTTTCTGGAGCAGACGACTCTGTTACTGATGGAGTTACTTCCTTTTCAATAGAAGCAGCTTGTTTCGCTACCTTTTGCTTAGATTCTTCAGCTTCTGCAGATCTATTCTCGTTCGAAGCATAAGATGATGCGTCATTGAAAAGTGCGCCAAGGCCTTTTCCTAAACCGCTTTTCTGTTTAGCCACGTTGTATCACCTCTTGGGCAAGTTCGTTATAAGCTTCAGTGCCCTTATTCTCAGGAGCGTATTCGATGATAGGCTGACCATAACTGGGAGCCTCTGA